>Ga0209562_1000477_pt1 | contig 13657 bp, 13 predicted proteins | sample WorMetvacBELIZE2_FD_187399 | JGI IMG/M metagenome (GOLD analysis project Ga0209562, IMG submission 187399) | Marine gutless worms symbiont microbial communities from Max Planck institute for Marine Microbiology, Germany - Olavius vacuus BELIZE.2... | ecosystem: Host-associated > Annelida >... | reverse complement strand
ACAATAGCAAAAATGTATATTGATATTTTGTAAAACCTATTCCAAGTTTTACGACTAAGGTTTTTTTACCGGCATTTAGATCACTGTGATGATCGCGTAAATTATTCACCACTAATATCGCAGTGGCGAGAAATCCAATGGCAATTGAAATTATGATTATTAAAAAATTAATATTTAATGTTTGAATAAAAAAAGTTCCAATTACCGTAACTGGACCAAAAAATATAAATACTAAGATATCCCCAAAACCATAATAACCTAAAGGATAGGGACCTGCGGTATAAAAAATTGCAGATACTATAGCCAGTAGCCCCAACCATAAAAGATGATAACTTGAAATACTCGCCAAATAAAAACCAATTATCATTGATAAAATCACTAAGATCATAATCCCAACTTTAATTGCAAATGGAGCTATTAAACCTGCTTGAGCTGCTCTGGTAGGACCTAGCCGCTCAATAGTATCAACACCTTTTTCAAAATCATAAACGTCATTAGCGAAATTGCTAATTATTTGTAATATGATTGCAAGTAATAATGTTAAACCTGCAATTAAATGGTTGATTTTGCCAATTTCCAAAATACTAAATGCCAGACCAGTTATAACCCCGGAAATTGAAGCAGATAAGGTTTTGAGTCTTATGGCAATTAACCATGCATTAACTTTATTCAATTTTTTAACCTTTTATTATCTAAAAAATAAAATTATATGAAATGATTTGAAAGAATTTAGAACTTAAATTTTTTGTTGAACGTTGGAAATTTTAATAGATAGATAACTTGGTATAATTCACAACCCTGCAAGGAGAGATGGATGAGCGGTTTAAATCGCACGCCTGGAAAGCGTGTTTAGGTGAAAGCCTAACGCGGGTTCGAATCCCGCTCTCTCCGCCAATTTACGATTTCAGAGTTTTTGAGGGATGTTGCCGCGCCCTCGCTTCGCTCGCTGTCCAGTGTAAAGTTTTCTTTCTTGACGGAAAATATTCAACAGGATATGCAACGCATAGTCTTTTTCCATATCGCGGAAAATTTCATCCCCAATTGATTAGAGTGTTGCTCAATATTCTTGACATAAAACCCGGCCATGTTGTTCTCGATCCAATGGCCGGAAGTTCTACTGTCGCAGTAGAAGCAAATTTGCTTGGCATTGACTCTATTTCTATTGATTTAAGCCCATTTTGTGATTTAATGGGAAAAGTTAAACATTTGCTTTAAATTTGGATATTAAAATCCTAGAGTCAATTATAAAATATCCAAAAGAAATTTTGGATAAATTGAAAAAAGATAAAGTTCCAGAATATTTTAAAAACAACAAAGACGATAAAAAAAATTATTACGAAATTATCTAATTTCCTAAAGATAAGCTAAAACTATTTGGTAATAGTAGATTTATTTTTTAGATTTACTAATTTTTGTAAATATTTTACCTATCAATACTACCAACACTGCTCCAACCGCTGATACCACATATTCCGAATAAGGAATATAATATTTCACCTCAGTAACAATTGCCGGATCGGTTGCAATCATTGACCCGCCAATCCAACCTAATAATGCCCCACCTGCGGTTATAACAATTGGAAATCGATCCATTAATTTAATTACCAATTGTGAGCCATAAACGATAATTGGAATTGATACCAGTATTCCAAATACCACCAAATATAAATTACCTTTTGATGCTGCTGCGACTGCAACTACATTATCAAGGCTCATTACTGCATCAGCAATAATTATGGTTCTCACCGCTCCATAAATTGAAGTAGTGGCATTAACATTTTTATGTTGATTGTGTTCGGGTAAAATTAATTTTATTCCGATCCACAAAAGCAATATTCCACCAATTACTTTTAACCAGGTAATTGCTAATAATTGAAGGGCAAAGAAAATTAATATAACCCGCAAAACAATCGCACCCGCAACTCCATAAAATATGCCGATTTTTCTTTGCTTTTCCGGAAGTTGCCGACAAGCTAAGGCAATAACTACCGCATTATCGCCACCTAATAATATATCAATTGCAATAATTTGTAGGACTGCAACCCAAAATCCATAAGCTAATAGATCAATTTCCATATTAGGTTAATACCTGCTGCGCAGCTTGACTGCCAGGTTAAAAACTGCTCCTTCAAACGAGCCGGGATGGTATTCAAAACGATCTGCACAAAAGTAACCTAGACGCTCAAACTGGAACTTGTCTTCTGCCCTGCATTGATAAAGCATAGGTTCTACCAAGATTTTTTTTGTAGATAGAGAATTATTATTAATTACTTCAAAAATATTTTCATATTTTTCCGGATCAGCAACACTGAATAAATTATCATAATATCTGGCAATAGCTGGCTTGGCATCTATATCTGAGAGCCAATGAATATTTCCTTTTACTTTCTTGGGTTTGGTATTTACCTCACCACTTTTTGTATCACGATCATATTGAGCATAAATATATTTTATTTTTCCACCATCATCTTTTTCTGTCTTAGTACATTTCACAATGTATCCATAGCGTAATCGTACCTCTCCATCAATTTTTAACCTATGGAATTTTTGGTCGGGAAACTCCTGAAAATCATCTGCCTCAATCCAAAGTTTTTTAGAGAAATTTAATTTTCGCTTACCAAATTCCGGCTTTTGAGGATGATTGGGAATTTCGATTTCCTCTGAATAATCTTCAGGGTAATTTTCAATTATTAGCATTATTGGATTGACTATTGCAATTCTCCTAAGAGCATTTTGGTTTAAATCCTCACGCAGACAATCTTCCAATACACTTATATCAATTGCTGAATCAGCCTTGGCAACTCCAATTCTCTCGCAGAATTTGGTAATTGCATTTGGTGTATAACCTCGACGGCGCAATCCGTTAATTGTGGGCATTCTAGGATCATCCCAGCCATCAACTTTTTTCTCATTAATTATCGACAATAATTTGCGTTTACTAGTAATAGTGTGATTGATTTTTAAACGGGCAAATTCTATTTGTTGAGGATGAGGTTTGGGAAAGATTTCTAACAGATTATTTAATACCCATTCGTATAAAGGGCGATGATCTTCAAATTCCAATGTGCATATTGAATGGGTTATTCCCTCAATTGCATCAGATATGCAATGGGCAAAATCATAAGTTGGATATATACACCACTTATCACCACTTCGAAAGTGATGTTGATGACGAATTCGATAAATTGCCGGATCGCGCATATTGATATTTGGAGATGCCATATCGATTTTGGCTCTTAGAATCATTTCTCCATCAGCAAATTCCCCGGCTTTCATTTTAGTAAATAAATCTAAATTTTCTTCGATACTACGATTTCGATTGGGGCTATTTTTACCGGGTTCAGTTAGACTGCCTCTTGATAGCTTAATCTCTATTGCACTTTGATTATCAACATATGCAAGTCCTTTATTAATAAGAGATAATGCACATTGGTAGAAATTATCGAAATAACTAGAAGCATAATACAAATGCTCTCCCCAATCCCAGCCCAACCAGCTAACAACTTCAATTATTGCTTGTTCGTATTCGCGGTTTTCAGTTGATGGATTAGTATCATCAAATCGTAAATGGCATTTTCCCCCAAAATTTTTATAGTCTTGAGCATAACCAAAATTAATCTGAATTGATTTTGCATGACCAATATGTAAATAACCATTAGGCTCAGGAGGAAATCTTGTAACAACCGAAGTTTTATAGCCGGATTTCAAGTCAGCTTCAATTATCTGACGAATAAAATTTGATGCACTAGGTGGCTGTTTCATTATTGTATTTTGGTATTCGTTCATTTTTTTATTTAATTAGGATTTTGCAACTTTACCGGTTTAACTTGATCATTTTTCCAGATCAAATCAAATAATTCAAATGAATTGCTACTATACCCAAGCATCCCCGCTTGATCATCCCAATTAGGTAAAACATATCGAATATTATGATCACCCAAAGATTGTTTTTGAGGTTTATGAATATGACCGTGAATTAATATCGACACTTTATATTTCTTCATTTGCGTAGTTGTGTATTCAATATTTATATCGTCGTCTTTATTTTCAGCTCTTTCATATTGGTTTAATAATTCAATCCGCTCTATCATAGATTTTTTAATAAAATTTGCGATAAATTGCGGATTTCTAATTATTTTACTGGTTTCAATATGCGCTTTATTATCAATACACAGATAATCTCCATGTGAAAGCATGATATTTTTATTATTTAGATTAATAATTTCTGGATCGGATATTTTTTGAAGATTGCATTTCTGATAAAAATCCTTTCCAACGGTAAAATCCCGATTTCCGACCATAAATAATATTGGGATATGCTCACCAAGTTTTGCTAAAGCTTTGGCTACTTGTCCAAATCCACTTTGCCAGTCCGCATAATCCAGTGAATCATCACCTAACCATGACTCCCAAAAATCTCCCAAAATATACAACTTTTGACAATTATCAGCAAAAAAATCACATGCTTTAATAAATAGACGATTTTTAGCTGAATCTTGTCGATCTAAATGAAGATCAGAGATAAAAATAGTTTCAAACATTATTTTTTTTCAAGATTTTTGCGGATTAGCTTATGAACATCATCTGTCGTAGAAGGAAGCCCATAAGTTGAAGAAGGGACTGAGTCCAGCTCTAAAGTATATTTAAAATATCGCTCAGGTTTAATATATCCGGCTAAAAACGGCGGATCGCTCCAATCCCACATTCGATCGTTAAATGTTTTGCCATTTAGTGGCATACGATACCATTGATCGTGTGCTTTATTTTGATTAGTACCAAACATATTAATCATAACTGCCCAAATACAAAGAATAAAACTGATAATGATTAAAGTTTGGTTTTTTTTAGATAACTGAATTGATTTTAGCTGATGCTGATTATTTATTTGTCGTAGCTGATTTTGACTTGAATGCTCGATTATCGGATTAAAATATTTTGATACTACAATTATAAATATCAAAAAAAGTCCCGGCATTGCCGGTATTAATAGTCTAGGACCATAACCGGGACCACCATGCCAAAACCAAAAACAACTAAGCATTAATACCGTCATAACTAAGGGAATTAAACATAAATAAATAATTAATCGTTCATTAAAACTTAAATGTCTATATACAAAGTAAATTAGTCCGATAATTAATATAATCCAGGGCCAATATATCAACATTCCTCGTGCCGGACTAACTAACAACCCAGCAGTTCTGGATAAATCAAATCCATCAAAACCTCCAAAATGATAATTACCTAATACATTACCAAAAACTAGGTGGTTGTATAACAATCCAATTATTAACAACAAAGATGCTCCGAATAGCATATAAACCGTTTTTTTTCGATTTAATAAAAATGCCCAGCCAACTATCATCACCATCGCAATAGCATATGTTGGTTTACAAAGTATCGATAAGGCGATTAAGGGAACTAATATTTTTAATTGGTAATCAATTTTATTTTTATAAGCCCCTGCCAAATGATAAATAGCAATAATTAAAAATAAATTTGCATAAGTATCTGTCCATAGGGCGCGTGAAAGGACTGAAGATAATGAAGAGCCGAAAACCAGGATAATTATTGTGAAAATTGCCAGTCTGGGTATCATCCACAATCTAGCTAATCGATATAAAAACAATGAATATATTGATATTAAAAATGCACAATAGATTTTTTGCAAATAGGTCTCATTATTCAACCACCACCTAAGTGGATCTCCGGCAACTATTCGATAGCCAAGTTTATCCATTAGATAAACATAAGGAATTGATAAAATTGCATTAATGTTAGGATAGTGATAACGCCACTCTACCTTACCTTTTACTTTCTTTTCAAGTACACTGGCAGGCATTAATTTTTCTACTGATGGTCGTAATGTTGGATGATCCAGATAAGGACGCAAATTTAAGCTTTTATCGTGATAAATGGTATAACTTAATAAAAAGAGAAATTGACTATCATATACTTGGGTTGCTCGACCAGAAAATAAAATAATAAAAACCCCAATAAATATTGCCAGCATAATTTTCCATTCCTGCTTATTAAATGCTGGAACATGGGTTCTTAAATTATCTGTTACTAACATTTAAACATTTTTAAATTAGATATTATTCACCGTTGGCGGGAATCGAACCCACATCTGAGTCTTAGGAGGACCCCGTTCTATCCATTGAACTACAACGGCTTATAATGATATCAACCATATTTATTGATATATTTATACAGAAACCTCGTAAGAAAACTAATTTTTTTCCAAATCATAGAAAAATAAATAATTAATGTTTAGTTAAATGATCTTTTTGGTAAAGCTCAGCCGGTAAGGGAAATCTGACATCTTCAATTAAAGTGTTATCTTGTTCAATCTTTACTTTAATATTTTTTGAAGTTAAATGAGATTTAATATACTTAATTAATTCATCTACTAATATTTCAGGGGCTGAAGCACCGGCTGAAATGCCAATATTTTTTTTGCCTTTAAGCCAATTTAGATCGAGTTCCTTCGCACTATCAATTAAATACGCTTCACATTGATTTTTTCGGGCAACTTCGCGAAGACGATTTGAATTAGAGCTATTTTTGGATCCGATTATTAAAATTAAATCGCAATTTTTCGCAATTGCTTTAATTGCATCTTGTCGATTTTGAGTGGCATAACATATATCACTTTTTTTAGGAGGAGTAATCGAAGGTAATCTTTTAGTTAATTCATTAATGATTAATTTGGTATCGTCTTGGGAAAGTGTAGTCTGAGTTACATATCCAAATTCATCGTTTGATTTTATCGGAATTTTTTTGATATCGTTTACTGTTTGAATTAATGAAATTTTATTTTTTGATAGTTGGCCAATGGTGCCCTCAACTTCCGGATGCCCTTTATGACCAATCATAATTACCTTTTTTCCTTTTTTGGCAAGTTTATCAACTTCAACATGAACCTTAGTTACTAATGGACAAGTAGCATCAAAAACTTTGAGCTTTCTTTTTTTTGCTTCATTTCGAACTTTTTGAGAGACTCCGTGAGCACTAAATATGGTAACTGAGCCATTAGGGACTTCGTCTAAATTCTCAACAAATATCACCCCTTTTTTTTTAAGACTATCAACTACAAAGCGATTATGTACTACTTGATTTCGAACATAAATCGGTGGGGGATATTGATTAACAACCTGATTTACAATCTCAATAGCTCTTTCAACACCGGCACAAAAACCATGCGGATTAGCAATTGTAATTTTTACTGAATTCCTAGCCATTTACCATTTCTAGCCATTTCCAGTATTTAGCAATTCCTTGATCCAGATTGGTAAATTCTTGATGATAACCAGTTGATCGCAACTTGTTTAGATCAGCCTGGGTATAACTTTGATATTTACCTTTTAAATCATCGGGAAATGGTATATATGCTAATTTCTTTTTAGATACTAAATCAGTAGCTGTTAATTTTGATTTTGATTTGGAAAAATTCTGATATAAAGCTCGGGCTATCTCATTAAATTCGCGGGCTTTGCCGCAGCCACAATTAAATATTCCTGAAATTGATTTCCCGGCAAGGATTCGATCTAAAAAGTAAGAATTTACCGCAACTACATCACCAACATAAATAAAATCTCGTTTTTGTTCGCCCGCATGGTAGCCATCATATTCACCAAATAATTTCATGGGTTTTTTATTTACCAATTGTTGATGTAAATGAAATACAACCGATGCCATTCGTCCTTTATGTTGTTCGCGCTCTCCGTAAACATTAAAATAGCGAAGACCTACTACCGGTATGCTTTTTTTTCTGTAGGTTAATTGATGATGTTGAAAGTGTTGATCGAACAACCACTTTGAATATCCATATATATTAATTGGTCCGGTTTGGGGATATGGCTGATGAGATTTTTTGTTTTTAGGATTAGGATTGACATTATCTTCCAAACATAAATTAGCTAGCCCATAAACAGAAGCTGATGATGCATAAATTAATGGTATTTTATGATTTTGACAAATCTCCAGTATATATTTTGAATAATGATAATTATTATTCAGCATGAAGTTACCGTTGGATTCAACGGTTGAAGTGCAGGCACCTTGATGGAAAACTGCGTCTATCCGACCCCAATATTTTTGCTTGAACTTATCAATAAATTCGTTTTTATCGCAAAAATCGTATATCGGCACACCCTTAATATTGATAAATTTATTACCATCTTCTAAATCATCAACGACGATAATTTTATTAACTCCTTGTTGAAAGAGATGATTTACTATGTTTGATCCAATAAATCCAGCACCGCCGGTTACAATTATCTGCATATCATTTTTTAGCTAGATGGGTAAAATAGAGATTTTAGCTTATTGGTAACAAAAAGATTTGTAAGTTATATGAAAAATTATTTAACAAAATCTGGATACGATAAATTAACCTTAGAGCTAAAACATATTGTTACCGATTTACGGCCAAAACTAGTTGAAGTGGTAGCATGGGCTGCCAGTAATGGCGATCGTTCAGAAAACGGTGATTATATTTATGGCAAACGCAAACTTCGTGAATATGATCGTCGAATTGAATTTCTAACCAAATTATTAAAAACTGTAACAGTTGTTAATCCAACAGAACAAAGTCAAAAAGATAAAATTTTTTTTGGAGCGACGGTAACTTATGAAGTTTCTAATGGTAATTTACAAACAATTCAAATTGTCGGTAGTGAAGAGGCAGATCCGAAAAAAGGTTTAATAAACTATCAAGCCCCTTTGGCTAAAAGTCTGCTATTACGATCAATTGGTGATATTACCAGCTATAAAACCGCAAATGGAATACAAGAAATTGAAATAACTAATATTAAATATATCTAGTTCAATCAATTATTGCATTTTCCAAATGCATTAGCATGCTATCAATACTATAATTTATATTTTCCAGATTTTGAGCAAGAATGAGAGCCTCCAAATACTTTTTTATTACTACCCGAGAAGATCCTGCAGATGCTGATTTAATTTCACACAAATTAATGATTCGCTCGGGGATGATTCGCAAAGTATCCGGAGGAATTTACAATTGGTTACCCATGGGTTTACGAGTAGTGCGCAAAATAGAAAAAATTGTTCGGGAAGAAATGAATAAAATCGGGGCAATTGAAATATTTATGCCGATTGTGCAACCGGCTGAACTCTGGGAGACATCAGGTCGTTGGGACAAATACGGTCCGCTATTATTTAAACTCCAAGATCGAAATTCGCGAAAATTTTGTTTGGGTCCCACTCACGAAGAGGTTATTACCGAGATGGTTGGAAATATATTGTCAAGTTATAAACAACTTCCGATAAATTTATATCAAATTCAAGTAAAACTTAGAGATGAGATTAGACCCCGTTTTGGAATTATGCGAGGCCGTGAGTTCATTATGAAAGATGCTTATTCTTTTCATAGCTCAATTGAATGCTTGCAAAAAACTTATGATCAAGTTTATAGTGCATATTGTCAGATGTTTTCGCGTATGGGATTGGAATATCGAGCGGTTGCAGCGGATTCAGGTGCAATTGGTGGTAATTTTTCCCATGAATTTCAGGTTATCGCAGATTCGGGAGAGGACCAAATTGCATTTTGCGATAATTCTGATTATGCCGCCAATATTGAATTGTGTGCACTTCCGCCAATTAATTCAGAACTTCCCAAACCAACTAAAAAACAAGAATTAGTTAAAACTCCATCAATGCCAACTTGTATCGAAGTTGCTAAATTTTTAGGTCTGGATATTCAGCAAATATTAAAAACATTAGTCATTAAAACCGATAAAAATAAATTTGTGATGGTGTTGCTACGCGGAGATTTTGAACTAAATTTATATAAATTGCAGCAATTTTTAGATGTTGATGAAGTAAGTTTTATTGAAGAAGATGAAGTAAAAAAACTTTTTAACACATCTTTTGGATATTTAGGTCCTATTAATGCTCCTAAAAACATTGAAATAATTGCAGATTATTCAGTAAAGTTAATGGCCGATTTTGCCTGCGGCGCGAATATTGAGGATCATCATTATCAGGGTAATAACTGGGAGGTAGATATTCCCCTACCTAAACTTACAGATTTGCGATTTGCCGTTGATGGCGATGATAGTCCAGATGGTAAAGGGAAATTGGTGATAAAACGAGGGATTGAGGTTGGGCATGTATTTCAGTTAGGAAATAAATATTCCAAAAAAATGAATGCCTTATATCAGGATCAAAATGGTAACCAACTCCCTTTTGAAATGGGATGTTATGGAATAGGAATAACTCGGATTGTTGGTGCTGCAATTGAACAAAATCACGATCAAAATGGAATTATTTTTCCGATCGCTATTGCCCCATTTCAGGTATATTTAGTGCCGATCGGTTATCATAAATCCCCAGAATTGAGTGCCGAAGTTGATAAGATTTATCGTAACTTAATTGAAAATGGCATTGAAGTTTATTTGGACGATCGCAATGAAAGACCGGGGGTTATGTTCAGTGATCATGAATTATCTGGAATTCCGTTTCGTTTAATAATAAGTGAAAAAAACTTAGCTGACCAAAAAGCTGAATTAATTTGTCGAAAAACTAAAAAAGTTGAAATATTAGCTTACGATGAAATATTACCTGCTATATTAAAATTAATTAAATTAAACAAAAATATAATTGTCTAGTCTTATGAAACTAAAAAAAATATTTAATCATTTAGGCAAAATTCTTTTTTTATTGGTTTTATTCGGAAATTATGCAATTGCAGGTAACCAAAAGTATGAAAAACTTTCACAATCGGTTCAAACTTTACTGAGCAAGCAAATTATTACTCCGGTAAAAGTTAAAAATTCTTTTGATAACTTAGGCGAAGCAATTGATTGGTTGTCTGAGATGAAAATTAGAGTATCGAAATTCGAAAAGAATATTGTTGATAGTGTTCGCCTACTTCAATTAATTCACTATGAAGCCAAACGGGCAGGAGTTGATCCTCAATTGGTATTGGCGATTATTGAAGTTGAAAGCGGTTTTAAGAGATACGCAATTTCAAGTGCTGGAGCCTTGGGTTTGATGCAAGTTATGCCTTTTTGGGTAGATTTAATTGGCATTAAAGAACATAATCTTTTTGATCAGGAAACCAATATTCGTTATGGCTGTTCAATTTTGCGTCATTATATCGATATTGAAAATGGTAATCTTTTTCGGGCACTTGGGCGATATAACGGCTCATTGGGAAAATCAAAATACCCAAATGCGGTATTAGCAGCTTTAAAAAGAAACTGGACTTATCAGAATAAAGAGCATGCACCTGCAGTAGTAACTCGGTAAAACTGATTTTTAGCGAATAATAGTGGAAAAATTTGAAATCTGAATATAAAAGTCGTTAATTTTTCTAATATCTAATTCAAAATGATCGCATTAAAATAAATGAGTTTTGAAATTACCCATTTTTTTACAGCTTTAATCAGTTACTTATTTGGTTCAATTTCCAGCGCAATTATTGTCAGTAAAATATTGAATATAGCAGATCCTCGGACTTACGGATCTGGAAATCCCGGTGCTACTAATGTTTTGAGGAGTGGCAGTAAAAAAGCAGCAATTTTAACTTTAATATTTGATATTTTAAAAGGTTATCTTGCGGTTTTTATTTGTAAAGAAATATTTACCAATAATAGTGAAGTTGCCGCAATTGCCTGCTTTTTTGCAGTTGTAGGTCATATCTATCCATTTTGGTTAAGATTTAAAGGCGGTAAAGGAGTTGCAACAGCTCTAGGGGTTTTACTTGCCTATGCTCCTCTACTCGCATTATTAGTAATCTTGATTTTTGTAATCGTAATATTACTATTTAGATTCGTATCTTTAGCTTCAATTATTAGTGCTTTAGGTTTGGTAATATTAATAATTTTAGCTGCAAGACTTCCATTATTAAATTTGCAACCTAGTTTAGTTGAAATTTTATTGATAACTGCTATGGCAGTATTAATTATTTTTCGGCATCATCCAAATATTAAACGGTTATTCCATAAAAACGAGCCTAAAATATTTAGGAATTCATAATCTATTAACCTCTTAACATTGCATAAGCAGTGTGATTGTGAATAGATTCATAATTTTCTGCAGCCACCTCAAAATGCTCAATTTCGGTCGTTTTTTTCAGTTGCATTGCAATATCGCGAACTAAATCCTCAACGAATTTGGGGTTATCATAGGCATATTCGGTTATATATTTTTCATCCGGTCGCTTAAGTATTCCATATAACTGACATGAAGCTTGAGTCTCAGCAATATTGATTAAATGATTAAATGAAAAAATATCAACTTGAGAATTAATATCTGCATAAATTGTAATTAATGAGCGTTGATTATGAGCCCCATAATCGGCAATTCTTTTAGAGCAGGGACATAAACTGGTAATTGGGACTTTAACCCATATTTTACTTATTGATTTACTCAAATCACTACTTACGGGCATTTTGGTAATTGAATAGCCCCCTTGATAATCCATAAGTGAAGTTTTTTTTGATACCGGTGCCTTTTTTTCAGTAAAAAAGTGAAATCCTACATCTAAACGACCATGTTTAGTATGCAGCAATGTTAGCATTGCGGTAAATATATTTTTAGCTTGAGCTAAATTAAAAGGTTTACCTCGGTTTCGCTCCAATATTTCGATAAATCTCGACATATGAGTTCCTTTTTTTGAGGCAGCTAATTCCACAGTCATTGTCCATTTAGCATTACAATTTTGTTCGATGATGTTTTCTTCAGCAACAAGATGAACCGGATACATTAAATCGCGAATGCCTACTTCATTTATCATAATCGCGCGGTGATCAATTTCATTTTGAACATCGCTATGATTCAGAATTTCTTGTCGGCTATTCATAATAATTCAATGATTATCTAAGAGTAATTCCAGGTAAAATGTTTGAATAATTATATCGTAAATACCAAATTACTTAAAGCCAATAAGGATGAAAGCAATAAATAATAATACTTTTAGCCTATTCTATAAATTACCGATTAAAAATACTTTTATGCAAATAAATATTGAAAACGACAATCTAGTTTCGACAAATTATCTAGCAAAAAACTTAAAAAATTATAACCAACAAATTAATTCCTCCAAATTAGCTATAAATATTTTTAAGCAGCTAGATTTATACTTTACTGACGCTAAACATAAAATTAATATTGATATTGATTTTAATAAAATACCCTCAACTGATTTTCAAAGAAAAGTTTGGGAAACCATTCAAAAAATTCCTGTTGGTAAAACTATTACTTATGGAGATATTGCCGATAAATTAAAAACTTCTCCAAGAGCAGTTGGTAATGCGTGTGCGGCTAATCATCTACCTTTATTAATTCCTTGTCATCGCGTAGTCGGAAAACGATCTTTAGGGGGGTTCAATCATCAGCGAGATGGGCTGATGTTACAACTTAAATCCTGGTTACTAGATCATGAGGGCGTAAAAATTAAATAAACTTAAAAAATCTAAAAAAATCAAAATTAGTTATAATCCTGCAACTTATAAATCCAAACAAGGGTCGTTAGCTCAGTTGGTAGAGCAGTGGACTTTTAATCCATTGGTCGCAGGTTCGAATCCTGCACGGCCTATAAATAATCTAAAAAAATTATGAATCGCAAAGGATTAATTCTTGCCGGAGGTGCAGGAACCCGACTTCATCCGATAACTCTAGC
>Ga0209562_1000476_pt1 | contig 13658 bp, 6 predicted proteins | sample WorMetvacBELIZE2_FD_187399 | JGI IMG/M metagenome (GOLD analysis project Ga0209562, IMG submission 187399) | Marine gutless worms symbiont microbial communities from Max Planck institute for Marine Microbiology, Germany - Olavius vacuus BELIZE.2... | ecosystem: Host-associated > Annelida >... | reverse complement strand
CGTCGATGACTTCTTCTGCTGTGGGACTGACTGAACCAGGTGAAGCGACTGAAGCGACATTCTGCGAGACAGACGGAGGCTCGAGACTAATGACAGCCGTCACGTCGATGACTTCTTCTGCTGTGGGACTGACTGAACCAGGTGAAGCGACTGAAGCGACATTCTGCGAGACAGACGGAGGCTCGAGACTAATGACAGCCGTCACGTCGATGACTTCTTCTGCTGTGGGTCTGACTGAACCAGGTGAAGCGACTGAAGCGACATTCTGCGAGACAGACGGAGGCTCGAGACTAATGACAGCCGTCACGTCGATGACTTCTTCTGCTGTGGGACTGACTGAACCAGGTGAAGCGAGTGGTACCTGTGCTGTGGGTCCTGCTGACTTCGCTGTTACTCAGACATCATTCTGCGAGACTGAAAATTGTAATTTGATCCAACTCTCGCAGCCTGGGGTAAGTAACTATTTTGTGTGTAATTAACTTGTGTTGATTAATTTGTTACTGGAAGAATTATGTGATGATTATGTACAGTGAATTGAATGTTACAGATATTTCATTTGCTCATTTCTGCTGTCTACATTAGATAGTTAAAGTACAATGTCGGTTAGTAGGCTTGTCAGCTGCTGTTTTGAGATGCCTTTTTGTTGTTTGTTAACAACAGAGCAGTACTGCTTGACCAACTAACTTCCAAATTTTACTGGAAGGACATATCGAGTGGAGAGTGAACGATTTCTATATTGGACAGAATTGATTTAGGGTACTATAATAGAGTGGCATATGACAGAAGTTCAAAATCAGCATTAGACTAGCAGTGGCATCAAATGGATGGAAGGCACTGTAACCTAGCGAGTGATTTCACAACATCGAACTACTTCAGCATTTGCTTAATTTTCAGAACATCGAAAGACTTCACCAAAAATAGTGCATCAATGTAGCATGGCAAATTTCACATGCTTTGCATTACATGTATTTTCTGCAACTTCCAGGTGAATATCAGCAACACTGATTGTTGGATTTCCAGTGCAATGCATCACTTACAGTCGTCACAGTTGGAACGTGATTCTTTGTTCATAGTGCCAACACCTGTTCTTCAGGACATCCTGTCACGTTATGCATGCATTACAGGTGTGTTTGGGCAACCATATAATTTGTTGATTTAATTATATATTTTGTTGTTATAATTTTATAATTTGATTTATTTTATATTCTGTAAAGTGCGTAACAGAAGCCACAAATTTCTCAGACCACTTGTTTTGTAGTAGAGACCTGGCTCATGGTGGAGAACAGGAGAACAAGTTTCAGTTAGCACAAATGACTGTGTGATCTGCGGCTTTAGATTTTGAAAGTGATGACGTCATAACAGGAAACCAACCAAAACATTCCACTCTGTTGACTCTATTGCTGCATCTACCGTAGTCGTGTGTGAAGATTAGTATTTATAATTAAGATTAGTAATGGATGATTTTTTCAATTATGATGTGAAAAAATAAACTGGTGAAATACGAAGGTCAATATTTGCATGGGGATGGATGATACAGTAATGGGTTGGGGATGGGGATAAATTAGATGAGGATGGGTGGGGATGGGGAGAAAAATGATGGGCATGGAAACAAACTGACGCGGATGGGATGGGGACTGCATGGTGACAAAAAGTTGTTCCCATACAGCTCTCTAATGTGAAATGAAAACTTTAAACACTTATGTGTATAGTAATATAAAGGTATTGCTATTCATATGAATAAACATACTGTCACTTATATAAAGTATGTTTTGTGACATTATTCATAAACTACGGCTGATGCGCTACGAGTGAATATCGATTGGAAATCGGCTTTAGGAGACTTCATATTACTGATAATTGAACTTCTTCGCTAGGTGCTACGGCTGAGGCGCTACGCGCGAATATCGGTTCAAAAATGGCGTCTTTGAAGGGGGTTGGTCACTTTGGCCCTAAATTTCTGGTATAAGGGGACCTCCTCCACCAACCATTATTTGTGATGAAAAACTGGATGAATGGACCTTTCATACGGTATAACAATGTGGCAGAAAGTTCTTTCGTTTTGTCACAGTTCATGCGTTTGACAGACAGACAGGCGGACGGACGGATTTGCCATAACAATACTTCTGGTGCATTTGCACCGCGGTAAAAATTAAAATAGAGCATGGACAATACTTAGCTTTTTATAGGCCAATGGCACATTTCCTTAAATTTTGGCATCAGTTTAATAACAATGACAAGTTGGCAAATATTATGCCTTCTGGCCAAATATTACAGTGCAAAATCGTCAATTACTATTTTCTTTCAACAAAGCTTGTTATTTGGAAATGTGCAGGTCCTGCTTCATCGTCTAGGTGGCATCGAAGCCAACTGTCAGTCACTGACCTGCCACCAGAAGTCCAGTTAAGAATTTTAGCATACGCCTGTGAGGATGAATACAGGGATGTTGGCGTTGACGTAGAGTTTACAGCCGACTACGAGATACGGAACAGACTGCTGTGCACGTGCTCCGCATGGCGAAACCTCATCAGTGACTGCGCCTTGGACTTTCGCAGATGGCAGCGCCGTGCAAGATATCTCAGTAAGTTGAATACTCTTCTGTTGATTTTTTCGCACTGTCTATTTTCAGTTGTTGCGTTGCTCTGTATCAGAGAGTTTGTGAGGACAAAAGTCTGAGATGTCAGGAAGCCACAGGCTGAGTGCTATGATGAAGTCCGACATCTGACAACAAAGCACTCAACAGTTGTGCGTGTACAGTGCACTGACACGCTGTACTGTTGGAACTTAAAGCTGGTTCTCTGCTTTCGACTCTATGAAGAATGCCAAATAAGCGTGTGATAGGAAATTTATTAAAGTATACGACTGCCAAAAATTATCAAAATAGAGCTTGGTTTGACAAAGTTATTGTAAAAATAAAACGGTGCAGTTTTTTGGGTCACATGGTAGATATGCTTACATCCATGTAAACATATCGATGCAACTCACTGGGAGTATTGCACTAAGAACTTTTTGACACTTCCTCTTATTGTTGTTGTTGCAGCACACACAAGAGCATGGGGACTGCCTGTAACTGAACAGGCGTCTCAGCTACAGCACATATCGTGTTGCATTTGTGGCGTCCTGCGTTGTCCGTTGGAAGTCTGCGGTCTGGTGCTGGGTCCTGGTGGGTTCTTCGGCTACTACAGCCATGAACGTTACACATGCAGGACTTGTCGCAACGCTTCTGGTTAGTCGTAATATGAGCATCCTGACTTACTTACAGTGTAAGGTTGACATAGGTCACGCCTTTAAAACAGCAAAAATCACTGTCCCTATAATGTCCAGATGCGCCCTTACAGGAGAAGCTGCAGTGCTGAACATTTGCAGCATATGTCAAAGGTCATAAGGCAGTTATGTAGTGTTGCTGTCTGGTTTGCATCAGTGGCGTCGCGCCCATTGGTCCAGGTCGGGCCATGGCCCGACCTTTAATCCGCCAGGTCGGGTCATGTTCAACCATTAGAACAATATTTTATTTAGTTTTATTAGCTGTTTTCGAAAACGCATTACTTGTCAATTAATCATTTATTGCCAGCTCGTCCTCGTTTGCGATCACCATAAATGCCAAATGAAAATTTTCAGGGACTTTGTCTATAAGGTATTAACAATTACAATTAGTGAAACTGGTTTTATGTGCATGTACAGCTGTATCTGTGACACCTATGTTTTAACTATCCCTAAGAAACCGTGCGACATCACTCAAAGTAATGAGCCCGTATCTCGTGAACTGCTGAACAAATTTTCAGCAAACTCGTTGTGAAATTGGATTTTTTTCTGTATAGGAATGAGCTGTTTTCACCTTGCTTGTATGTTGATACTTTGCGTAAAGTGTCAGAGAAAAACTTTACTTGTTCACACATCTGTATTCTTTTACGCAAGAACCACAACAAAATCCTTCGTATGCACTATGTAGTTTGCACGCTCCCCCTAAATTATAGCAACATGTAGGCCCGCAATCGCAGGCAGTCCATGCTGCAAAAAATTTAACTGCGAAAAGCGTGCATCTAACATATCGCTCTATATCCTAAGGCGTTGACGTCAACAAATGATCATCTGAGTATTTTACGTCACTATGTTTGTACTTAATGCAAAATTATGCAGTATTTGGGAGTTAATTTCGGAGGTAGGCCTATTTGGAGGGTTGAACTTTTTTCTTTTCTGGGTTTTTATTTTTTTTGCTCCGGAAATCTGGGCTGATTTTTAACAGTCCAGTGACAACACTGCTAGCCACTTGGTAACGGGGTTAACGCCCACAGGCCGCGTGCCGCATGTGGCTGCGTGCAATGCAATGCAAATGCCATTATTTATCCGCTTAAATCCGCGATCATGTGACGCATCCAAACACCTCACTTAGTTCAGTTAATGAACATTGTCAGTAATTAGATATTTGATTGCAGTAACCGCGATGCAAATAGAGCAATCGTCACATTTCGTGAAAACACGGCACCCATGGCAACTTATACTGGTTTAGGCCTACTTAATGCAAAATTTACGTTTAAGGGTACGTCCCCCACCAATCATTTTTGCATGGATAGTTAGGCCAATGAATGCCCTACAACTTTGCCACTGACAGTTTTCACACAAAGAAACTTTGTAGCAGACTTTCTTCAGGCGAAGTGCAATGTTGGAGGAAAAACGGCCGTTTTGCCATTTTGAGCCCCCTTTGAGGGACTTAGGGACAATGTAGGATGATCATCTTAGGTTCATTGGAAAGCGCGTACTGGACTTCCTATTAGTGTTAATTGAACTTTTTAGCAGGTTGTACGGCTGAGGCGCAACGAGCGATTATCGGTTCAAAATCGGCGATTTTGCTCCAACGTGGCCCGGTTGACCCAAAATTTCAGGTAGAAGGTTTCGCCCCCCACCAACCATTCTCCTTCTCAGAAAACTAGGATAAATGTTCTTTCGTATGATATAAAAATCTAAATACAGCTTTCTTCCGTTTTGTCACAGTGCGTGGCGCCGCAGTTACGGCGATAGAACTTTCACAGCTGCTGGAACTTGCTTGTGGAACTCTGTTCCAGTTTAACTATGCAATTCACACATCACCTGTGGACTTTTCAGACGACAGCTGAAAGGATACCTTTTTAGAAAAGCATGAACATGGCGCTCCGTGACTTCTGATGTGCAGCGCTTCAAAAACACTTACTGACTTACTTATGTGTCCAAACGATTTGCACAACTGACTGATATGTAATGCTGTGTGTCTTGTGATTGTTCTCTGTGTAGCTGTGAAAGGTGTGGTCAGAAGCAGTATGAAAAGAAGCAGAGAATTGGTTGGCATATCTGGTGAGTCACGTGTTGGCATGCAGCGTCAGTGTGAGGTAGAAGGACAAGAGAGTGGACATGAGAACAGTAATGACGATATGTTTGCATCAAGTGAGTGCAATTCTGATGTCACGGGTCCATCTCAAGGACAAGAGAGTGAACGTGAGAACAGTAATGATGATATGTTTGCATCAAGTGAGTGCAATTCTGATGTCGTGGGTCCAACTCCAACTAAATGTCGACGTGCTGACAACAGTTTGTCGACTGCTGACATAGAAAATGTCTGCTTACAGACACGTGAACATAGAGATAAGTCTCAGAGAATTTTTCGTACAAAAAAACAGTGTCCACTGTGTGGAATTGTTGTGACTCACTTGCCGCGACATTTGCGTTCACGGGCACATAAGTGGAAGGCAGATGAGGCCAAAGCTGCTGTAGGGAGATTCCAGCTGAGGAAAGTTTACAATTACAAGAATGCTTGCACTGCTGTGCACAATAGACGTCGAAAATCATTTGGTGTGTTGAACAAATGTGTTGCAACTAGTAAAGACTATCATCGTGGAGCACGTTGCCCTTATAAACACTGCCAGTCAGTGGTTAAACGTCTGTCCCGACATCTTGTGAAAGTTCACAATATTCGTAATCGACATCTGCTATCACGTTATGTTCAGAAAGCCAAACAGAATCTTACAGATGAGATGGACACTGATGCTACTGACCACTCTGATACTGATAACCCACCCAAAATTGATATGGAACTAAACATGGACTGCAAGTCAGATGACTTTGATACAGCTAATAACAGCTTCGGTGAAAATGTTAATGCTGCAACTGACATCAGTGGTACTGACGTGGAGCCAGGTAACGATGTTGCAACTGATTATCAGCAGGACATTCATGATGCAGTTGATATCAGTAGTTCTGAGCGTGTAGCGAACAGCAGTATCCACAATCAGCAAACTGGTTTTCAGTTTGATGGACAAAGTTTCCAACAGTGGCTGACTGGACCAGATGGTGGACGAATTGATATGCGGTCAGCACAGCAACATGTTCGACAAATCAGAAACATCATTGGTCGCACGGGACACGTAGATTTGTTGCTGAATAAAGATTACGTATTAAATACTTTTCTTAATGGACATGCCATCCAGTGTCAGTACCAACCAGGTACTATAAAAAGTCATTTGGCCAGTTTAATGCACTTGTATGATTTCTGGTTGCTGGCTCGTACATGCACCAGAAATCCAGTAGATGAAACACGCATACAGGCTATGAAACAGACAGTGAAACGATGGTCAGCGTCATATCGAAAAGATGTCAGTAGACGATGCTTTAAAAAGATGGATGAGGATCTGCACAAAATTATCACCCCGGCTGATATAGCTAAATTTACAACGAGCCAGACTGCAAGAGATGCATTGAAGGTCCTTGGTAAAGCACAAGGTGGTGACATGTCAGTAACAAGACAAGAATATACACTTGTACGTGATCACTTGATGACAGACATTATTCTTAGAAATGCAACTCGACCAGGTGTGCTGGCACAAATGCAAACAAAAGATGTAAAGGATGCAAGGCTGGTGGATGATCACTTCGTAATTTCTGTAAGTAGCCATAAGACATCCGGCGCTCATGGGCCAGCAAAGATCATCATGACACGAATGCTGTACAGCTGGCTGACTGTTTTCACAGATAACATATTGCCTCAGCTGCCAATACAATCAGACCTCATGTTCCGATCGTGGACTGGTGAAGCTATAGATGTGGGACGTTGTTTTCAGCTGACGCTAAGACGTGCTGGTCTACGGGATGACATGACGTGTACTCTGTTCAGAAAGTCAGCAGTATCAAAGATACATCAGGAATGTCCAGCCGAAAAAGCAAATCTGGCAGACCTAATGTGCCACCGACCGGAAACTGCTACACGGTGGTATCGTGTCGTCGATAAAGAGCAAACGTGTGTTCGTGCATCAGCTACACTAACAAAGGCTATGACAATGAATGAACAATCAGCCACCGATGAGATTCCAGAGGCTTCCATGTCTGTCGCAGGAAATAAGGATGTGAGCAATATCGATGCCATAGTAAGTCGCAGAAAAATGTTCACAGAAAGGCAAATACAAACACTCGTGACATGTTGCCGCAACATAATTGACAAAGGACGTTTGACGAAGGACAGAATAACAGCAGCATTGTCAGCATCGGAAGATGGAACTCAGCTGCTTAAGAGTTATACCATGATGCAGATATTAACACGACTGGCATACGAACGCAGGAAAACTAAAGTTTGCTAATGTCACTGTTGCGGAATTGCTGATGAGAACAGTGCAGACGCAACAAAAACTGGGAGACTATATTGTTTTTAGTCTGTGGTGGTTACATTAGGTAACCTTAGTGGTGAAACAGCAAGCAGTTGTAGTGTCACAATAATCGTTAAGTATTTGATACCATGACGTGAGATAATAACAGTCTTTTGCTCTAGAATTTTGTGATACATTCATCAGACTTTGGTATTGGGCATTGTACTTTTAAAATAATTGTTGCTTCAGAAGTCGCATATTTTTTTCTATTTTTAATGAATATGCTGGGGACATCGGCAGTACATCTATGTGGATGGTCAGGCCCGGCGTTAGACAACTGGCGGCCCTGTTCATTGTGTTCAAGGGCAGATCCAGTAGCAGGGGACCGGGATTTGTCCCTCGGAAAATTTTCGAAATTCTAGTTTGCTGTAGGTGAGTTTTAGAGCATTTTAGCAGTGACAGAGACAGACTGGTGATGCTGTCAGACACAGAGAAATTCACCTTTCTTACGGAATATTCATGACATACGAAAACGAGGCAACACACCACTCCGCTTGTAAACAAAGAAAATGGTGAAAATTTAAATTCTGTGCAAGAAATGGAGGAATTTTGCGCATGAATAGTAAAGTTTTCGGGTTCGGCCAATTCAAATATGCTATCTAAAATTTCAAGGGATCCAAGGGAGTTGCCATGGCAACCAAATTTGGGCAAAAATAAGCTAAAATTGCACTGATTTTAGTTCTGTGCATGAAATTGAGGAATTTTTCGCCTGAATAGTAAGGTTTCATGCTCGGCGAATAAAAAAATATGCTATTTAAAATTTTAAGGGAGACAAGGGAGTTACCATGGCAACCAAATTTAGACAAAAAAAAACAAAAAATGCACGTGATATGATGACAATTTATACGTATATGATACGGTTTTGGGATTGTAGAATTTAAATATTGTATCTGAATTTCTCAGGGAGCAAAGGGCGTTGCCATGACAACCAAATTTAAGTAAAAATCAGCCAAAATTACACTAATTTCAGCTCTGTGTAAAAATTGAGAATATTTTTCCTGTGAATAGCAGAATTTTCTGGGTTCGTGAATTGAGTTCACAGACTCCTAAGACCGTATTATTAATGCAAAAAAATCATTATTTTATACGGAACTGAAAATAGTGCAATTTTGGTTACTTTTGTCTAAATTTGGTTGTCATGGCAACGCCCTTTGCTCCCTGAAAAATTCAGGTAGCATATTTGAGTTCTACAACCCCAAAATGCTATCACATACGTAGAATTGTCATCATATCACGTATAACTGCAATACGGGCATTTTTGGTTTTTACCCTAGATTTGGTTGCTATGGCAACTCCCTTTGCTCCCTTAAAATTTTATTACCATCTTTTAATTCACCGACCCGGAAAACCTTACTAGTCATGTGAAAATTTCCTCTATTTCTTGCACAAGACTGAAATCAGTGCAATTGTGGCTTATTTTTGGCCAAATTTGGTTGCCATGGCAACTCCTTTGGCTCCCTTGAAATTTTAGATAGCATATTTGAATTCGCCGACCCCAAAAACCTTACTATTCATGCCAAAAATTGCTCGATTTCTTGCATATAATTAAAATTTTCACTATTTTAGCGAACGTGAACTCAAGTTCACGTTCCCTATATGTCATCAGCCGTCCGTCTGTCTGTCTGTCTGTCTGTAACGTTCGTGCGCCCTACTCAGGCGATTGAAATTTTCGGCAATGTTTCTACACCATATGGTACGCTGGCCATCTGCTGACATCCAGGTAAAATTTTACGGAGATCGGCCCAGGGGAACCTTTCCGTCGGGGGAGTTAAACACAAGAGGGGTAGCCGAATATAGCGATTTTGGACCTATCGAACGCTATATCTCAGAAACGGTGCAAGATAGGAGCTAAGTTTGTATTAATCACTAATAGGAAATCGCATATGAGCTTTCGATTGGTACCAAACTCGGTGACCTTGGATGACCTTGAACGGCGTAATAGCCGATACATTGCGTTATTTCACTGAATTTGGTAAACCTGCGTTGCAGAAAACGATCTGTGGCAGAATCTATGCAAAAGTCTAGTGTATTTTTAGTGCGTGTACAATGTCGTCGTAAAGAAAGCACGTTCGCTATCTCATCTCCTGATGAGTTTCTTGTCTTTGTTTGTTTACAAGCGCAGTGGTGTGTCGCCTCTTTTTTGATTAACGTAAATACGACCTCATTAAGAAAGGTGAATAGTGAGACTGGCAATGCTGTCAGTGACACAGAGACAGACTGGTGATGCTGTCATTCATTAGATGTAGAAAATAAGTAAGTAACACTATATAAAGGATGCCAAAATTGCCGGACCACTAAAATCGGCGGCCCTGTTCGGCCGAACACCTCGAACATGCCTAACGCCGGTCCTGTAGACGGTGTCCAGTAAATACTGTACCAATACACTGTTCTGTTTCATAACTTTGCTAAATCGTGTCAGTTTTCAATATTTCTTTGCAATTAGTGTCTGGAATACATGCACCCAATTACAACACAGTTTGTTTTTGTGAGTTCTGAAGTGAATTTCTGTGGGTAGAACTATGAAAATTTCAAGTATTCACTTTGCAGATAGATAAACTTTCAACTGTAACCCTGATGTTCATATTGTAACATAAAGGGGACATTAAACCCTACACCACTACCTGTAACATTAAAGCAAAAAACAGTTAACGTTACTGTCTGTTAAATAGGCAGCAGTTTGAACATGTGAAGTGTTTATCTTCTTGTCAACATTGTTTGCTATATTTTTCCTTTAAATGTTCACAATGGACATCTAGATGGACACTGGAGTGGACCACTTGAACATATAAACTTTTGCAGCCTGTATTATAGACTGGTCGTTCATTGAAGTTGAGAAGTTCATTATGTAGAAGCTGCAGATCAAACCATTAATCTGGTTGAGTGCCTCCACACTGCTTAGTGGCATTAAGCTTCAAGAACTCCCGTTTTCTTTTCCATCACTGCTGCAGCTGCTGGGCAGAAATAATGAGTCTTGAGTTATACTTTGTTTTCAGACACTGTAATTGCTGCACGTGTCGTGTTTTATGACTGCTATACATTTATATCTTGTCTTGCATGTTCTTGACTACTGAAGCATTTTTTGATTGAATATGAACGTTAAAGTGTGTACAGTGCATTTGTGGTATTTCTATTGGAGGTGTTTTCTGTGTAGTCACTAGTCAGATCATGTGTGTGGAAGAGCTTAAGGTTTTATGTTTAAAACTATGTTACTTTATTTTATCTTATCTTAAATAGTGCATCAGATGTCAGCCACTTCACCGAATGTATGAGTCATCTACTATGAGGACACATACACTGTGTCCCAAAAAATGCGGCACCTTCTTGTGACGATAATTTCGTCAAATTGTAACCGATTTTCACAATTCTTTCACTACTGAGAAGAGTAGGAAATTGCCAATAAAACTGTTTATTATTGCCCATCACACTTTAATAATGTCACCGCACTACCTTGAGAAATTACAAGTCCAGATTTATTGCAAATCTGGAAGAAAAATGCAAACCAAATATTTTGATCTTTAATAAATCACAAAATCAATATTTGCACAACTTGCATGTACAAAAATGCTGAACCGATAAAAAGGCACAAAGTCAGAACATAGCACTCAGTATTCAGTTTTCAGCTAGTAAAAATAAGCAACACAATATTTTAAAAACTTGTCAGTAAAATTGTCTGCATCTACTTCACATGGTAGGTCTGTTGGTTGGGTCATTTGACCCGTAAAAACCCGTCCCGATATGACCTATAATGTGTTGGTGGGACGTTAAGCCTTACTCAGTCAGTCAGTCTACTCTGTGAGTGAAACATTTCTTTCTTTTTCAAATTGCAGCACAGAAATACCTTACAAACTGTGCATCTTGAAGTGTGGTCGTGACTACCATCACACCGAGCACGGCGCTCGACAAATTCGGGCTAGTGAGCCCAAATATTTTGGAGTCGGATGTCATTGGGGACCGAAAAGGCAGACTTGCGGCGCATCACTGCTTGTGCGTGCTATCTTCAGCACTCCCCGAACGTGGTCGGTCTCGTTTTCTCTTGTGCAACATAAGGTCCTTTCCCAGTGTTAGTAGCCCCATTGCAACCTGACTTGAATTCTTTGTATGGTGCTTTACCACTCAGTTCACAAAAGAGTCCGTCGATAACGACGCCCCAGACGACGACAGTTGCGATGTGCCGTGCGACAGTCGGCGTCGAACCACGACGCTAAAAGCCCAGTGCGACACGTACGGCGTGTTGTGGGGCGAAGCGGTCGGCGACGTCACGGAGCACGCTGTCATAGAGAGAGAACAGCTTGTCGACGTATGCGTTGTCAGAGACTGGTTGGCACTGGGCACTATGCTCGAGTGCGTCACAACTGCATGGTCGCGGTCGACTCGGCGCCACCCGCGTACCAAGCGTTCAGCAGCAGCAGCATGGCCGACGGCGACAGAGAGGCGGCTGACTACGAGTCCATGGTCCGAGATGATGCCGGCAGGATTGACACTCACCTCATCCAGCGGGCAGCCAACGAACGTCATGACGAGATCGAGACGACGATAGCTCCAGCTCGTCGTAAAATGCGCCGACGGTAGACGTTGAGCAGCACAATTGGGCCGCTGACAGTCGTCAGTCGAACGCAGACATATCTCGAACGTGACGTAGGCCTACGACGGCAGTGGAATGCGAGAGCATCTGAGGCGCTTTCGGAAGATGACAGCGACGTTACCGCCGCCGCGCCAGTCATCCGAGCAGAGTCGGTGTCTCGGTGACGGCATATCCTCAGAAGTGGACTGCTAAACCAGATCTGGTGTAAATCTTCTTTGTTTGCAAAGGCCAAAAGTTTCGAGGTTCAGGAGGACTTTATACCCTGATAGTAGGTTTAAGGTTAGAGTTAGGGTTAGGGTTAGGGTTAGGGTTAGGGTTAGGGCTAGAATAAACATGTGGTACTTTTGTAACGTACGTGCGAATTTCGTCGTTACCTGTCCCCCGCACTACACTTCAGTGCTTTATTTCTACTACCAATATTGCAACTCACAAACCCAAACAGCAAAAACAGCAATCGGTACGCTTCTGTAAGTTTTAGACGCTCGAAATGCATATTTCAGATAGGGGACTATAGTAACTTGTAGCGAAAACCATTTACCCACCTTTATCTTCAAAAGTCTGCCTACCTTGTACACACAATTACTTTAGCAGCAAAATGACACTCACTACTTTTAGTATACACCAAAATTTCGCCGTTTGTAGACATAAATTCGAAGAAATTCACTTTGCGCCAACGACTTGCTCAACGGGACTCAAAACGCTAGTCATATGTATATTTTTGGTAAGATTTAATGTACTTACAAAAATTCTGAGATAAAAAACTTAATATATTAAGCTTATGGCTAGGAGTCATAGTATAGCACGTGTATAGCTCATAAAAGCAGTAAAAATAACTGTATTATGACTCTTTTCACAAAATATAACGAACAAAATGACTTGTGTAACTGCATCCTTATTATGAAGCTTATAACTGCGTTAAACGGAAGTATAGACTATCTGTTTATATTAAGTTGCAAACATGCGAACACAAACTATTATCTAGCGAAGTCCGCTTTGAACACCGTGCCGAACTGTTATCAATCTAATGCCGTGTTCTTATTATGACCATGGTTACAACTGTCCAGTGTCGTTATTATTAATGCGTATAACTATAATAATAATAATGATCTTGAACGGCGTAATGACCGCCGACCTGCGCTATCTCTGTGATAGCTGAGCTTCTTGTTGATAGGTGTTAACGGATAACGGCCGGACGAACGACCACAAAACATAGGTTATTATTGCCCCCGACATAGATTATTCGATGGCAAAGATACACTGAGAAATCAGCCTCGAGATCTGCTATAAATTTGCAAGCACACTGTTTTCACATTCGCTATTTAAAAGCCGTGAAGAATTTACTCAGATGCATACATTAAGTGCTGTGTAATGAAAATTGTCGTTGAAGTTTAATGTTCATAAGCCTACAAGTGCAT
>Ga0209562_1000475_pt1 | contig 13658 bp, 11 predicted proteins | sample WorMetvacBELIZE2_FD_187399 | JGI IMG/M metagenome (GOLD analysis project Ga0209562, IMG submission 187399) | Marine gutless worms symbiont microbial communities from Max Planck institute for Marine Microbiology, Germany - Olavius vacuus BELIZE.2... | ecosystem: Host-associated > Annelida >... | reverse complement strand
CCTCAAGCGGCACACCAATACTTTGCGCCGAGGCAATTGCAGCCAGCGCGTTGGCGGCATTATGCGAACCGGGAGGCAGCAATAACAACTGCGCCCTGCCATTGATAGTCTGGATATCAAGGTGTGTGTTACCGTTCCGGGTGCTAGCCACGGCATAATAGTCGGCACTCTGGTCGTGCAAACTAAACCCCGCTATACGCCTGCCCGCTGTTCTATTTTGCTGTAACCACATATCAGCGTGCGGATCGTCAAGATTAATAATCGCCACGCCATCCTGACCTTGTAGGGCGTCATATAGCAAGCCTTTTTCACGGGCGACCGCAGCTACCGACCCCATTCTCTCCAGATGCGCGCGCTGCGCATTGGTTACCAACGCAACATCAGGCATCGCAACCATTGCCAGACGGGCGATCTCACCCGGATGATTCATGCCCAACTCAACAATGGCGGCGCGTCGTTCGCCATCCAGCCCCAACAAGGTCAGTGGAAGCCCAACTGCATTGTTCAGATTGCCCGGCGTCGTCAACACCTTGCCAAAATACAAGCGTAATATCTGACCGATCATCTCCTTGCAGGTAGTCTTGCCGTTTGATCCCGTGATAGCGATTACAGGCAAGTCAAAGCGTCGTCGCCAGGCGGCTGCCAGCAGCAGCAGTGATTCATCAGTATCGTCGACCACAATAACCGGAATTTTATTGAGCAATCCGTCTGGCAGGCTCTCTGGCCGACAAATCAATAATGCCGCAGCGCCGCCCTGCTGGGACTCAGCCAGAAAGTTGTGCGCATCATGAATTTCGCCCCGCAGCGCAACAAATAGTTGCCCGGTGGCAACTGTGCGGCTATCGGTAATTACTGCGTTAATTGCAATCCCGTCTGCAAGGGCAGGATTGAGCAGTTGCCCTTGCGCGACGCTGGCAACATCTTTTACCGACCAACGCATTGGAACTTCCGGTAACGCGGAGCTTAACGGAGTACTCATGGCTGCGCCTGTGCGCCCTTTGGCGCCACATGTTGCCTGGCCAGCAGCGCCTCCCTGGCAACCTCATAGTCTGAAAATGGCAGATACTGACCAGCAATCTCCTGGTAAGTCTCGTGTCCCTTACCAGCAATAAGCAACACATCATTAACCGCCGCTGCAGCAATAGAATGTCTAATAGCACGCCGACGGTCTACCTCCACCTGTGCTGCAGGTGACCCCTCACACACAGCTTCTATAATGTGCAACGGGTCTTCACTACGCGGGTTATCACTGGTAACCCATACCAGATCGGCCCGTCTGGCAGCAACGGCGCCCATTAACGGACGCTTGCCCTGATCGCGCTCCCCGCCACAACCAAACACGCACATCAGTTGCCCACGGCGTTGTTGCGCTAACTCTCGCAAAGCCAACAGGGCGTTATCTAGTGCGTCTGGCGTGTGGGCATAATCGACTACTACCATCGGCTGGTTAGGTATAACCTGACATTGCATGCGTCCTGGTGGCGCTTGCAAACCTTCCAGTCGCCTGGCAGTTTGCTGCAGCGACAAACCAGTATCACGCAGCACCGCCGCCACTGCCAACAAGTTGGCAACGTTGTAGCGGCCTATCAACTGTGTACTAACATTCTGTGTTTCTTTCCCCTCACCTTCACTCAAGGTAAATTCTTGTCCGTGCCTGCCTACAACAATATCCGCAGCGCGCAACACACAATCATGGGACAACATGTCCACTCCAGCCGGCAAGCCTTCACCACTAGTCGTGCAGGCAGTGTGCTTGCTGGCGCTGTTATTTCGCCATATTTCCTGCCCGACAGGGTCGTCAAGATTGATAATCGCGTGGCGCAGATGCGGCCACAAAAATAGTCTCTTTTTGGCCTCGATATAGGCTTGCATGTTGCCGTGATAATCAAGATGATCACGCGTGCAATTGGTGAAGACCGCACTATCGATATTCACCCCGTTTAAACGCCCCTCGCTGATACCAATGGAACTTGCCTCCAGGGCGCAAGCCTTAGCGCCAGCGGCTGCGTAACGGTGCAACAATGACATCAGATGAGGGGCTTCCGGTGTAGTAAAACCGGTTGACTCAAGTTGCCCGGCAAATCCGGCGCCCAATGTGCCGATGCTGGCGCATAATGTCGACTTATCGTCTAGCGTATCTTGACCATCCTCACCGGGATAGGCATCTGCCAGCCATTTTGCTATTGAGCTCTTGCCGTTGGTTCCAGTAATGGCGATCAGCGAAATTCTCTCGCATGGCCGCTCATAAACTGCATAGGCCAGCTCTCCGGCGCACTGGCGCAAGTCACTTATCGCTACATTAGGTACGTTTACCTGCAGCGGCCAGCTAAAGCCATCGTCCGGTTGCCAAAGCACTGCGCAAGCACCACGCCTCACTGCGTCAGCAATATAGAGTGGGCGACTGTTCACAGCTCCACAATAACCAAGAAAAAGATCATTCGGCTCTATACGCCGGCTATCTTCACTAACGCCTGAGGGTTGTACGCCAAACGCATTCAATTGCTGCAGGATAGATTGACAAGAGTCGTTGGCAATATTCATGGCCATCACATCAACCTCGGCTTGCAGTAGCCCTTTGCACACTGTTCTCAACAGGCGTGTTATCGTGTGGCACAGCCAGTACACGCAGGGCGCGTTCCATTATGGCCGAAAAGGCAGGCGCGGCTACATCACCACCGTAGTAGCGCCTGGGACCGGGTTCGTCAATCAATACCGCCACAATCAGGCGTGGATTACTCAACGGTGCAATACCAACAAAAGAGGAAACATACTCCTCTACATATTTGCCGCCTTTCACTTTGTAAGCAGTTCCGGTTTTGCCGCCAACCCGGTAGCCCTCAACACGGGCCATAGGGGCAGTGCCGTCGTCGCTGACCGCCATTTCAAGCATGGAACGTAACGCCTGAACCGTCTCGGACCTGAAGACCTGGACGCCTTGTCCGCTCGCTACCGCCTTCTCTCTCTTGAGTACCGACAGCGGCAACGTTTCACCCTCGCGGGCAAATGGCATGTAGGCATGCGCCAGTTGCAATAACGTCACCGCGATACCATGCCCATAAGACATGGTGGCCTTTTCCAGTGGACGCCAGCTACGCCAGTCACGCAGTTTTCCGGCAGCCTCGCCCGGGTAACCAACCTGCAAACGCCTGCCAAAGCCAACCTTGTCATACATTTTCCACATGACCCGGGGAGCAATAGGCTCTACCAGTTTGACCATGCCAACATTGGACGAATGCATGATGACTTCTTGCAGCGTCAGCTTTCCTTTTGGATGCGAGTCACTGATTGTTTTACCGTCGACCATAATCTTGCCCGGCCTGGTGTCGAACACGGTTTTCGGTGTGATGTTTGGCAGTGACTCTATTGCCAGCGCAACGACAAGCGGCTTGAGCGTTGAACCAGGCTCGAAATGATCAGTAACCGCCCGATTGCGCATGCGGTGTGCTTGCAAGGTGCGGCGGTCATTCGGATTAAAGCCTGGAAAATTAACCAGAGCAAGTATCTCTCCGCTTTGACTATCTAAGACAATAGCGCTACCTGCCTTAGCCTGGCTGCTTTTCAGTGCCTTATTCAATTGCGAGTAGGCCATATGTTGTATGCGCATATCTATGGAGAGCTGTATGTCGCCACCTTGTTGCGCTTCCCTGACAAAGGCAGCCTCCTGCACGAAACGGCCTCGTCTGTCTTTGATCAGTTTACGGCTACCATCCTTACCCTGCAGGCCTTCTTGAAAAGCCAGCTCCAGCCCTTCCAGGCCCTTGTGGTCACGTCCGGTTATGCCCAGCACATGCGCCACTTCCGTACCATAGGGGTACTGACGCTGATATTCCTGCTCCTGATAGACTCCTGGCAATCGCAAAGAGCTAATCTTTTCTCCTGTCTTCTGGTCGACATTACGTTTCAGCTCAACCGCAGCACGTTTTCTACGCAATTTGCTGCTCAGCCTTCTTCTATCCATCTGCAACAACTGCGCCAACTGCCGTACTTGCTCTTCTTTCATCTGCCTGGCCCAGTACGTGCTGGCCCAAATGGCGCGAACCGGCGTACTTAGCGCCAATAGCTCTCCGTTACGGTCCTGTATGCGTCCTCGCGCCGCCCTGGTCTCGATTTCACGCAGATAATGATCCTGCCCCTTGCCTTGCAAGAAATGCGTGTCGATAACCTGCAAATAAAATGCGCGCCCAACAACCAGGGCAAAACCAAACATGAGAATCGCCTTAACCAAGCGTGGGCGCCATATTGACAACTCAAGGTGCAGTAGCCGATTATCGTGAAAAGAACGGGCTCGTGTAACTTGGCGACGTCTGATCACGTACATCAGCGTTTCACCTTTTCTACCGTGCGGTGGTCACCTTCCAGCCTGCCTCTCCAATTCGGCATTCCCATGCCAAGCTTGTCGCGTGCTAGCCGTTCGATGTTTCCCTGCGTATACTTGACGGCAAGGTCGCGCTCTACAACCGTATGGTCATATTCCAGTGTTTCAATATGTCGCTGGGCAACCTCCAGGGCGTTAAACAGACCTCGGGCCCGATGTTGCGCGGTTACAACAGAAATTGCACAGGCAATCAGGGCAACCAGAAAGACCAGATTACCTATCAGTCGTATCATTTCCCGGCCTCGCCTGGTTTTGATAGCGGCGCGCACATTTCGGCAACGCGCATAATGGCACTACGCGCACGCGGATTTGATCGCACCTCATGTTGACTCGCGCGTTGCGGTTTGCCAATCTGCTTGAGCATTGCCTGCGGCAATTCGCTTGACCTGAGCGGCAACCTCTTGGGCAAATGGTCAGGATGCACCGCGTCACGCATAAACCGCTTGACGATGCGATCTTCAAGAGAATGGAAAGCGATCACAACCAGACGTCCCTGTGGTTTCAACAAGGCAAGGGCTTGTGGCAACACTTGCCTTAGTTGTTGCAGTTCCGCATTGACATGGATCCGTATAGCCTGAAAGCTACGAGTGGCTGCGTCCTTCCCTGCCTCGTGGGTACGCACGGCCGAGCGTACAAGCGCTGCAAGTTGGCCGGTGGTTGTGACAGACTGCTCATGCCGCGCAGCCACAATCTTCTTTGCAACCTTGAAAGAATACCGCTCTTCTCCATAACTTTTTAACACCTCCTCGAGTTCATTAACACTAACCCTGGATAACCAACTTGCCGCTGTCTCTCCCTGATCCTGGTTCATGCGCATATCAAGTGGCGCGTCAACCTTGAAACTAAAACCTCTCGTCGCATCGTCAAGTTGTGGCGAAGAAACCCCCAGGTCAAGAAAAATACCGTCCGCGCACGCCACTCCAGCCTCTGCCGCCACTTTCTGCAAGCTGCCAAAATTACTGTGCACCAGCCTAAAGCGGAAATCACGACGCAACTCCTCTGCTTGCCGACTAAGTAACGCCGCGTTATCGCAATCAATCGCCAACAAGCGCCCTTCCTCTCCCAGGCATTGAAGAATTGCCCGGCTATGGCCACCCCGGCCGAACGTAGCGTCGATGTATGTTCCAAAAGTACGTATATTGAGCGCCTCAAGCGCCTCGGCCAGCATAACCGTGCGGTGCTCGTCGCTCCCATACCGTCCACCTTTGCCACCTTGCTCGCATGCTTGATCTCCATGGCTCAAATCAAGGCCTCATCATCTATGTCTTCCGCATTGTCCATATCCCTTGCCTTCTGATTGGCCTTGGCCCAACCGGCGTCACTCCACAACTCAAAATGGCTCCCCACTCCTGCCAGATACACCCTGTCGGTCATGCCTGCATGCTCAAGCAAATTACGCGTCAGCAGAATTCTTCCCGCTCCGTCGAACTTGTCTGTTCGTTCACTACCAATCATCACCGTACGTCGCCAGCGCGCCTTTGAAGATCTCTGCGCCGCTATCTGAATGCGTTCGCGAATTGGTTTCCAGGTGGCCAGCGGCATCATCAGCAGGCAACCAGCTGGGTCAGCTGTCAGCGCCACCTGTTCATCCACCTCCTTGAAAGCGTCACGGTAGCGCGTCGGAAACGCTATTCGGCCCTTGACGATGCTGATAATTTCCCCACCTGTAAACTCGACCGTACTTCCCTTTTCGCTCATAATCTATCCATGCACTCTCGAATACCAATCAACAACTGCAAACGAGGCAAACCACGCATAACTAACTTAATGAATTAACATTAATTACCCGAAATTACCGTTTTTTACACAATTTTGCGCACTCTATGCAATTTAACGCCCGACGTCAATAGCATAAAGCTATATTTTTTATGTAACAGCAAGGAGTTAGCGACCCTTCTTAACAAATTTTCAGCAAAATCACAGTATGGTTTCACAATATAATTCATGGTATTGCAGCGTTAGATAAAAGCTATTTGTAAAGTTCTATCAAAAAAATATTTGCCCCCTAAGGAAACGCTGATTTATTTTGCGAGCGGAACGAAAGGCAAGGCGCACGGAGCGCAGAAAGCGAGACATATCATGCGGATAGGCGAGCTTTCGAGCACCGCGCAACGCAGTATTTCGCCCGCGCAGGGAATAAATCAGTGTTTCTCTAAATTGGTTTCCGTATAGAAGTCACCAACGGGAACAGAGTGGGCGCATATAATCACCAACATGCAAGTACTGTTTGAAGAAGGCGGCAATTTCAAGACCGGCGAAATTCTTAGCGAGAGCGAAGCCAACATGCTGATTGAGGCTTCTTCTGGAAAGCGGCTCAAGCTGAAAAAAACGCACGCGTTGCTGCGCTTTGCCTCCCCAGCAGGTGCGTCGCTGTTAGCTGAGGCCAACGAGGAAGCAAAAAGAATTGATCCTGCATTTCTGTGGGAGTGCATTGCTGACGGAGAATTCTCCTGCCTTGATTTAGCGCGCGATTACAGCGGACACGAACCTTCGCCGACCGAAGCGGCGGCTATGCTGTTTGCTGTACACCATGCACCGCTCTATTTCCACCGCAACGGCAAAGGGAAATATCGCCGCGCTCCGGTCGACATTTTGCAAGCAGCTCTGGCTAGTCAGGCAAAAAAAGAACGTCAGGCTGCGAGCATCCAACGATGGAGCGAAGAACTGCAAAGCGGGCGACTACCTAACGAGATTGCAGACAAAATAGACCAGTTACTATCCCGCCCCGACCGCAACCAACCCGAATGTAAAGCCCTGGAGGCAGCCTGCGAGGCCAGCAATAGCTCACCTGTGGAAATACTCTACCATTGTGGGGCTTTCGAATCGCCCTACGATTTGCACTACCGACGTTTTTTGTTGGAGCATTTCCCCAAAGGTGCCGCTTTTCCAGAAACCTCATTACCAGATTTGCCAACCGGCTTGCCTGACGCCGGCGTTGCCGCTTTCTCGGTTGACGACGCAACCACGACCGAAATAGACGATGCCCTGTCAGTAACCAAGAAACCTGATGGTGGGTTCCGTATCGGTATACATATCGCCGCGCCCGCTTTGGGGTTTGACCACCAGCACCCTGTCGCCGCCCTGGCGCGCGCTCGTCTATCAACCGTATACATGCCAGGCGATAAAATAACCATGCTGCCCGATCAGGTGATAAAAAACTTTACCCTTGATGGGCATAGTGACTGTCCGGCGCTGTCGTTATATTTATCTGTAAATACGGAACTGATAGCTGTAGAGTATGAATCTCGCCTCGAAAATGTGCATATAGCCGCCAATCTGCGTCACCACGAAATTGAACCCTTATTCAACGACAGAACTATTAGCGAGGGCCTACCCACCTTTCCCTTTAGCGACGAACTACTATTGTTATGGCGATTTGCCAACGCCAGCCAGCAAAGGCGCGGCATCAAAGAAACGCACCAGAACAAACGCGATTTCAACTTTCATATTGAGGGAGACATGGCCGACCCTGAGTCATGCCATGTCAGTATTGAGCAACGTTTACGTGGTAACCCGCTAGACAAGGTAGTATCTGAATTAATGATTATTGCCAACAGCACCTGGGGAAGCATGCTGGCTGAGAATCAGGTTGCTGGCATGTTCCGTAGCCAGGTAGCTGGCAAGACTCGCATGAGCACCACGCCTCGACCACACGAAGGGCTAAACGTTGAACAATATGCTTGGTGTACCTCGCCCTTGCGGCGCTACGCCGATTTGCTCAACCAGTGGCAGTTAATAGCCATTCTGCAGGACCGGCCACCACCTTTCTCAAAAAACATGCCGGAACTATTCGCCTCCCTGCAAGACTTTGAGAGCAGTTACAACGCCTACGGCGAATTTCAGCGACAGATTGAATACTACTGGTGCCTGCGCTGGTTGATACAGGAAAGCGTATCTCAGGCATCGGCGAAAGTACTACGCGACAATCTGGTGCAAATTGAAGGCTTGCCATTGTTCTTGCGTGTCGCCGCCCTCCCCTCTCTACACAATGAAAGCCAGGAGCATAAGGAACAACGGCGCGTACTGCTAGAACTGGAGCGGCCTGACCTGCTCAGCTTGCAAGTCAACGCACACTACCTGAAGGAGCTAGAGGCCGGGGCAGCACTATATAACAACGCTGGCATCGGTCAGGCAGACGGTGATGTCAACACCTAGATTACGCCGCCTTGCTGGCACTTCCGAGAGCTGGCTGGTTGTTTGCAAGCGTCGCTTGCCACCCGATCTTACACGTCGCAGCCTGCTGCTGTCGTTGGCCTTTTCACTGTTAGTGCACACCTTGTTGCTGCTACTCAACTTTGAATTCCCGGTGGCCAGCAAGGCCATTTCATACAGCTCGATGGAAGTCGTGTTGGTAAACACCAAGAGCAAGCGCCGTCCGCGCAACGTCCAGGCGCTGGCACAATTCAATATGGATGGCGGAGGCAATATTACAACCAGAGAATTGGCGCAAACGCCTATGCCCAATCAGTTTCGTGACGCTACCGGCAGCGAGATAGAAAAACGCAAGCGCAGCACACAGCTCACTTCCATTAAGCAACAGCTGCTAACCGCCAACAAGACAAAACAGAAAAAGATCGCAACCGGAAGACATAACGAAAGCAAAACGCAGTCCGAGACCGCGCTTGGCTACGCCGACGAAAACACGGCGCGCGCCATGGCAAAACTTGAGGCAGCAATCGCCCTGAAAACACGTCGCTACAACTCTCTGCCACGCAAAATGTTTCTATCACCACGAACGCTGGGTTATGACGCCGCATTCTATTTAACGGAGTGGGCATATCGAATCGAACGCGTCGGCAAAATAAACTACCCTAGACAAGCGCGTGGCAAACTTTATGGTTCGGTCATCGTTTACGTGGAGCTTCGCCACGACGGCAGCGTGCATAAAAGTTCGGTCGAAAAAGGTTCCGGCCACCCGGTGCTTGACGAAGCGGCGCTGCTCATAATCCACAAGGCGGCACCCTTTGGCAAGGTTCCTCCGACAGTATTAGGCAAGAGCAGCATCCTGGCCTTTTCACGCACTATCAATTTCACGCGCAGCAATGTGGCCCGAGTGCAGTAGAATCAATACAAAATATTTAATGAGATTCTAAGTTAAGAAATGAGTCACCCTGAAATTACTGTTGTCATCCCGGCCTACAACGAGGAAGCAGTGTTGCCGGCTCTTTTTACGCGGCTTTATCCGGCCCTTGACGGGTTAGACAAAAGTTACGAGATCATCTTTGTAGACGACGGCAGCCACGACCGTTCGCCCGCCTTGTTGCGTGTTCAACAGCAGGCACGCCCCAAGGTAACCCGCGTTCTGCTGCTTGCCTCCAACGCCGGACAACACATGGCGGTATTGGCCGGTTTTGAGCATAGCCGCGGAGACATAGTAATCACCCTGGACGCCGACCTGCAAAATCCGCCAGAAGAAATCCAGCGTCTGATAGAGGCAATAGAAACCGGCCACGACTACGTCGGCAGTGTACGTCAGGACAGACAAGACAGCTTATTTCGCCGTTACACCTCAAAAGCCATAAACCAGCTGCGTGAGCGCATAACCCATATTCGCATGAGCGACCAGGGATCAATGTTGTGCGCTTACCGGCGCGATATTGTTGACGTCATCAACTCCTGTCGCGAGGTATCCACCTTCATCCCTGCCCTGGCCTACTCAATGGCTGCCAACCCGACTGAAATCAAAGTAAGGCACGCCGAGCGGGCAGGCGGTGAATCAAAATATTCTCTCTACAGCCTGATTCGCCTCAATTTTGACCTGATAACCAATTTTTCGGCAGTGCCGTTGCAGTTCATCTCAATGGCCGGCATGCTGCTTTCATTACTATCAGCCATCTTTGTCTGCTTGCTCACTGTACGGCGCATCATGTTAGGCCCAGAAGCAGAAGGTCTATTCACCCTCTTTGGCATCGCCTTCTTTTTACTTGGCATACTGCTCTTTTCGGTTGGCCTGCTTGGCGAATATGTCGGACGCATTTATCACCTGCTTCGCCCAGGTCCACGTTATCGCATAGCCGCCCTGCTGGAAGAAGAAAACGAAGTAATAAAGACCGAAGCAGTGACGCAAAGTTAGGGAGGTGCTGATTTATTATGCACAATGTTCAATGCCCTTTGGCAGGGATTGGTCACACTCGACCCCTGCCTCATGAAAAGGAACATTTCTAATTTCCTCTCGCAAGCACAATTCATGCGGTTTACGGCGAGCATTCATGCAAGGTAGAATCCACGCTTATCGGTCTAGCGACAAACGTGGCGACAAATTCAGGAGACGTGACCGAGAGGCTGAAGGTACTCCCCTGCTAAGGGAGCATGCGGGCAAAACCTGCATCGAGGGTTCGAATCCCTCCGTCTCCGCCAACAACAATCACGCATTGGTATGGCTTGGCATTAACTGGCCTACTTAGCGCTGGCACATGGATGAGGTGTTTGTTCGTGTCAACGAAGAACGGTACTACCTGTGGCGGGCGATTGAATACGAAGGTTTATTCCTTGTTCAAGATGATTCTCGCATCGGCGATGGTGTAGCCTTCGTGCGTTGCCAGCACCGGGTTGAAATCTATCTCCTCAATTTCAGGATGACAATGTGCCAGCCCGGATATTTGCAAAATTAAATCCACCAGCGCTGACTTATTAACCGGTTTGGCACCACGCACACCATCGAGAATTTCACCGGTTTTAATTTCTTGCAACATTTCCTCTGCATCGGCGCGCCTCAATGGAATCGCACGAAACGAGACGTCTTTCAACACCTCCACCAATGTCCCACCCAAACCGAACATCATCACTGCTCCGTAGGTGGGGTCTTTATAGCAGCCAACGATAACTTCTACGCCCGGTTTGGCCATGGGGGCAACCAACACGCCTTCTATGCGCGCATCCGATTGATAGGCTTTGGCGCTGTCGATGATTTCACCAAACACCCGAATCATCTGCTCCTCACCACTGAGTTTGAGGCGCACCCCCTTTACTTCTGATTTATGGATGATATCCTGCGAAATGATCTTCATCACCACTTCGGTATCGGCAAAACCTACAGCAGCCTTGGCAACGTCGTCTTTGTTTTTGACGACGACATGGCGTGGTATTTGAATGCCATGTGTTGATGCCAAACCCATGGCTTCATGTTCGTAGAGTGATTGGCGATTATCAGCTTTGGCCTTATCGATAATCGCCTGGCTGTTTGCCGGTTTTTGGCTGACGGTAAAAGGCTTGTCGCTGGAAAGTCTACGCTGGTGGCGGGCGCAGTTGATCGCGGTGGTAATGCAGGTGACGGCGATTTCCATCGATTCTTGCACCGGCACTCCCCCTTCGCGAAGGGTAACCAGTGGCTCTGGTTTGAGCGGCGCGTACAGACTTTGTACAACAATCGGTTTTTGATGGTGTCGCTGCATAGCCGCCAAGCGGATAGAGGTTTCATTTTCGACGGTTAAAAAATCCGGATTGAAGCGCATGGCATATCCGCCATACAAGCCGCCAATTAACACCGCATCGACGCCATCGTCTTCCAGCAAGGCGGAAACACAGTCGGCAAACACGGCGGGATTTGAATCCGCGCCGCCCGCCACATCGATGGGATTAGCCAACGATGCCGCCGGTGGTAACATGTCGGCCAATTTTTGCCGCGTCTCTTCAGACAACCTGGCGAGCTCAACCCGGGACATTGCTTCATTAGCCAAGTTATCTACTGCGATCGTCGCATGTCCGCCACCGTCGGTTAATATCGCCAAGCGATTGCCTTTCGGCGGCGGCAGGATGCTTAATGACTCCGCCAGCGGGATCACGTGGTCAGAACGCCGGGCGACGATCACGCCTGCCTGCCGCAAGAGATCGCGTGCCATTTCATAGCTTCCGGCAAGCGATCCGGTATGCGATTTCGCCGAGCTTTGTCCCAATGCCGTACGTCCTGCCTTATAAATCACCACTGGTTTTTTCGGCGTCACTGCGCGCGCCACCTCAAGGAATTGTCGGCCATTCTTGAATCCTTCCACATACATCACCGGGATTTGCGTGTTCTCATCGGCTGCCAGATATTCAAGATATTCGCCGAAAGTGATATCCACCTGATTGCCCACGCCTACATAGATGCTGAAACCAAGATAACCATCGGCAGCGGCTTCGGTGGTGATTGATAACGCCATATTGCCCGATTGTGAAATCAATCCCAATCCGCCCGGCTTCAGGTTGGGAATGCCTGCCAGATTCATGGATTTGAACAGATTGAAAACGCCCGAGGTGTTGGGACCGATCAACCTCACGTTGTGTTTTTTCGCTGCCTCAATCATATCGCGCTCGATACCGGCGCCCTCCTCGCCTGACTCACTAAACCCGCCCGCTAAAACGACTGCGCCGCGAATGCCCTTGTAACCACATTGTGTAACAATGCCGGGCAACGTGCGCGCCGGGGTGCAAATTAATGCCAGATCAACGCCATCGGGTAAATCGGCAATGGATTTGTATGTGGGCACACCCAGTATCTCGCTTTCTTTTGGGTTGACGGGATAGAGCTGCCCGGAGAATTTATCGCCTATCAGTTGGCGCATCGCCTGATAACCCCGTTTCGAAGGGTCTTTCGAGGCACCGACAATCGCCAGCGAATTCGGGCTGAGAAAGTCCAGCGGCATTTTATTTTTTTCAGTCACGCTATTGTCCTTTGAAGACGGGATCGCGTTTTGAAGTGTTCTCTCAACATATCAAACAGCTAAACAAGCGTGTTGCACTTCAGACTTGAATCCACCCAGTAAAAACAGCAAGGCGGTAACGAGGGAAATCAATTTGCAAGGCATAAAAATATCAATGACAGGAGCGATTATCTGAATCATTTAATGGGTTATCGAATTTTCAACGAACCCTATAAGGTCATTGTTTTTACTCACTTTAGACGGTTGGACATGACAATGACAATCACCAATTCCCTACACAATGATATTTACCATCACTTTCTCTTAACTCCTTCCATGAAGTAACTGTATTAGATTCTTTATCTACAGTGAGTGTATATCTGCACGGAAATGGATTGACTTCGTCGACTGTCCAGAAGTAAAACATATATTCGGTTTCCTCCTCGTTCTCTCTTATCTTCTCATAGCGCCTTTCTTTCTCCGATTGGTGGAAATACCACCTTGGCTCCTTTTTCGGGTTTATAAATTCATGTCCAACTGTAACCATCCCCGAAATTAGTACCATTTACAATTAGAGGTTCTCCGTGATAATACTTTGAAAGGAGAGCGATGATGAGAAAGACACGCCACACAGAACACCAGATTATCGGGGCATTGAAAGCAGT
>Ga0209562_1000473_pt1 | contig 13698 bp, 9 predicted proteins | sample WorMetvacBELIZE2_FD_187399 | JGI IMG/M metagenome (GOLD analysis project Ga0209562, IMG submission 187399) | Marine gutless worms symbiont microbial communities from Max Planck institute for Marine Microbiology, Germany - Olavius vacuus BELIZE.2... | ecosystem: Host-associated > Annelida >... | reverse complement strand
TAAATCTACCTGAGGTTTAACCTTAGATTAGTCGCTAACTGGCGTTGGTGAAACGGATGTATGCTAACTGGAGGTTAAAGTGCGGAGAAAACCGACGGTTAAAGTTAACTCTCGTTCGTGAAACGGGCCCTAAGCCTATAAGTTATGAACTGGTTAAAGACAACACACTGGCAGTGTCCAGCGTTGGCCGAGCTGTCCAGGGCACTGCAGCTACGACCAGCGGCGTGTGGGCCGGCCGTTGTGTAAACGCGATAATCTCTCTGTGTGATATATTGCCAGAGTATCGTTTGACCCGTCGACCATGCGTTATCACTACAGCAAGCACGCAGCCTCGACCGATGTGTACAGCTCTATCAGATGTCGCTGATACAGCGACGATGGTGCAGTAATACAGAGTAAACAAACATCGCAGACGTCGACGGTCGTCGTTCTGTCGTCGTGGACCGGCGGTCAAACATCGCCGCTACGAACTTTAATATATAGATGGACGTGGAGCCCGTATTGCAAAAACTATTGAGTCAGATCTGAAAACATTTGGCAGTACAAAAATGTTACGAGCATCGTCTGTTTGCAAGATGATCGGTGGACGCACAACGACAGGAAATGAAAGACGACACTGTTATTTGTCACGCTACAGAAGGTCCGGCTGTCTGGTCGCCCGCCGTTTATAGCTCGCTTTTGATGCTGTTTTCTACGTTTCTCAGAGAAGCAAACACTCTTTGCAAGAACGTGCACACATTTGAACTGCATCGCCAGTTAGCGCCAATATTTTTACTAAAATATGCAAAACATTGTACAAAATTAGGAAAAGCACAGTCGAAAAGCGTGGTTGTTGTTGTTGTAGTGAGAGCCTGCCTCGTGCTCGTAAGGAACTGAGTAACGTTGGTCGTTGCACGTCTGTACGTCGTAAACTCTGCTGTCTTCGTCGCGTGGTGAATTGCCTCGTCACAAAGACCTCGTCATCATCATCATCATCATCACACGGCTTCACGGAGCACTGTACTGATGATAATACTACTGGTCTGTCACTGCTGACTTTAACTCATTATGTCATGTTTCAGCTCTTAGCGATGTCACTGTGTTATTGTCTATCACGCTTACGCTTAGCTACGACCACTGAAACGCACAACACTGGCTAGTCACACACACACACACACTAATGCTAACCATCACCGTAGCCGTACACTGCTGTGATCGTATCAAGCGGTGTGATATGTGTGGATCAGTGAATTAGTCAGTGGTCGTGACTGCACACCTAACCCTAACCCTAACCCTAACCCTAGTCACACACACACACTAACACTAATGCTAACCATCACCGTAGCCGTACACTGCTGTGATCGTATCAAGCGGTGTGATATGTGTGGATCAGTGAATTAGTCAGTGGTCGTGACTGCACAGTTCATCGCGCGTGTCTGACATTTGTATGATGATGAAACTCACGTTACAACCGACACATTCTGCTCAGTACTAAGTATAAGTTCTGTGGAATTCTGTTGACAACTGACCACAACTGAGATGCAGAGTACGTGACGACGTGTGTTTTTGGCAGCACCCTGTATGTGTCGGTGTGTGTGTGTGTGTGTGTGTGTGTGTGTGTTTTTGGCAGCACCCTGTATGTGTCGGTGTGTGTGTGTGTGTGTCAGCTCTGTCGTCTGATGATTTGTTGCCAATCTTCATTTATCTCGTCGTCAAAACTGAGCTCTCATCGTGGTACGTCTTTCATAGTCATTAGTATCTGTCACGAAACAAATCACCCAGCCCCAGTCATCCAGCCAGCTAGTCAGCTAGCCAGACAGTCAGCTTGTCAGTCGGCAAGCCAGCTAGCCAGCCAGTCATCCAGCCTGCCAGTCAGCTAGTCAGCTAGTCAGCTACGCAGACAGTCAGCTAAACATACGATAACAGAAACTGCTAATTTGTTTAAGATGCATTGTGTTTTAGACATATACATTTGGCGTCACGTGTACTGTACATTCCAACGTGTAAGTCGAAGATCTTGACTCGTTTTTTGTCTTCAAAGTCTGTGTATGCATATTGCTGTCGACTTTAGTAGTAGCAGTAGTAGTAGTAGTAGTTGTAGTAGTTGTTGTTGTCGTTGTAGGTGGACGCAGTTCACGTTCATGAGTGGTTTTTGTCTGACATCAAACAGCCTCAATGATGAATTAAAGTAAGTCATCATTAGCAGTTACGTAACACCTCTAATGTGTTATGAGGACATCATTGTCGACATCTTAGAACTAAAACGACAAATATGCAAATATCACAAAGAGATGATATAACTTGTGTAGCACATCGCCACAATGTCACTTTGCTGGCTTCAGTTTCAGTTTCAGATTATGAAATCCGCCAAACAGAGCAGTCAGCAAGTTAATATTAAGTTAACATTGTTATATTAATTTTAGTTAAAGTTTTGGTTAATGAAAGCCGTGAGTAGTGTAAAATTGACAGTTCCGCGTCAGGTGCAAAAAAAGTCAGTTTCGGGTTTAAATTCAAATTCTGTGACGCTAGTATTAATTTGCATTAACGTCAGTATTTGATAACAAGGAGAACTAGACTAGCAGTAGATGTAGTATTTACAGTTGTTTGTCGTGTCACAGTGTATTGTGATGATGTACATCAGACGAGTAATAGCTGTCTGTCTGTGTGTGTGTGTGTGTGTGTGTGTGAGGTTCTACCTGGCGACACTGGGATCAGCTCTACAACATGTCACCAGTAATAGCTGTCTGTCTGTCTGCATGTCTGTCTGTGTGTGTGTGTGTGTGTGTGTGTGAGGTTCTACCTGGCGACACTGGAGGCAGCTCTGCAACACGTCACCAGTGGACAACTCACTTCACACGTCAACTCAGCACACGTAATATTCACTGATGTACTGTGTGTGTGTGTGTGTGCTAGTGATAGATAGTGATGCACGGAATGACGACCAATTACTAAGCTACAGAGGTGTTCTAGATACAGTCAGTCCGATAGTGTAAAAGCACATGTTACAATAAAATGTCTTTAGTTGTCTTTGAAAGTGAGATTGATAGTAAGATGCAAGTTGGTATTATTCACTAATACGACGTCCGGTACTAACCTTGAATGAGATTGCTGTGTCTGTCTGTCTCCTGCTGTCATCATCACGTGACTGATGAGTGATAATGGTGACGTTAATAGAATGCACGTCTAATACTCATATAGACTATGTAACAATACACATAGTGTTGTATGTGAGTGTAGTAGTAGTAATAGTGGTAGTACAGGCACGTTCATGTCGTCAAATGGGCACGTTTACGTCGTCCAAGAAGCACTAACCACTGATATAGATTAAACCACTAGACCAATAACTCCAGTCAGACAAGCCAAAATTAGCATTGGGCGGTAAAGCGGTGCGCGCTGGCATGGGCACGAAATATAAATGCACAGGTGTTTAACCGGCGACGATTTCCCGTAGACTCCAACAGATTGTAAAAGTACGAAATATTGATCATTCGTTCACAATATCGCTGTTATTGCACCGTTTCTTCCGTTTCCATTACCTTCAAGTTATTTAATAGGCTTCGGCACCTGACATTTAGAAGGAACTATTTTCCTGCGAGTTATTTATTTATTTATTATGAAAATCATACTTTAACTACAGTAATAAAACGAAAAGACTAGAAATATATTGGTCAATACTAAAACGCCCTCTGCGCACTTTGTACTTTTCGCTCGCCGTAGCAGAAGAAGTGGAGTCTTTGGTAATGGACATAGTAACGGATGTATTAATACGTTTCCGTATTATCGCTCAACGTTCAAAAGGCACGCACTACTTTGATAGAGTTGTTGGTCTAGTGGTAATTAATATACGTCAATGGACACTTTCACGTCGTCAAAGGGTGCCTTCACCGTCGTCTGTGGTGTATGTGCAGAGGTTGTATGTCTGTGTGTTCAGCATGTGTTGGAGTCGGCTATCACCTTCACCACCAGTGAAGCGTCTCAGAGTGTCAACTGGTTCTTCAAGGTCTCTCTCTCTCTTTGTGTGTGTGTGTGTGTGTGTGTGTGTGTGTCACTGTGTCTGTCAGTAGCAATGGTAGTGTGATGGACCAGTCACTTGGCACTGCCACGTACACGCACTGTGTACGTGGCAGTTTCCACCAGCCAAGTACACAGTAATCCTTTGCTGACCTTAGTACGAGCCCCCATGCTGTCACATTGTACACAATGCCTTGCCTTACAACATTTCTACTAGTTAGTGACTCAGTCTGTCACACGTCGTCTTTGTAGTTTCACATCACGTCTCATCATTTACAACTTAGGTAATAGATGAACTGATTGGATTTCGATGTCAACAGGTTAAGGTTAAAATCACGGCAAGACTAAATGAGCCATGAGAGTAATAGGCGGCCAAAGTGTATTCTGGTCAATTTTGAGATTGCGCCATATTTAACACTAATATTACCTAGCGGATGTTGTGTCGGCAAGCGGTAATGTGTATGTGAGTGTTAAGTCGCAAATTTTGAAGTTTATGTTTCTAAATTTGCGTCTTTTGAACAATTCGTAAAGGCAGTATGCGACTATGTGACATGGTCAGTTCTAGTTTTGTAATATCGAGACACAATACTGAGATAGACAAGGCCATGTCGACTTGGTCGCGTCTTACTTGCTATAGTCGTTTGTCGCCCGCTCAGGCAGTCTGTGGCAGGCAGCCGTACATTAGTCAGCCAAGTCGACATGGTCGTGTCTTGCTCGCTGCGGAACAGAATTATTGTGCAGGCGACTAAGCAACTACGCAGATGGTCTTGTTTTACGTGGCCAGCGCGTCGCTCATCATTCCAGTCACTTTTATTTAAAAAATACTATTTTCACGTAAACGGTAAGAAATTCAAAATAGCAGATGTGCTTAACATGATTGTGGATATTTAGTATTATCTACGGCAGGATTAGTATTTGTACATTCGATGGTTAAGGTAGATCTGCCAGAGTTAAAACTTCATTTCGGTTTCCTGAATATTTCATATTCTAGACGTGATCGCCTCTTACTCTCACTGGCTCAGATGTGACCAAGAAAGCACACTGGAAAGTTTGAGGGTCATGTGTTTCAATGTCATGGTCACAGACAGTGATTGATTGATTGATTGATTCATTGGTCGACAGTTAACGGTCGAAGATCATTGAGATAACACCTAGTGGACTATGTCATTAAACTTGTCTGTGTATAGCAGCTTCACTGAAGAGACAGACAGACAGACAGACAAAGGCAATGTGCTGCGACAGTGAGAGGTGTTGTTTGTTGTAGTTGATAATTGACAACAAGCTGCGTGACGTGCACACGCTGCTTACTCACAGTCAACGTGGCAGTAATGCACACGTTCCATCGCACTTGGACACTAATGGACAACTTTCATCACATACTGATGAAACTTGCAGTAATGGTCACATTCCATCGCTGGCGACTGGTGACGTTTCATTGCAGCAGACTTGTCAAGCCGTCACTGAGCCTAATGGTCAACTTCCACCGCATTTACATTTACCTTGCAGTGAGAATAATGGACATATTACATCATTTGTCACAGAGATCAGTGGGACTCTTGCCAGTGACATTAATGGTCACATTCCATCGTCGGCGACTGGTGCAGTAGAGAGGTCATGTCATCCTCTATGTAGTTGTGATCGTTGTCTACAAGTCGTGAGTTCAGACACAGCTGATGTGTACTGCAGGAATGAACGTGGATGGGCTCGTAAGTGTCAGTCTTCAGTACATTATGCTATCATTTACCTCTCGCTGCTACTAGTGAAACGTTACAAAATTACTAATTGTTCCTTATACTAACTGTGAGCCTGACCTTAACGCTAAATGAGCTAGTTTTTAACGTCTAAGTACAGTTGTAACCAGGCAAAATGTTCCACATCCCTACCGCTACCGCTACTGCTACTGCCAGTTGATGACTGTTGAAGTAAGTAAGTAAATGTGCTGTTGTTGTCATTAGATGTGTATTGAGTTACAGCTGTCCACATAGAAATACACTCATCTTACCTCACCTCACCTGACGTCACCTTGCTGTGGCTGTGGTTGTGGTTGGCCGTGCTCTCATGTTATTGAACACTACGTTAAACGGTGGTTACATCTGAAATAAAACTGAAACAATACATTTTGTTTCAGTTTTATTTCAGTTTTATTTCAGATGTAACCACTGCATTAGTCGTGTTGTGGCGTCTGAGGTCTTGTGTGATGTCTGTCTGTGACAAACTTGTGATGATAACTTGATACAACGTGCTGTGAATACATGGAGTAGGTTTTGTTGACATTTATGTTGACTTATGACATTGAGAGCAAGTGCGATGAGTGAGTGTGTTATGTGTGGATACAGCGCTACATGTAGCCACTCGATGTGGACATGTGGAGATGGTCGATCTGCTTGTCAATCATGGAGCTCTTATTAATGCATCCGAGTATCAGCATCGACTGACAGCACTGCACATGGCCGCACAGAATGGACACCACGCCATCATTGTCTGTAATATTCGTAGTACTAGTAGTGGTAGTTGTAGTAGTAGTAGCAGTTGTTGTTGTTGTCAACGTTACAGAGAGTTTAAAGGTGGGATCTTTTTTGAGACACAGTGTAGATTTTGACATTATATGATTCGTGACCGCCGTCGCGCGCATCTCTCCCAATTTTTCTGGAAAACTGATCGAATCCCATTGTTATTAGTCGACTTGTGCAACATTGTGTGGCCATCTCAGCAACAGCTGAGCTAACGTATAACTTAATCGTGTAACAAAGTCGTCATATTTCTTCATTATAGATTACATTCATCGTCATCTATTATCGCTCACCTCACACTCGCTAGTCTCGCATTTTCATCTTTTTATCGCTGCTCTCCTGTTGTTGTCTTTCATTCATCGTCACACTCACACTTCATCATCTTTCTCTTCTTACTCTCCTAGTTTGGAGTCTCCATTCTCTACAGCCTGACAAGAGTTCGCTCGTCTGTCCTTCGCCCCATCTGCCTCCTTCCAGTACAATCCCTGTACTCGCCGACTTATCTCACGCTGCTACAGCCCTCCTTTTCTCGCTCTTCTCTTACTGTCTGGCGACATCGAGCTCAATCCTGGCCCAAGCAACTTCTGTCTATGTACTGTCAATATCCGTTCAATCGTTCATCCTCTGCATTCACAGGTCAAAAACCGCTCTTTCCGTCATGCATCACCCTCCCTCTGGAATCAGCTTCACAAGGAACTTCGCCTGCCTACAGATGACGAAGAGTTATCACTCTCATCTGATCTCACACATGTCAGTTCGTCATTTCCTTCATCACCACTGTCATCATCCATTACTCGATTTACTCCTGTCTTCAACTCCAGGCTCAATACTCATCTTTTCCACAAATCTTTTCCTCCGGAGTTCTACCTTTTCATCCACTGGACTGACTCCACGGACTCCATCTGATATTCGTTTTTCTCGGACATGTCGGTTTTAACTTTGGCATTGTGTGCTAGGCTAAGCTGGCTTCCAGTCAGCTTTTAAGTGCACATTGAATCATTGCACATCATCATCATCATTCATGCAGTCAGTTCACAAAACTTGTGAATCGTCAGGCTGATTAGGGACAGCAGTTGTTGTCGTCCTTTGACCGTGTGTACACGTTGATGTACACGTTGTTGTACACGTTGTTTGAGCGTGTGTAGTGTACAATAATCGTACACATCATACAACTGTCTTACTAGACACTCTTAGCGCTGTGCTGCGGAATTTAATGAGATGTGACGTGGAGTTCACGGAATTGTTGCATGTAAATCTGTCGTCGCTATAGATTGTCCTCTAGTCACTCGCTGACTGTGTGTCACAGGTGTTGTTGCTACATCACAACGCAAGTAGTATCGGTGTAGTTGACAGCAGTGGAAATACGGCCTTACACTGGGCCGCCATCAATGGACATGAGTCGGTCAGTTATATGTTGGCTTTATCTCACGTGTGAGAACGGCTTTACTGTCCACAATGATGATTGTTAGCAGAGCATGCAGTGGTGTTTGTTGAGCGTGTTTAGCTACTGGTACTATCCACACGTCGTTTGACTCTCAGTGATCGGTCATTTCCAGTGGCTGACACACGGGCATGGAACGCTCTACCGCAGCACGTTCAGAACGCACCTTTTCTTCCCGTCTTCCGCCGGGAACTGAAGACCGTTCTGTTCTGGTCGTCGTTCCCAGATGTGATCTGACAATGTACTGTGTGTCCGTCGCTCAGTGCTGATCTGTCATCATGTACTGGCTGCTACAAACTGATTTTATTGACATTGTACGGCAGCAGCAGTGCCATAATGCCACCTAAATAATATTCATTTCTGCTACTACTACTACTACTACTACTACTACTACTACTAATTTGAGGGACCAGCCCAATACAATACAATACAATAAGTGCCAGCCCCTGTGAGAGACTTGGCCAGTGTATTATTATTATTATTATTATTATAAACGAGGGTTATTAAGGTGACGTTAAATCAGAAGACTTCAAGGGCACCTAACAGTGTATGCTAGCAATGCGTGTGTGTGTGTGTGTGTGTGTGTGTGTGTTCTGCAGTGTGTGAAAGCGTTACTCTATGTGAATCATGACGGGCTGCTCGACATCAACGCTACCAATGACATTGGTGACACTGCACTACACCTCGCCACCAAGTGGGCTCATCGTATGTTCCTCACACTCCTACTCTCTCTGTCTCTCTCTGTCTCTTCGTCTGTCTGCGTCTGTCTGTATATGCTCACGTAACCTGCCAGCAAGTTGTTGATCTATTATGTGATGACTCACACACTTACATACATGCACACATAGTTCAAACTGAAGTTGCGTGATGTGAACATAATTTGAGGAAGTTTGTCGAATGATCTTCGATGATAAAGAGCAATGTAATTGTCAGCACTACACACACGTCACTGAGTAATAAAGCATTGATATCCCACTGATAGGCTGACACCAAGCCTGCAGTTACCTTGACAGCATCACCGATATATTACTGCCTGCTCACAGTCAATCAATCATTCAATCAATAAGTAATGTTTGAACTGGCTGCCATGGCCAGTGACAGACGTACATGTGTGTGTGTGTGTGTGTGTGTGTAGAAGGTATAGTTGAGACACTGTTAGAGGACGACGCGTCAGTGACAGTGAGAAATCGCAAGAAGCAGTTAGCACATGAGTTGACCAATAACATCAACATTCTCAACATGTTGTCAGCGGCCGAACAACAAAGACATCAACATGCTCGTAGACAGCTTCGCTCACACTCCACCACTGATACTGCTACTACTACTGATACTGCTCACACTGTCAGTCTGTCTGTCTGTCTGTTTGTTTGATTGTCTCATACTTGTACAGTAGTCAGTTCCTTTACTGAATGTAGCCCGAGACCTGCAGAAGACGTTGCATTGTATAGTTATTGTGGTATCAGTGACATTGAGTATACATCTGGCTGTAGCAGGTATTGTGGTATGTTGTGAAGTTGACGTGTGTGTGTTGTGACGTCATGTGCAGGTACGTCGTGTATCATTGAGCAGCAGTATCAAAGCGTCATGCTTCACTGAGCACCAGTCTGCTATCACTGCAGCTGATAATGATGATGATGACGACGACTATATCATGGTTGATAAGCGTGTAGTGTCATCGCCGGTCTGTGACACTGATAAGAGCGTTGATAAACTATTCAAGTTTGTCGCAGACAATGACATTGAGATGGTTCGTACACATCCTGCTCTTTATCTGTCTCTCTGTCTCTCTGTGTATGTCTGACTGTCTCTCTGTATGTATGTATGTACGTATGTATCTGTCTGTCTGTGTATCGGTGTGGTACTCAGCAACGTGTGCAGTCATTTTTACTGGTGATGCACGAAGTTCAGAGGTTTTGCCAACCTTCAAAGGCTCTTTGGCCTTCAAACCTTTATGGGGCACATCACTCAAAGTCTATAAAGTTTAACATTAACAGTCCATAATGACGTCCTGATGGTGTCATTAAAATGACTCATATTGTCAGTGAAGTTGAGTTAGTTTTGCTATATGTCAACAATAAATGATTATGCGCAGCGTACAGTTAACATTTGATGACGTTGAAGTGTTTTTTTTTTGAAAAAGATGGCATACATTTACCCTCCCCCATTGTACTCATAACTTGTATAAAAACTCCTTTCTCCCCCGTTGTCTTTTTAGGTTCGTATAATTTTTGTGATGTTGTGTTTTACATTATCTGTCATGATGTACTGTACCAGTTCGACGCAGTTTGTTCTTCTTGGCGTGTGTGTAATGTCGCTGGTTCACTGCTGTACGCTAGATTCGCCAGATCATTGCACTTTTCATTTTCATTTCATTTCACTGTAACACTAGTGATGTTAGTGATGAGCTTAATGTGAATGTTTTGTGCAGGTGAAGTACCAGCTGGGTTGGTTGGAGCTGGAACTCGAACACCCTGACATATCAGATGTTGACGTGACTCATGTAACACTGTGTCATCCACTTTGTCAATGTGTACGCTGCGCTCTCTATCAGCAGGTTGACATTATCATACCTGTGACATGTTTGATATACACACGGCCCATCAGTGCATGCGGTTGATGGTTCCATAGCGTCGACATCACCTATAAAATTGTGGTCATAATAACCCCCTAATGTTATCATACTTAACCCTATTTGACTTGTTTCTTGTAGGATTTTGGGACTGTATTGATTTGATATTAGTATTAGCACTTGTATATTGTTTTGTAGACTGTGTCTGTCTTCATGTTTTACGCTGTGTGAGTTCTGTATGTTTCACAGATGCTGCGTATTGTACGTTGTTATGTGACCAAGTTTGGAACCACAGACGCAGACGTGTCATCTCAGGCTCTGTGTATGTGTGTAGGTGTGTGGGGCGAGTGCGTTGACTGGTGTACATGTCAACAGTGTGAGTAGTACATCCGGTCTGTCGTGTCTACATGTCGCAGTACTACACTGTCATGTAGACATTGTACGTCTGTTACTGAGGCGAGGGGCTCATGTCAACGCACGTACTGCACATCAGACACGTGACACTGCACTGCACCTCGCCTCTCAATCAAATACTAACCTACAGGTGCGTTGTCACCATCATCAGCGCACGGTTACCAAAACGTGATAACTAATAGTTTAACTAATTTTTAGTTACATGTAAAGTTTAACTAAATAAAGTAGTTTAGTTAAAATGCACGTTAACTAGTTTTTTAGTAGCTAACTAAGTGGTTTAGTTAAAAGTATTAAGTTTGCAAATTTGGAAAAGCTCCTGTTTCTGCAGTTTATGCTGACTTTGTAATCATTTTGTCAGTTATGTTATAGCCCTGTTTTATCCGTTAGAAATTTCGTGGTTAGCTTGCTGTACGATTGTTAGACGTGTATTAATGCTTTGGTACAAACAGCTGTTGCTGATTGCCTACCACCCGACTCTATCGCTTAATGTGTACGTACTGGACGAAAGAATGCGAAGAACATCATTAGTTTTAGCAGCTGTCTCTTTATCAATTAATGTCGGCCATCGTTAGGGTTGTCACATTTCGAGTATCGGACCGAATCCATAACGAACCTCGTTGTGTGCAGTGTTTTGCTGTGTTGTGCTAGCGCGATTATTTTACAGACCTCTGTTCACATAACGTCACTTTTGCACTGTACACCGACAGTGAGACCTATAACAGCCGTTCACGTTATATTCTGCGTGTCTGGGCGTAGGAGTCGAAGGAGCTTGAATGTTCATTACTGTTACAGAAGAAAAACAATGATTAAAAGTCTGTGAGAAAAGAGCTTGAAGCATTGAGTTGTTTCGCTATGTTATGGTGCCAGCTCGATAGTCAGAGCAGCACTGTAATTGTTATATTCTACTGTCGAGTTTCCAATCACTCACACTTGTTCAACACATGAGATGATTTCTATGACTGATAGGCTGTTAGTTGATGAAATAGACGCGCTGTGTGGCTGTGAGGTATGTTGTGTGAGTGTGTGAGTGTACTGTGTTGTGTTGAGATGTGTAGATAGTAGAGTTACTAGTGCGTTATGGAGCTGACGTGAACGCTGTCAACGATCTCAACAACACTCCACTACACCTGGCAGCTCAGTCACCACAGCTGTATATCACTGCTGCATTCCTTGTACTGGTCAGTCACTAGCACTAACACTATCATTGATGTGATGACGTTAGTAGTGTAAATAGGTTGGTCCGACGCCACTTTGCATATTAATGGTGGTGGGCGTGGCCTAGCCCCAGCTCTAACCCTAGCCCTAGCCCAAGCCCCAGCGTGTGCGACATCAGGTTAGTGGGCGGAGTCACAGGTTTTGCTGACATAGCGTTTTCTGAACACAGAACTGGGTCAATGGGCGGAGACTTGCCTAGATAGTACAGTAATGAGTCATTTCATGGAATCCGATGCGACTATGGCCTAGATAGTGCAGTGAATGACGTCATCTCGGGTCAGTGGGCGGAGTCATAAATTTTGCTGACATAGCGTTTTCTGATCACAGAACGGGGTCAATGGACGGATTGCTGACTCAGCATATCTAAAAATAGACTGACGTCATCGCCACGTCAGCATATTTTTGACCAATCACAGACCAGCTTTCCACACAATTGTGTCCACGCTGGGGCTCGGGCTAGGGCTAGGGTTAGAGCTGGAGCTAGGCCACGCCCACCACCATTCATATGCAAAGTGGCGTCGGACCAACCGATTTACACTACTGACGTTCTGGTGGTTGTAGTGATGCTGGCATAATGACGTTCACATCTCAATCATCTCTCCAGCTTACGACGCTTATTAGATCTGATGTTGATGCTCGTGTGAATTACTACTCGTCTTACTTACTGTGTCTTGACTACTACAACTCACTGTGTGTGTAGCATGGTGCTGACGTGCAGGCCGTAAACGCTAGTGTGGAGACGCCTTTACACTGTGCTATTAGGCATGGTTCACAGCTGACGGCGGCCATGTTGGTTCATTCTCTCGGTCTTCAACAGTTGCAGCATGTCTCACAGGTTCATGTTACATCTCTGCTGACATAAGGGCCGTGTCACACGCTCCGTTGACAATGTCTGCTGACGGCCGACATCAGACATACGTATTTAATGGCTTGTGGCACGACCCTAACTTGCGTTTCTCATTTCTCTTTGTCTGTCTGTGTTTTTTCTTCTCAGGCTCAGTCGACAACAGTGATTTTGTAGTTTGTTGAAGTATTGAAAGACGGCGTCACGGTAGCAAGTTACCTGTGCACGTAGGTGATTGTCAAGTTGCTCTCATGACGCACCTGTTTGCTGACGACAGCGACACTTAGTGACTGCCACTTGTATATCAACATTTGTACAGTACGTTTGACTGAATGAGAGAACTAGCTCGTGTGATTGGTTTATGTGCATGTTTGTTGTGTGCCTTGACTACTGCAACTCACTGTGCGTGTGACAGAACGATGACGTCACAGTGATGACGTCACGGCGACGCAGTCTACAGAGAGCAAGTCATGACAATGCTGATGTCAGTGACATGTCGTCGTTGTCATGTAGACGTCACAGTCTGTCACTCGGCTCATTACAACTACAGCTACGAGGTACAAGTCATAACTGAGACATGTCATGCTGGCGTGAGAAGATGTAGCTCTAAGTCATAAATAGGCATGTCAGAAAAACGCGAATATGCGATTGCCGCATATTTGGCACTTTGCCGCATTTTTCGCATATTTTAGCAAAGTGAGCATATCGCATATTT
>Ga0209562_1000471_pt1 | contig 13705 bp, 13 predicted proteins | sample WorMetvacBELIZE2_FD_187399 | JGI IMG/M metagenome (GOLD analysis project Ga0209562, IMG submission 187399) | Marine gutless worms symbiont microbial communities from Max Planck institute for Marine Microbiology, Germany - Olavius vacuus BELIZE.2... | ecosystem: Host-associated > Annelida >... | reverse complement strand
CTTTAACTCCTTGTTCACGACTTTCGACTACGAAAGGTCCAGTTCCGGAAACATTAGTTGATGCAAAAGAATTGCCATTTTTAATAATTGCATCTTTGGCATTACCATTTTTATCTTTTCCGGTGTAAAACTTGGAATCCATCGGAAATATATATGTTGCTGAATGGATTACCAACGGATAGGGACCATTTGTAACAATGTCAAATGTTTGATCATCAATAATATTTAATGCAGAAAATATCTCAAATATGGCTTTGAAATCGGGAGACTTTTTTAATCGATCAAAAGTCCATTTAACATCCTCGACAGTTAATGCATTACCGCTGTGAAATTTTACACCTTTACGTAATGTAAAGCGAACTGTATTTTCATTTATCCGCTCCCATTTTGTTGCAAGCCGTGGTTCAAATTGCAGATCCTGAGTCCACCGAACCAGAGGATCCATTACCATATGTGATAATTGCAGTGTGCCTCCTGATAACTGTTCATGGGGATCTAAAGAAACCGGGTCAGCATCATATGCCAATCGAAGTTGATTTGCACAAGCAAATGTTGATATTGTTATTAAACAAACTGATATTAATATATTTTTAATCATAAAAAAATCCTTTAAAATTGTTAGTAAAATCAAAAGCAATCTTATTGTTAGAGCGAAATTGTAACATTATTTCAAGTTTAATATCCCTACTTCCCTAGCAAGGTTATTTGGTAGATATATTAGTAAAAATTATTCTATACTTTTGGTATTAGTTTCCGTTTGTTGAGATTTCTTTTCATCTTCATCAATTTTTGATTGAACAAATTGCCAAAGATAAAAAGCCATGCCAATCAAAAACACCAAAGTAAATAAGCTCAATAAACCGATGAAAGTTCCAAATAATTGATGCAACATAATTTGTTTTGAAATATGTATTTATCTTATTATATTATTAAAGCCAAAGAAAAAATTACCGTTTTTTAATAAATAAAAATATTTTTATACGAACTATTGAACAGAAGCAATAAATTTTTTAACTTCATTAGCTGATAATTCATAATTTTTACCTCGCCTTAAAGAGCGTGGCAAAACTAAGATTCCGTATCTTATTCGAATTAATCTACTTACTTGAAATCCTAAAGTTTCAATCAATCTTCTGATTTCACGATTTCGACCTTCTGTAATAATTATTTTATACCAACGATTTCGAGCTTGATTTTTAGTATCCATAGCATCAACCTTGATACACTTAACTATCAAGTTATCGAGAATTACACCTTTAATTAATTGGTTGATCTGCTTATCAGATAAAACTCCGGAAATTCTAACAGCGTATTCACGCTCAAGCATAGCTGAAGGATGCATAAGTTTATTTGCAAGTTCTCCATTATTGGTAAAAAGTAAAAGTCCACTTGATTGATAATCTAATCGACCAACATTTATCCATTTGCCAATTTTAATTCTTGGTAAATTAGTAAAAACGCTTGGGCGCCCTTTGGGATCATTTTGAGAGACAATTTCCCCTTGGGGTTTATGATATAACAATATTCGCGGTAAACTTGTTAATGGTCGATAAATAAATGATTGGGCAGTTTTGGGCTTAATATTTCTAAAAGAATGTTGGTTGTTTAATTTATTTTTTGGCGGACCTGAAAGTATTTCAATTTTATCACCCGCTGAAATACTCATTCCCAGTTTTGCCAACTGGCTATTTACTAAAATTCTACTTTGGTTAATCCAAGTTTCAATTTCTCGCCTTGAGGCAAAACCTAAGGAACTTATCGCTTTTTGTAATCTTACGGATTTTTGAATACTTAAGGAAATTTTTTCAAATCTCTTTTTATTCAGGTTAGATTTCCTAGCATTTTTTTTTAGTCGATTGGCAGATTTAGTTTTCATACCCATAATAATTTGCAAATTAATTTATGGGATCGATGAGTTGGTATCGTTTTGTCTAGAAGAAGTGCTGGTTAAACTTTCCTTGGTGTCATTTTCAATCGGCAGTGTGGATTGTTTAGAATTTTCATCAATATTGTGTTCTAGCGTCTCAGCAATAACTTCTAATGGTGGTAGCTCAGCTAATGATTTTAATCCCAAATCGGTAAGGAATTTATTTGTAGTTGCTAACAATTGAGGATGCCCAGGTGAACTTTTTTTTACTCCCACAACTTCAATCCAGCCCCTAATTTCTAGTGTTTTTATTGCCGAAGTATTAATGGTAATTCCCCGAATTTTTTCAATTTCAGCACGGGTAATCGGTTGACGATAAGCGATAATTGCCAGGGTTTCCAAAACTGATCTGCTATATTTCGGAAATCGGTTAAGTTGTGATTGTTCAACAAACAATTGCATTGAAAGTTTAGTTCGAAACCGGTAACCCTCCGGAGAATTTATTAATTCCAAACCTCGCGAATGCCAACGCTCAACTAAGTTTTCAATTGCCTCTTGAATTGCTAATGTATCATATTTTTGACTAAGTGAATCTTTAATTTTATTTATTGACAAAGGTTCATTTGCAGCAAATAATATCGTCTCGATAATTACATCTAATGGTGGGTGTTGATTATTTAATGCAAATTTTGATTTGATAATTTCATTCATTGTGCATCTTTAGATTTTATTACTTATAGTTTAATCGCAATAATCAACTTGAAATATTTTACGATTGGGAATTTGCAAGGCAGTGAGTTTTCGCCCCCAAACGCAACCGGTATCAATATGAGCAACATCATCATTAATCATCAAACCTAACGCTGACCAATGACCACAAATAATTTGACGGTGACGGCTTTGCCGATCTGGGATTTCAAACCAAGGAAAATATCCCGTAGATAAATCCGCAATTTCACCTTTATCAAAAAAATTCATTTTTCCTTTTTTGGTGACTGAACGAATACGAGTCATTGCATTTACGGTAACTCTTAATTTTTCAATTTCAGTAAGCCAATTTGTCCAAGCACTGGGTTCATCATCCCATATTTCAATAAATAATTTTTTCGCAGCATTTAGATTTGATATTTGCCATGCTGATTTTAAAGCATCACTAAAATTATTTCCTAGTGCCAATGCTTGGCTAATTGACCATTGAGGTAATAGACCCGCATGAACTATTGTAAAATTCTCATAGTTTAAAATTAATGGTTGTTGGGCAAGCCACAATAAGATTTGATCGGCATCTTTGGCAGAAATGACATCTCCAAATGTATCTTTGGTTCTAATATTTCGACCCCCACAAGCACACATTAATAAATATAAATCATGATTCCCTAGAACCATTTGAGCACTGTCACCTAATGAAATAATTAATCGCAAAGTTGCTAGAGAATTTGGTCCACGATTTACGACATCGCCCGCAAAAATTACTTTATCGACGTTAGGTTTAAAACTAATTTCACTCAATAATAATGAAAGTGTTTTAACACAACCTTGGACATCACCGATTACATATGTTGCCATCTGGTTTTTGGAAAAGGTTAATCTAGTGTTCTTCTAAATCTAAATATCGCAATTATCATCAATATCGTCGCAATAATTAATAACGGGATAATATGAGGGATTATTTCAAATAAATTGTTGCCTTTTAGCATAATCCCTCTTACAAATCGTAAAAAATAGGTTAGCGGCAGCACATTGCCAATTGCTTGCGCCCATTCAGGCATACCATAAAAGGGAAACATAAATCCAGATAATAACATCTGGGGTAAAAATACAAAAAATGAACCTTGCAGCGCTTGCATTTGTGATTTTGCCGCACTTGATATGGTTATCCCTAAACAAAGACATGTAAAAATATAAATCAGGATGCCAAGATAAAGCGAGGATAATGATCCAACGAAGGGAACATTAAATAAACCCCAAGCAACAAATAATACAAATGTAACTTGAATATAACCAATTACGATATAAGGAATTATTTTCCCTAATAATAATTCAATAGTTCGCACCGGCATTGCTAACAAATTTTCCATAGTTCCGCGCTCACTTTCACGGGTAAGGGCTAATGCGGTAATCATAACCATAGTCATCGTAAGAATTACGCCAATCAATCCTGGGACAATATTGTAATGAGTTATACCTTCAGGGTTATATCGTTTATGAATTATTAAACCAAAAGGTGGCGATTGAGTTTGTAGGTAAGTTAAACTACCGGTAAAAATATGATTTATCGAATTACTTACAATATTTTGCATTGCAAATACCGCACCGCCAATACTTACCGGATCACTGGCATCCGCTTCTAATAAAACTTGGGGTTTTTCTTGACGAATTATTTTTTTTTCAAAATCGTGAGGGATTGAAAAAATAAATTTAATTTTTCCATGATTAATTAATGTTTCAGCTTGCTTACGTGTGCAATCTGCACAAACAATATCAAAATAGCTTGAGATTTCCAATGCATTAATTAAATTTCTAGCGATTTGCCCTTTATCGTCAGCAATTATTGCACTAGGCAAATTTCGAGGATCGGTATTTATCGCATATCCAAATAAAATCATTTGCATCAATGGAATTGCGATCATCATTGCAAAAGTCATACGATCTCGGCGTAACTGGATAAATTCCTTAATAATGACCGCCCAAAGCCGATAAATTGAAAAAAAGCTAGTCATTTTAATGTTTGGTTTTTCTCATTAAAAAAATAAAAACATCTTCTAAAGAAGGCTCACATTCCTTAGCTAAAAAATTTGGATTATTAATATAACTTGTTAATGATTGTTGAAGAATTTGTTTATCAACTCCGCTAATATGTAAACTTGCACCAAAAGGAGTCACCAATTCAACCCCTGTTAGTAGATTTATTTCAGCTTCAAGTTCGGGATATTTGCTAAAAATTATCTCATCTTTAAAATGCGAAGAAAGGGTAAGTTCAAATGTAGATAATCTTGAATTAGCGATTAATTCCTGTGGAGTTCCGCAGGTAAGTAATTCACCATTAGCAATATAACCTAAACGATGACATCTTTCTGCCTCGTCCATATAATGAGTCGAAACTAAAACAGTTATTCCTTGAGCCGATAAACGATGTAATTCCTCCCAAAAATCGCGACGAGCTTTTGGATCTACTCCAGCTGTAGGTTCATCAAGTAATAATAATTGTGGTTGGCGTAACATACATCCAGCTAGTGCTAATCGTTGTTTCCAGCCACCTGAAAGGGTTGCTACTAATTGTTCTTTTCTTACACTTAATTCTAATTGCTCTAATATATCGGTAACAATTTTTTTAGGTTGGGAAACTTTATACATTCTTGCTATAAACTCGAGATTTTCTCTAATTGATAAATCATCATAAAGCCCAAACTTTTGGGGCATATAACCAACTTGATATTTAATTTGATAGCTTTCTCTAACTACATCAAATCCTAATGTTTGACCCTTTCCAGATGAAGGAGTCAACAAACCGCAGATCATTCTAAAAGTTGTAGTTTTACCTGAACCATTAGGTCCCAGCAAACCAAAAATCTCGCCTTTGCGGATTTGTAAATTTATATTATTAACGACTAGGGATTTTTTAAACTTTTTTGTAAGTTCCTTTACATCAATCGCATAGTTCATTAGTTAATATTAATATCAACTGGCATTCCAATATGAAGTTTTTCAGGATTTTCCGGAGTTGCTTCTACCCGGTAAACAAGTTTGCTTCGATTCTCTCGATTATAAAGAATTGGCGGGGTATATTCTGCTTGAGTTGCAATATAGTTAATTTTTGCTTTATGCTCCTCACAACCATCACAATTAATAACAATTTGATTACCTACTCTGATTTTGGATAAATTTGTTTCATTTACATAAAATCGAAGAAAAATATTTTTTGGACTATATAAATTAACTACCGGTATTCCTGCAGGAACATATTCGCCAACTTGGAAATAAATGTTTTCAACAACATAAATTGAATGATTTTTGGGAGTGAAAACTTCTTTTTGGGAATATTTCCAGATTTTTTGTTTATGTAGCTCTCGCATTGCCTTTGCTAACGCTACTTGTGATCTTATTTTGGCACTTCTGGCAGGAGATTTAATAACTTGTAATTCTGAGTTAATGCTTTCTACTTTAGCTTTAGCTACTCTAAGATTAGTTTTAGATTGATCAAAAACTCGATCGGCAATAATTTTTTCTCGATGAAGCTTTAAATTGCGTTGATAATCAATCTGAGCTTGTCGATGCATTGCTTTAGCTTCTGACAACCTATGTTCAACAACCGCAATTTCATCTTCACGACCTCCACTTTGCAGATCTTTTATATTTTCTTCTGCACTAATTACCCTTGCGGTAATTTCGTTTAGTGCGGATAATTCTTGCGTATTATCTAAACGAAAAAGTGAGCTGCCATTTTTTACTTGTTCTCCGATTTCTACATTAATTTCTTCTAATCGACCACCGATGGTTGGAGCAATTTGGGTAAAATTAACTTCAACTGAACCATTAATTAAATTGTTAGTTTCGGGATTGCAACCGGTTGTTAAGATTAATAAAAAAAATAAAAATCCAAATACCAGTTTGGATTTCGGGTTATAAATAAAGTCCACCAATTAGTATTTGATAAATTCTTGTCGGTAGAAGATTAATTCAGCAATTGATTCCTCAATATCTGCCAGGGCTTCATGTTTACTCTCTTTTTGTTTTTGGGTTTGTTTATATAAATCAGGTGCCCATCTGCGAACCAGTTCTTTAATTGTACTAACATCCAAATTGCGGTAGTGAAAAAAAGCTTCAAGCTGAGGCATATGAGTATACAAAAACCTTCGATCCTGATGAACACTATTTCCACAAATTGGCGAGCTATTAATATCTACCCAGTCATTTAAAAATTCAATAGCCATTTTTTCAACTTCGGTTTCATTGTTACGAGAATTTTTTACTCGATCAATTAATCCGCTTTTAGTATGAGTACTGGTATTCCATTTATCCATTGTATCTAATATTTCATTTGTTTGATGAACCACCCAAACCGGGGCAGTTGCTAATTTTTGCAGATTATGATCAGTTATTATCATCGCTAGCTCCAAGATTTTATCTTTGGCAGGATCTAATCCGCTCATTTCAATATCAATCCAAACCAATCGTAAAGCCTTACTCATTAGGGGGATTTAACTTTTTAAATGTTTACTGGCTTCAGGTAATAATTTTTGTAAATTAGCAATACGCTTATCATCAGCAGGATGTGTTGATAAATATTCTGGTGGTTTTTTACCGCCTCTTGCCTTCATTCTTTTCCAAACATTAACAGCTTCAACGGGTTTATATCCAGCTTTAGCCATTAAAACGGTACCGATGTGATCTGCTTCATATTCTTGTTTTCGAGAATATGGTAACAAAACTCCAACTTGCAAACCTAAACCCAAAGCCGCCATTATTGCATTATTACTATTAGATGAATTACTACTCAAATATGCTGATAGTCCAACTAATAAACCTTGAGCTGCAAATTGTTGACTAAATCGTTCGGCTCCATGACGAGCTACTGCATGACCTACTTCATGACCAATTACTGCTGCTAAACCGGCTTCATTTTTGGTAATAGGTAAGATACCGGTATAAATCCCAATTTTGCCACCTGGTAAACAAAAAGCGTTGACTTGTTTGCTTTCAAAACAAACAAACTCCCATTTATAATTCGCTTTCCCGGAAACCTTGGCAACCTTTTGTCCAACTTTACTTACCATCGCACTTAGTTTTTTATTTTTGGTTACTTTTTCTTTTTGTAATACTTGTTTAAATGCTAATGAACCCATTTGCAATTCTTGGGCTTCGGGCATAATCATAAATTGTTGCCTACCGGTAATTGGTGCATTAATACAACTTAATAATGATATTGAGCAAGCTCCAGAAATTGCTAAGCATAGCTTCCGCCTATTTACTGCATAACTTTCCATAAAACCTCCTATAGGTTATGTTTTATATCATCGATCATCTCAATATCCTAAAAATCCAAGGGAATATCGACATCATCTGATTGTTTAATTTCCCCAAATACATCTTTTTCAACTATCTTTTCTTCAACTGCACCAAAATTTACCGGTAGCATTAATATTACTGAAGCCATTCTGCCTGTAGAATAATCACGACGATAAGAAAAAAAAGTTTCTTTATCCCGATAAGTGTCACAATCGTGGATATTCACCTCATTGACACCAACTCGATTTAGTAAAAACTTCGCAATACCTTTTAAATCACAATGGGCTTTATCGGAAATATCCGGATTAGTAGATTTTTTAAAAAATTGAATTAAATCAGAATTATAATTTTTAAAGGAATAAAAAACATTACTGCCTACTAAATATCCATAAGCACTAATTCCCGGTCCAATAAATGCACAAAGATTCGCTGGGCTTTCACCAATTTCACCAATAACTTTTTCGATAAGCCCTTGTGATAGGCCGCGCCAGCCACAATGAGCAATTGCCGATACTGTTCCTTTTTTATTGGCAATAAATACCGGTAAACAGTCAGCAGTTAGTATTCCCACTGTTTGAAAAGGATGGCGAATTATTGCAGCATCTGCGTATAAATTATCGGGGAAATCTTTATCGACATCGATAACATTTGTTTGATGTTCACACTTTAAAAATGGAACTCGACGACCGATATATAATGATAATTCCTCACGATTTTTATCGATATGACTAGAATTATCTCCCACATCATATGATAAATTTAATGAACGATAATTGCCTAGGCTCTTACCCCCATTACGGGAAGTAGTAAAAGCTTTGATATTTGGAGGAATACTCCAACTAGCACTTACCCAATCAACTGACATTTACTTGCTCCTTTATTCTATTTAATATTAGTTGAAAATCTTCAGGAATATCAATTTGCCAATTCATCATTTGGTTATTGACAGGATGAATTAATCGTAAATAAAATGCATGTAACATATGCCGAGACAATATTTTACCAAGATTTTGGTAAACTTTACTATTGTTATAGGTTTTATCACCAATTATCGGGGAATTAATATATCTTAGATGAACCCGGATTTGATGAGTACGACCGCTTGCAAGTCTACAATGAACTAGGTTATAAACCGAATTGATCGCTCGATATCGTCTAATAACTTTGAAATAAGTTAAGGCATTTTTGGCATTTTTAGCTTTTCCTTTTTTCGCAGTTGTCATTTTAGTGCGGTTAATCGGATCCCGAGAAATCGGCACATCTATCGCTCCGCTATTTTCAATTTCACCTTCGGTTATTGCTAAATATTCACGAGATACTTTTCTTTGGGATATTTGCTCGATAAGATTAAGTCGGGCTTTTTTAGTTTTGGCTATAACCATAAGCCCACTGGTATCTTTATCTAGCCTATGAACTATTCCGACTCTGGGTAACAGTTTTAATTTTGGACGATGAAATAATATGCTATTTAGTAAAGTATTGGCTTTTTGACCATTTCCGGGATGCACCGTAAGCCCAGGTTGTTTATTAATAACTAACAGTTGATTGTCTTCATAGATAATATTTATTGGAATTTCTTGAGGCAGATCTTCAACTAAATTAGGCTCAATATATTGCAAATGCACTTGTTCATCTCCAATACATTTATAGTTACTTTTTATATTTTGATTATTTATCTTAATTTGATTATTAGCAATTAATGTTTGAATTTGCCGGCGGGATAAATCAAGTATTAAATTTGAGATTACTAAGTCTAATCTTTGACCTTTATGGGATGGATTTAGCTTAATAAGCTTATTCATTAACAGTTATTGTAAAATAATATTTAATTTGATAAAAATTTAGAATGAAAATAAAAAACTATATTACCAATCAAGTTATATTATTAGGAATTGTTTTAATAATTAGCGCTTGTGCATCTACTGAAAAAGATATTACCGAAATTAATGCAACTGAACTATTGCAACTAGCTCGCAGTGCAACAGATGCAGGTAAATATCAGGAAGCATTAAATTATTATGAACAAATCGAAGCCAGATATCCTTATACCATTTTTTCTCGGCAAGCACTGTTAGATCAAGCCTATAACTATTATCAACAAACAGAAGACGATAAGGCTTTAATTACCATCGATCGATTTTTAAAATTATATCCAAACCAACAAGGTGCAGACTATGCAAATTATTTAAAAGGTTTAATATATTATGGTAAGGGACGTGGAATAATTGATTTCTTAGTCGAAGCTACTACTTCAAAACGCGATATTGAAGCTTCGAAAAAAGCTAGTGAATCATTTTCGACTGTTGTCAATAGTTTTCCTCAAAGTCCTTATGTTGAAGAAGCTAAACTTCGATTGAGTTTGTTGTTTAATCAGATGGGACAATATGAAGTAAATATTGCCCGATATTATTTAGATCGTGGTGCATATGTAGCCGCAATTAAACGAGCGAATAAATCGATTATCGAATATCCTCGATCGCAAGCTCAAGAAGAAGCATTAGCAATAATTGCTGTTGCCTACGATAATTTGCAATTAACTGAATTTAGAGATCAAACCGTTGCAGTTCTTAAACATAATTATCCTGAAACTGAGTTTTCATCAATGGTTAAAAATTTTTGGGAATAATTTTTTCTTCTTTAATAATTGTTATTTCTTTTTTGTTTACCTAGCCATATTTTAAAATGGTCAATATTCAATTAGAAAAAGCAATTGAAGAAATAATTTGCCAACTAGCTAAAAAGCCTTTTCTTTCAAATAAAATTAAACAAATTGATAAACAAATATCTGTTGATTCGGATTTTTGTGTAATTGATTGGTTAGCTAGCCAAAAGCTTTATCCTAAATTTTATTGGCAAAGTCGCAATCAGCAACAAGAAGTAGCTGCTTTAGGTCAAAAAAAATTAATTAATAATATAACCGACATCGAAAATAATTTGGCAAATGGTGAAAGAATTTATGGAGGTCGGGGTTTTAGCGAACAAAATAAAAAAAATCAATTTTTTTTTATTCCGGAAATTGAGTTATTAAGATTTGAAAAAAAGTGGCACCTAAAAGTAAATTTAGATAAAAAAAATAATCAAACAATAAAAAATCTCCGCTCATTAAATATTAAATCTATCAATGAAAAATCATTTAAATCAAAGATCGCAAAGATTGAAAATATTCCCGATAAACATCAATGGAATCAATTAGTTGACAAAGCAATTTTAGCTATTTCGCATGATCAATTAAAAAAAATTGTTTTAGCGAGAATTTCAACTATTCAATTATCATCAAATATTAATGCAGCTAAGCTACTAAAAAAGAGCATTAGCGAAAATAATTCCAGTTATCATTATATGCTTGAGCAAAATGAAGATGAGAGTTTTATCGGTTCATCGCCTGAGCGCTTGTTTAAAAAAAATGGTAAAAGTATTCAAACTGAAGCTCTTGCCGGAACCAGCAAACGGGGACAGGATGCTATTGAGGATATAGATTTGGGGAATTGGCTGATTAAGGATAATAAAAATTTAGCTGAATTGCAAATAGTGGTGGACGATATTACAGAGCATTTAGCAAAATATGTTGATGAAATTAAAATTGAAAAACAGGCAAGAATAATCAAACTTCGAAAAGTTCAACATTTAATCCGAAAAATCAGTGCGAAATTATTTGACAATTTAACTTGTTCGCAATTACTTAAATTACTACATCCAACTGCTGCAGTAGCAGGGTTTCCCCGAAGTGCAGCTCGTAAATTTATAAAAAATAGTGAGCAATTTAATCGTGATTGGTATAGTGGTTATTTAGGAATAATCAGTAAGCAGTATTCAGAATTTTGTGTTGCCATTAGGTGTGCTAAAGTAAAAAAAAATATATTGTCGATTTATGCCGGTGCCGGAATAGTTGCCGGTTCAAATCCAGAATTAGAATGGCAGGAGCTAGATAATAAATCTTCTACAATACTTTCACTAATTAATCAATAATTGATATGCAAGCTCAAGTGAATTATCTTTGGGCTGAAACTATGCTTAGAGTTTTAGCAGCTGCAGGAGTTAAAAATATCTGCCTTGCCGCGGGTTCAAGATCTTCACCATTAGTATTAAGTGCTGTAAAAACAAAACTTTTTACTATAGATACTCATTATGATGAGCGGGCTTTGGCCTATTTAGCCTTAGGAATAACAAAAGTAATCAATTTACCTGTGGCAATTATTGTAACTTCAGGAACTGCAGTTGCTAATTGTTTACCGGCAGTGGTTGAGGCTAATAATTGTGGCAATAAATTAATTGTAATTAGTGCCGATCGCCCTATTGAATTAATTAATTGTGGTGCCAATCAAGCTATTGAACAAAAAAATATTTTTGCCGATCATGCAATTTCGTTTAATCTGCCAAGTCCTAATCCACAAATCGATATTCAATGGTTGATTACCTCGATCAAAAATAAAATATTCGAACAAGATTTAATCCAAAAACCTTTACATATAAATATTCCTTTTCCTGAACCATTATATTTAAAGAAAAATAACAAATTTTTTTCGAAAAAAATAAAAAATCAAAATATTCAAATTTCAAAAACCGCTTCTCAAAAAGAAAAATTTGTTTTTCCAATTGATGAAATAAAAAGATTAAATCAAAAAAAAATAATTTTGGTAATTGGCAATTTAGAGTTATCGAATTCCAAAAAAATTCTAGACTTTGCTAATAAATTAGCTTGCCCGGTTTTTTGTGATATTCAATCCGGGGTAAACAATTTGGAATTTGCTCATTACGATTTATGGCTGGCAAATAAAAATTTTATAAAAAATTTACATCAAACAGATTTAATTATTCAGTTTGGTGGACAAATTGTTAGTAATCATTTATTAAATTTTATTAAAGAGTTTGTTAAAAGTCAAAAAAATTATTGGTTAATTGATGAATTAAAACGAAATATTAATCCTAATAATCTACCTCAAAAACGCTTTTATATAAGTTCGGATCAATTTCTCCTAAGAGCAAACAAGTTTTTGCCTAGTTACCAATACAAAAATTGGTTTAAAGCTTCGACAAAACCCAACAAAATTAAAAAACTACTAGATACTAGATTTACTGATTTGGTTAGTGAATGCTCATTAGCCTATAACCTTCATAGAATTGTTGGAAAAAATGATCTGTTTATCGGCAATAGTTTAATAATTCGAATTTTAGATAAACTTAGCTTTTTAAAAAATAATCAAATATTTACCAATCGAGGGGCTTCGGGAATTGATGGAATTTTGGCTAGTGCTATTGGAGTTCAAAAAGCTAGAAAGAAACCTCTATTTGTGATACTGGGAGATCATTCGTTTCTCTATGATCTCAACTCACTAGTAATTGCCAGGAAAACTAAATGGCCTTTAATAATTTTACTAATTAATAATAATGGCGGAGCAATTTTTGATTTTTTTCCAATTCCTCAAAATTCGAAAGAAAAGTATTACACTATGCCTCATAATTTAACATGCAAAAAGCTAGCAAATCAGTTTGATATTGAATATGATAATCCTCAAACAATCTCTGAAATAATCAAAAAAACCAAGAGTTTTTTACCAAAAAATCGAGGGACAATGCTAATCGAATTGATATTCCAACCCAAATCTGCATATCGTGAAATTTTTGCGGTGCAAAATATGATCAATAAGCTATAGCAAATTTATAGTATATAACTGTCAATTTTTTATGTTGAAATTATCACTATTGCCTGAGCTAGGGTTTTAGTATGAGAAATTGAGCAGTTGAATTTAGATAGTTTTGTTGGAAATATTTTTGGTAATTTTACCGATAGCGAACATATCGGGGCACCTAGCTTATCCGGTAAAATCGATAAAT
>Ga0209562_1000470_pt1 | contig 13712 bp, 11 predicted proteins | sample WorMetvacBELIZE2_FD_187399 | JGI IMG/M metagenome (GOLD analysis project Ga0209562, IMG submission 187399) | Marine gutless worms symbiont microbial communities from Max Planck institute for Marine Microbiology, Germany - Olavius vacuus BELIZE.2... | ecosystem: Host-associated > Annelida >... | reverse complement strand
TAGCCGTCACTTTGCAACAAAGATCGAAAAATGTGTTTCTCTTCCTAACCGAGCTCTTTGAATCTTTCTACGAGATAAGGTCCCCCCCTTCCTTAGTTCTATAATTTAAGTTAGGTATACTTCGGGGGGCAGCATGAATCGTGCTCTGCAGTGTCTCCCTTCTTTTCAGAATTTTTTGGAGGAACGCGGTTTCGAGAAAGTGACAAGAGGAGTATCGATTTATTCCGCTACCCCCGTGAACGCGTACGCAGGCTGGGTATATAGGGCAATCATCGATGTTGTTGCACAATAGTTTGAACATGAGTGGGTTGTACGCGTTCACAGGGGGGCGTCGTACGAATCTGCCCCCAATTATAGGTTTATTTTATTAAAAATTAATGTCTTATGCTAATTCTTTTTGAGAAAACATTGCGAAATTTTGTGCGTACTTCGCTTTTTCGACCTGCTAAATAGTAAGCCAATAGTATGCGAAACATTATAAACAATTCTTCTTTATGATGTTTTGAACACAAAATTGACTACAATCCTACAAGAGAAGGTTTCTTTGAGAATGTCCTAGTTTGTCCCCGGAGTTTTTAATGCAAAGACTTAGCTATGAGCCAGATATAAACCAAATTTGCAAAAGCCAAATGAAGAGCAATCAGGTGAATTGGATATAGTCTCTACCCACGTGAACGCGTACAGTGGATTGGGAAAAAGTTATGATGACATCTCTCATGTCAAAGACCGTTGCACAACTTCCCTTAGAACGTGTCGTTGATTATCAAGCCATGTACCACAACGAAAATAAAAAGGGGAAAAATATGTATAAGCAATTTATAATGAAAAACTTACTTAGACTGTAAATTTTAGACTCCCCACCTGCACCCCTATAGTTTTTTATGCCAAGTTGATCAATTCAGAGATGATGCAATGACCTTGTCTTTCTATGAGATAGGGTCTCTCCTTTCCTTAGTTCTGCAGTTTAAAAGGGGATAATGTGGATCGCGCCCTAAAACATCTCTTTTCTTTTCAGAAATTTTTGGAGGAACGCGTTTCGAGAAAGTGAAAGGTGGAAGGTCTGGTAGTGGTCTGTTGTCTGCAGGGAAGGAAGGGCTTTGGTTTATCCCATTATCCTTGTGAACGCATACCCACAGTATGTAATAAAATTTTTTTGTCTTCATTATAAGAAATTCGGCAAGGGTGACAAGAATTAAGGCTCAGTTAGTGCTGTTTACCGGTCGTAACCAAAAAATGGTGGCTTGGCTGAACATTTCGGATCTATTTGCTACTCCCGTGAACACATACAAGAAGTAGCGACTTTGTCTCTCCAGTAAACGCCGTACTGCTGCGTGCACCACTCGACTATCATTGCCGCACACGCATAAAACACGAGCTCTTCTTTTTCACCTCCATAATAACTTAACGCCATCATCCCGAATCCGGCGTGAATCAGAGCTCGCAAAACCCGGATCCCATGGGCCCATTTACAACTCGGCCTAGCAACTACTATCCCCAGTCCACGCCCGATAATTCTCGACGCACAGAAAGCCCCCAACGAGACAACAGTCGCTTCTTGGACTATGTTTCCCCCCGTTTTGTCTAGCATATTTCTCCTTCATTGCGAAATGTTAAGTGAACAACGCACATATCCCTTCAACCAAGGACGAGATACATGGTGTCATAACAATATATTTGACGCAACATAATCAAAAAATAAAACTTTCATATGTATTCACTAAGAGGTATGTTATGCTAATCCACTCCTGATTCAACTTTTTGTTGTAGGTTTGTTTTCTTGAAAATCAATGTCTTGTCCTTTTTTAAAATATGTTGTGAAGTAGGTATTCATGGGGAAGGATACAATACTCCTTCTTTGCTTTGTGGACAGCACTACTCTCCTAAAGTTAAGGCTACGAGTAAATAGAACTTTCTGTTGATGGAAGTGTTGAGAAAATAGCAATTTTCGATGCAAGTAGTCTATATGCACTAAATCGTCAACAGGGGGCTTTAAATTGCATTATTTTTATTTTCAGTGATTTATGATGTAGATCGGCCATTTTATTTTAGGCCAGTTTCGAAGGTTTTTATCACTGCCTTCCCATTTTTCAACAGGGCCTTGAAGTGTTTATACAGGAGGTCTAAGATCGTTGCACAACTCCCCTTGGAGTGTATTATCGACCATCGAGCTGTGCAACACAACGGAGACAGAAAAAGAGAAAATATACCTAATTCATTTGTAATGAAGAGCTTATAATGACTACAAATTATGGGTTGCCGTTTCGAATTTTCATGGTTTTTCACATCAAGTCGACCAATTGTAGCCTGTGTAACGGTTTTGCCAATTAAAGATAAGAATTTTTATTTTTTAATTATGCTGCATTAATTTGTTGCATTATGTCACAATGCGCCCTACCATTTACTGAGAGAAGATGTTTGCGTTGCATGTTTGATGTTTTGGGCTAGTGTAGGAAAGGTGTCGTTGTGAGAGTATTGCTTGTGGTTATGGGGCCTTTTTGCTTGTCAAGGTTTATTGGCAATGAAGTGAAAGCGGCTCTTTGCAGTCGGTCACTTGGTCACGCGCTGGGGCGTATATTTTTTGTCGATTTTTTGCAAGCCTCGATCCATGTTTGTGTGTCGTTAATCGTGCGGTCTTTGCTGGGCGGGCGAAGGCTTTTGCTGGGTGCGAGCAAGGTGCTGATATTCGAGTATATGTCCTATCGATTTTTGGACTGGGTGAGATAGATATCAATAGAGATATAGGCGAGTATGAGCTAATGAAGAATTTAGAGTCTATTGGTTTGCTAATCCGTTATATGCGAACGAGATAACGAATGTTTCATAGCCTGTCGTTCGTGCCATATTGCACAATTCGGTTACCAGCGATATGACTCTAAAAGAAGCTACGATAGGAATCTTTATTACTAACATTTTTTGCGTTCAATGAAAATGTTACGTGACCAATTCAGGAAGTTAGGGTTTAACAGATTGCGGACTTAAGGATTGGCTTTGACGGATTTTTGCCTTTTCCGCCGCAAACATTAAGCATCGTTCTAATGTTTTCGATGAGATCCTTTGCCCTCTTCTGTAACTGTTCTCTAGAAAATTTTCCTGCTTTGTATTCGTGCCACAATGTAAATATCTTCCCTAATTCCTTTTGACTCGTTCTGCCACAGTTTGCTACCCCAGTGAACGCGTACACCTTTTCCTAACCCCCCTCATGTTCAAACTATTGTGCAACGCCGATGATTACCTCATATATTCAGCCTGCTAAAGAAAATCTTTTCAAGAAAATCGCGCATTTCCTTAGAAGGATAAGGACTATTGATAAAAAAACACCAAAAAAGATAAAATACTCGTTGAATGTAATAAATTTCTGTGAGGGATAAACTTATGGGTAGCCCTATAGATGAAAGGCTTGCAAAAGGTGTGATGAGAAATTTCCTCTTTAGGATATGTAGGATGGGTAGTTATGCAAGCTCCGGGCTCCTTGCTCTGCTCCGTTTTCTACTCGACCATTGCCTTAGTTTCTTCGACCGCGGGGGAAGGGAAGCTGAATCAGGGGAGCCTACTCCCATGAAACTGTCATGCGCCTTCCCAGATCAGAGTCCTAGATCGCTGACAGAAGCCGCGCAATGCACAGAAACAGTTGCTTTAACAATGACAGAGGTAGCAAAATTATCGAGTGATGAGAGGTTGCAATGTGTTAAAGATGGATCGTCAAAGGAAGACAAAAATGGTCTGATAGATGCTAAATATTGGCCAAACAAACAGACGGATCGGCTCCCTGACCTTTGCTCTGGTCAACCGGTTTTTCTCAGAATCAGAAACGAAGGAAGAGAGGTTACGATAAATGACTTCCTTCGAATGCATGAAGAGGTCTGTTGAGAAATGGGAGGTGTCGACAAAATTTTTCAAAACCAATTTAAAACAAAAGGGCTTGAGGTACGCGTTCACGGGGGTAAAAACTACATCCAATGTACCTGATCGCTCCTCATTTAACTACTAACTTCCTGAACTGATCGCATAACATTTTCATTGAGCACGAAAAATGTTAATAATAAAGGTCCCTATCGTAGTTTCCTTTGGAGTCGTACCACTGGTAACCAAATTGTGCAACATGGCACGAACGACGGGCTGTGAAATATTCGTTATCTCGTTCGCATATAACGGATTAGCAAAACCAATAGACTTTAAATTCTTCATCTGACAATTCGCGATTTTATCCAAATATTCCTTCCTGTCAAAGGTTGCACGGTGGTCTTTTGTCTACTGAAAATGGAAATATTTTTCTTGCTTTTGTTTACGTGTAAAATGGTTATCTTAACACGTAATTATAAATATTGAGAGGCAGATGAGGGGTACGCGTTCACGGAGGTAGCAAATCGACCTGAAATATTCGGCCAAACCGGTATTTTTTTGGTTTCGATCAGTAAATAGCACTAACCGAACCTCAATCCTTATCACTCTTATCAAATTTTCTAAAGGAAGATAAAAAATTTTTTTTACATACTGTGGTTCTTTGGTGTAGGAAGATTAATTCTGAAGGGCTGCCCAGGTGGCGAAGAAAAGGTTTGGTCAAGAAAGAGAAAGTAAAACTCTCTGTTTGGAGAAAAGTCTTATGGGAGTGTTGAGAAAATAGCATTTTTCGATGCAAGTGGTCTATATGCACTAAATCGTCAACAGGAGGCTTTAAATTATATTATTTTTATTTTCAGTGATTTATGATGTAGATCGGCCATTTTATTTTAGGCCAGTTTCGAAGGTTTTTATCACTGCCTTCTCATTTTTCAACAGGGCCCTAAGGGAAGTTATGCAACGGTCTTTACTCAGAAAAATTTCCTTAGGAAGTCAATCGATTTGGGGAGCTAGACTGATCGAAAGGTTGATGACCGTAGCCGTTACTTTGCAACAAAGGTCGAAAAATGTGTTTTTCTTCCTAGTCGAGCTCTTTGAATCTTTCTACGAAATAAGGCCTCCCCCCCTTCCTTAGTTCTGTAATTTAAGTTAGGTATACTTCAGGGGGCAGAGCGAGTCGTGCTCTACAGTGTCTCCTTTCTTTTCAGAATTTTTTAGAAGAACGCAGTTTCGAGAAAGTGAAAAAATGGAGGGTCTAGTGGTGGTTTGCTGGCTATAAAGAAGGAAGGGCATAGTGATGCCGTTACCCCCATGAATGCGTACCAAAATCTCCTTCAAGCGGACCGGTCTTATATGCAAACGGACGCTGCTTTTGCAGGTTGGGTGTTAATTCATCTGGCAACAATGCTGTATTACAAACTATCGAGTATCATTAAGGCCAGAAGAAAATCAAGTATTCTATCTTCTAAAGATTTGTTGATACGATTGTCTCGTGTTTTTCATTTGCACATAGGTATAAGAGTGGGCTCAAGCTGAAGTTTCCCTTTCATCGAAAAAAATTTTTAAGGCGCTTGACATTGTTGTTACGTAATTTTTAGGAAATTAGGGTTCAAAGAGTTCGGTTAAGAAAGGGAATGCATCTTTCAATTTTCATTTCAAAGTAACGGCTATGGTTATCATATCAACCTTTCGATCAGTCTAGCTCCCCAAATCGACTGACTTCCCAAGGAAATTTTTCCAACTGCTGCACAGAGACGAAGAGCTCTTTTCAACCAAGTGTTTCGCAGGTTCGATTCTCTCTCTATAAATCGATCTGTGGTCACTGCTTCTCTAAACGATCTAAAAATGCGTTTATCAGTTTCAGCAGCGCAAGAAAGTCGATGGTGAAAAAGGGATGTAATCTGGTGTAGCTCTTACCCGTAGATAGCGCCTCTTCCTCACCACTTTTCAAATTAGTCCCATCCGCGTAAATTTGCAAAAACCGGGTGAGAAACGGCTAAGGTGGATTATAGTGGCTTTCATCCTCGTAGATGCTTACTTTTTGACCCAAATTCCCCTCAAACCCCAAAGCTGTCCAGGGAGTTGTGTCATCCTCTCGGAAAGAGGCAAGGTGATCGCTTCCTCAACTGAGCGGGGTGTTGTTGTTTTCATTCCTTTTCTATAGCCTGTAGTCCTTGGTAGTGTTGGACTAAACGCTTAAACTGTTCCGCTTCCACGAAGCGCCACTCCTTTGCCGCCAGCCTCATTGCCTCTTCGCACTCCCTGATCCTTTGTTGAAGTGCCCCTTTCTCCCAAATTTGGTCTTGCTTTTTCTCCTTTCGATGCACATGTTTTCTCCATTTTCGTTCCCCTTGCCCCTCTTCCTTTCCTGAGAAGATAGCAGAAAGGTCGACCTGTGCTTCTTTGCGCACCGTGTGAGGGATAATTTTATGTTTTTGGTTATAAGCCTCTTGCAAAATTCTTCTTCTATTGGTCACCTGCCTTGCAGTTTTGATAGCGGAGGTTTCTCGATCCGCATACATCACCACTCGTCCTCTGGCATTGCGCGCTGCACGCCCACAGGTTTGGATCAGGGAGGTTTCGCTGCGCAAAAACCCCTCCTTGTCAGCGTCTAAAATCAAAACTAGGGAAACCTCTGGTAGGTCAAGACCTTCCCTAAGCAAGTTGATCCCAATGAGAACATCAAAGATCCCCTGACGAAAATCCCGAATGATCTTTATCCTCTCTAGAGTTTCGATGTCGGAATGGAGATATTTTGCTTTGATGTCAATGTTTTGTAAATATGTTGCGATATCTTCAGAGAATTTTTTCGTCAGAGTTGTGACCAATACCCTTCCTCCTTTTCTTGTTTCCTCGTGAATTTCATGCAGAGAGTGGTCTAATTGGTGAAGGGCAGGATGAAGTTCAATGAAGGGATCCAAAAGCCCTGTGGGTCGAATGATTTGTTCTACAATGCAGTCACCGGCTTGGTTCATCTCCCAGCTTCCCGGAGTTGCAGACACAAAAATAGTGGAGGGGAGAAGGTGGTAAAATTCATCGAAGGTCAACGGTCGATTGTCATAGGAGGAAGGGAGTCGAAACCCAAATTCAATGAGCGAATGTTTTCGTGCTCGATCTCCACGCTGCATGGCGCGCACTTGAGGAACTGTTTGATGAGATTCATCGATAAAGAGCAAGAAGTCCTTTGGAAAGTAGTTGAGTAAACAAGGAGGGGGCTCTCCAACCTCCCTTCCCTCGAAATGTCGAGAATAATTTTCTATCCCCTTGCAGTAACCGATCTCTCTGATGAGTTCGAGATCATGTGTGGTTCGTTGATAAATGCGCTGTTCCTCCACAAGACGGTCATTTTGACGAAAAAAGTTTTGCCTTTCTGCCAATTCCCCTCGAATAGCCTCCATCGCATGTTGATGCGTTTCTCGGGGAGTAATGTAGTGGGTGGTCGGATAGAGAGAATAGGAAGAGAGTGTTCTTTTCACCCTTCCGGTCAAGGGGTCTACTTCCTCTATCTTCTCCAGTTCCTTCGCCCCAAAGTGGAGAGAGATCGCGCAGTCATCTTCATAGGCGGGCATCACCTCAAGGCGAGACCCTTGCATACGAAAATGGGCCCTGACCAATTCGCCACTACTGCGTTGATAGTGCAAGTCAATGAGTTGAGATACAACTTCTTCTCGATCATAACAGTTCCCCACGCAAAAGCGCAGCCTCATTTCTCGGAAATAAGAGGGCATACCCAACCCGTAAATACAGGAAATAGAAGAGATAATGATCACATCTCCCCTTTCCAACAGAGAACAGGTGGCCCGCAATCTCAGTCTATCTATGCGATCGTTGATCGCGAGATCCTTTTCGATATAGGTGTTCGTTCTTGCGATATAGGCTTCGGGTTGATAGTAATCATAGTAGGAGACAAAGTATTCTACTGCATTATGAGGAAATAACGTTTTAAATTCTTGATAAAGCTGCGCCGCCAACGTCTTATTGTGCACAAGAATGAGAGTGGGCTTTTGGACGTTTTGAATGACGTGCGCCATCGTAAAGGTCTTGCCAGAGCCGGTGACTCCAAGCAACACTTGGAATTTTTGACGTTGCGCCACTCGATTGCTTAGAAAGGCGATCGATCGCGCCTGATCTCCCTTCGGAGAAAGTTGTGATCGCAACTTAAACATTTTCTCCTTTTAGGCAGAGGGACCGAACGTAGGGAATTCTCTGTGATAGGTCGACCAAAATGATTGTCCAAGCGCAAAGGATGATGATCAGTAAAAACCCTTTTCCCCAACGGGAGGAATAAGGAGAGTCCTTTAATCGCCATGCCATCATTGCGGGAAGAAAAATCAGAAAGAGGGAAACAAAGAGACCCGCATATTCGAGGGCGATGACAAATTTTGTCGGAAATAGGAAAAGAAAGATCAAAGGGGGGCAGAAGGTCAACATCCATGCCATAAGTTTACCTCGTCTGTGTCGGCCGATTTTCAATCCATCGATCAGAAGATCGGAAAGGCTGAGGGAGACCCCGATAAAGGAGGTAATGATAGCGAAAAAAGAGAACCCATAACCACCTAATTGGATGGATCGGTAGGGAAAGAGTGAGAGTAAGGGGTGGATGGCAGACTCACCTTTTTGCCACGCTCCCAATAAACCGACCTTTCCCTCAAAGGGGATACTCCCCAAGATCAGTAATTGCCAAAGAATGTAGATAATAAGCGGTATCCCGCTCCCCACCAAAAGAGCTCTTCGTATACGTTTTCTATCTCGTTGCATGTAGGTCACCAAGCTGGGAATAATGACATGATATCCAAAGGAGGTAATGACCACGGGCAGGGAGATCCAGGAATAGCAAAAGGCGGAGCGCCCCAATAGCTTTGATGTGCAATGTCCAGGCAGAAAGAAGATAAGCAGGAGAAAAGAGAGGGCCAAGCCCATCATTAAAAGCCGGTTTATCAGATCTACCCCTTTGGCCTTGAAGTAGATCGCACTTCCAAAGAGGAGGGGTAAAATAAAAAGCGCGTAGGTGATGTTCAACGGCCTCCCAAAAAATTCTTGAAAGGCCATGGATAAGATAGGTGCGCTGGCAGAGATATAGGCTGTAATCAGGGTGTAGAGCAACCCGAGATATGCCAGCCAACTTACATACTTTCCCCACGCACCCAAAGTGTAGGAGGCCATAGAGATGACATGAGATCCTTTCTTCATCGACAGATTGACCTCAAGAAAGAGGAAGGCCGCCATCAACATCACCAACCAACAGAATAAGAAGATGAAGAGAGAGGGAATAAACCCAGAGAGGGAGGTCGCTATCGGCAGAGCGAGCATCCCGGCCCCGATCGCAGTTCCCGCAATGAGGAGAACCGAGCCCCAAAAAGAATTCACGCTCATGACTCACATTGTTCCTTCCATAGGCGAGTCAACGAGAGGGATGTTTGCGCATTTTTTCCGCAATGTTCAGCTCTTGGTCCAACCGACCAAAATCATACCCCTCATAGTCTACAAATTTTAAAAATTGTTCAAATTCGGGGAAAAGATCGGAGATTTGTCTAGCCATCTCCTGGGCGACATGCCGATAGGAAGGATGTCCTGCTGGAGAAGATCGGAGTTCGCACAGCCACTGCAACGCGCGCAAATTCACATGGAAATACCAGCGGACGTTATAAGCCATCGGGATGACATATTGGGCTTCTTCGGGCAACTCTTGCGCAATCTCCAAATAAGCTGCCCTAGCTTTATCCATTGCCTCTCTATACCCCACCTCCATTTCCAGCCCAACGATTTCTTGTGGAATGAAATAATCGAGATGACAGGTCAATATCTGCCGAGATTGTGTCAGCGTGCGATGACGCTGTAAATCGCGATAGATCCCGAAATCTGCGACGATCTCGAAGGTGAAGTTGGCATGTTCTAACGCTCTCGGAGATTTGTGTCTTCTGTTTTGGCGAAAGACACATCCTACCTCTAAAATGCGATTGAGTTCATCTTTAGGAAGTTGTCGGCATTTTTCCACTAACTCGGATAAACTGGCGTCACAATAGTCAAAAAGCAGCGCTGCAGCTACCCTAACTGGGGCATCTTCATCGTGGCGGATTAGCCTTATCCTGCTTCCCTTCTCACAGGTTGTTTTGGAAAAATGTTGCAGAGCCATCACACGGAGCTCCTCCTGAGTCTTTTCCGAAAACTCGGCAAAACTCCGATAGTGTTCATGTTCGAAGTGGGCCCTTCTGATGAAGGAAGGGATGACCTTAGAGAGCTCTCGGTAGGCAAGGCGAGCGATGTCTTGCAACTCGCTCAGGTTGTGGCTTTGCAATTTTCTCAGAAGATACTCGAAGAATCGTCCATTTCCATAAAGGCCCACATTGGTCAACGTGCTTGCAGGTAACAGTCCTCTGAGGCAGTCCAAAACCTTTGCGCGCAGGGCGGCTTGATAGGCGACATCGGACATTCCACTCTCTTTGGGAAACCGTTGTTCCATCAGCTTGGTGACGAAAGGGATAAGGCCTTTGTATGTATCAAATGAATGATCGCACGTGGCCAAATAGAGATTTCGAAAAGCTGAAGTCATTAAGACGGGCTCTCGATAAAAGAGGTATTTTCCTCGATGTTTTTGATCGAAGTAGAGATATCTCGTCGACTTTTCGAGGCTAGACCCCCCGATGCGGCAATCTTCTAATGATTTTGCTGCGATCATCGATACCTGCTCGCAAGCCAGATGGGCGCCCCCAAGTTCCCCTATCGAGTCATCGCCAAAGCCATCCAAAACACGATCATAAAAATTTTGTGCTTTTCTGACCGCAACCCCCTGTTCCTCCAGCGGGGAAGAAGAGGGTTCATCCAACTGGGAGGTAATGGGGGAAAAAGCCGCTTCTTCATTGAGGACAAATTCTTTCAGCAGTAGAGAACGAAGACCTAAGCTCGATCGAGAAAAGCGGGAGAACAGGGCCCCTTTGATCACATCGGGCAAATTCTTCAAGGCAAAGATGTGTTGAGATGTATCGGTGACGTAGCGTTTGATGATATCGAGCTGTTCGTCGCTGAACTCTTCATAACTTTCCAACATAAACGCCCCGCTGCTAATTCTCGAGAAGCGCAGTGTAGCCCCTTTTTGCTTTTTTGATAAGGAAAGAGTTTCTCTTCAAAACTCTTTTTTAGATCTCAAAACTCGATATTTCTGCCTCAAGTTACCACTCTGAGTCATCTGATGCACTAGGACATACCGCAAATGTTCTCGATTTCACCGAGCGTGATTGTACAGATCAACATGTGGACAATAGGGCGCGACGACTTGTGCCTTCTCCTAGAAGGAGCAAAAGATCGCAAAACGTTTTCAGAAACAAATGGATTTGTGATGCCAGGCCATGTAAACGTTAGGTCTGCTTGAATGAACTTCAAGGAGTAAACCCATGAAGGATATATACCCGCACCTCCTCCCGACCTCTTTTATGTTAGGAAGAACAATGGAGAAAGAAAAACCATCTTGGGGGAAATTACAGGGCCTTATTGGACTGAAGGGTGAGGCGGGACTTTATACGATCCGCCTTATTTCTCTTGTACACCCCTTTCTTTACCCCTTTGTCAACCAGAGCATATACTGAAGCTAGCTTTTCCTCCTTTTTATCTTTTTCCACCCCCCGGAAGCTCTCCTTTAAAGCGCGAATCGCCGTAGCAGTGCGAGACTTGAGTACGCGATTCTGCAATTTCTTTTTTTGATTCTGTTTCATGCGCTTCAGAGCGGTGGGGACCCTCTTCGATCTCACCTGGGAAGAATCTTTATTTGCCACAAGCCACCTACTAGTTGTACAATTTCGGATCATGCCGAACAGCCCAGAGGGTACTCTATGATCTACATTCTGTCAATGGTTGAGAGATGAGGAGGGGACTGCCTTCTCTTTGTTCCTTTTTTTGCATAGTTACGGGAGGGGTTGTCCTGTGGCTAGGGGGGATGTTGGCAGAACCATTGATTCGATTTTTCCGATACTCTTCTTCTCAAGAGGTTATCCCCTATCTTTGGAGGGTGGTGGAGGTTAAGGGCCATCGATTTGCAGTGGAAGCTCTTTATACTTTATCTCACGAAGGGAAAAGTTACCGTTCCATTTTTCGTTTCCGCTCTACCTATGCCAACTCTTATATCGCTAGAGATATCATGGAACAGTGGCGACGGCAGCCCTGCCGAGCATGGTTCTCTCCCAAATGTCCAGAGAGCTCTTCATTGCAAAACGATTTTCCTTATAGGCGCATGATTTATTTTTGTGTCAGTGTGGCTGTTTTACTCTATTTTTGTTGTTTGTTCCGATACCTTTCCTCCTTTTTGTAGGTGAAGAGCTGCCGTTTCCTGGGCAATGTGAGGTTGTGCGCATGCGATGGGGGTAATTTCTTTCGAGAAGAAGATCGTTACGTAACTTTTGAGAAATCGCATGTTTGTTGGGCGGTGAATCTGGGACCTATCGACTCATTGACCGTTGCGATACGCAAATAGCCTGTTAAAATGTTCTTACCAGGGAAGACGACGCAACATTAAAAAATTTTTTTATTTTACTATATAAAAAAATAATAATTTCGTATAATGGACTTTATTAGATAATAATACATTGAAGGTTTAAGCCTGACACCAGGCTATAATAGTCATGATTTCAGCCAACTCCCTCAAGAGGTATACTTGCTCGCAACTGAAAATTATTTGTCACATATGCGCAACGATACATTTTTTATTCTTTTTATTCTTAAGAGAATTTTCTTTTTCTTTTTTGAGAGTATTCTGATACAAAATAGATATGAAAAATGTGCAAAATCTTATCAAGTAATAAATAATTTTGGGGCGGAGAAATGGTGGAGTCTTCTCACACAAAATGAGAAAATGTGTTCAGATCAGGATAAAATAGATCGAGAAGTTATAAAAAAGATGCCTCCAGAAACGTGGGTTAGTGCTTGGAACACGTGTCGGTTTGGTAGTGAAGCTAAGGTACACAGAATGTTGGCCACGCTAGTGCAAGCCGCGCATGCAGCGTATTATTCTGAAGAGGTTTGGAAGGCCGCTTGTGGTGGTGAATCATCAGAGTTCTGGAAGGGTGTAGTGCACCTGTTGTGAGATCACGACTCCGAGGGGGGTGAGTAAGCCTTCCATTTATGAGGCGACTCATAAGTAGAATCTGTTTCCAACTTAGTTATTAAGTTTATTTTCTTGAAAATCAACGTCTTGTGTTAATTCTTTTTGAGAAAACATTGCGAAATTTTGTGCGCACTTCGCTTTTTCGATCTACGCAATAGTAAGCCAATAGTATGCGAAACGTTATAAATAATTCTTCTTTGTGATGTTTGAACACGGAATTGATTGCGATGTTTACAAGAGAAAGTTTCTTTGAGAATGTCTTAATTTATTTTTAGAATTTTTAATACAAAGACTTGGCTATGAACCAGATATGAACCAAATTCGCAAAAGCTAAATGAGAAGCGATCAGGTGAATTGGATATAGCCTCTACCCCGTGAACGCGTACTCTGGTCGCGCAACGCCACAAAAACAGAACAGGAGAGAATATGTACAAACTATTTATGATGAAAAACTTATGGCGATTACGAATGTGAGTTCCTCACTTGCATTTTCATTGTTTTTTGCGCCAAAAATAGACCAGTCCAAAGATAATGCAATGGTCTGTGTTTGAAGATGCGTCGTACGAATCTGCTCCTAACTTAAGGGCCTGTTGAGAAATGGGAGATGTCGACAAAATTTTTCAAGACTAACTTAAAATAAAAGGATTTGAGAGGTACAATTCGTTCATAAGCAATTGAGTACAAAGACTATGTTCAAATCCATACGAAAACAGGAGCAAGATATGTTTGAGACACCCATTGATGATTTAGTGTGTAAAGATCACCCTTATCGAAAGTTGCTACG
>Ga0209562_1000469_pt1 | contig 13714 bp, 13 predicted proteins | sample WorMetvacBELIZE2_FD_187399 | JGI IMG/M metagenome (GOLD analysis project Ga0209562, IMG submission 187399) | Marine gutless worms symbiont microbial communities from Max Planck institute for Marine Microbiology, Germany - Olavius vacuus BELIZE.2... | ecosystem: Host-associated > Annelida >... | reverse complement strand
GTCTTTAACCCTACAAAATTTTCGCTTTTTATATAGTTTTTTTTATTTATAATTACTGCGATATTTTCTTTTTTTCATGCGAAAAGTCATCAAAACTATCACGGATAAAATACAGCAGGCCAAAGAAAAAAAAGAGGCCGAGAAAAAAAACAAGACAGATTTTTACAACATTGTTGTCAGCGAAGATCCCGTGGTGCATCGAGTGGAGGTAAAAGTTTCTATCGCCACAATGATAAAAATCGTTTTTGTGATAGCGCTGGCTTTTGGTCTTTTGGCAATTTTTGAAAAAATTTCCAGTATTCTGATTATGACCTTTGTGGCTTTCTTTTTGTCTTTGGGACTTTCTCCAATTTTAAACAAACTAGAGTCGTTTCACATTCCCCGAGCCTTGGCAATTTTACTCTTATATATTTTATTTTTTGGGGCGCTTACCGTCCTTTTTGTTGCCATCATCCCCATCGTAGCAGAGCAGATTATCTCGATTTCCGCGGATTTACGGACACGTCTAGCAGATCCAAATATTCAAAATAGTTTTTGGTACCAATGGATGAAAACAGTCCATTTTGATCCCGAAGTAATTCGTGGGTTGATCGCCCAAAATCTCAATCAAATTGCGGGAAATTTGAGTCAAATCGCTGGGTCGACGTTTGGATTTTTGGTCGGTGTTTTTTCGGGAATTTTTAATCTTATTTTTACACTGGTTCTGATGTTTTTTATTTTACTAGAGCGGGAAAGTATCGGTGCTTTTTTTCTTTCCCTTTTTCCCCAAAAAAACCGTGAATATGTACGGACTCGGTTTGAAAATATGCAGATAAAAATGTCGGAGTGGTTTCACGGACAACTAACACTTATGGTTTGTATGGGGCTTATGATGTATGTGGGTATGAAAATTTTGGAATGGACCTTTGGCATGCCGTATGCGGCGACTATTGGTCTTTTGGCAGCTTTTATGGAGCTTTTTCCTTACATTGGCGTTATTATCACGGGAATTTTGGCAACGCTTATCGCAGTTAATGTTTCTTGGTTTTTAGTAATTTTAGTTATCGGTTGGATTGCTTTGGTGCAATTTTTAGAAGGAAATATTTTGGTTCCCACAATTATGGAAAAAGCAGTAGGTATGTCTTCTGTCGCAGTTATTTTGGCCCTGGCCTGTGGTGGTGCGATCGGGTATTCTATCGGCGGTGTTTCTATGATGATTTTAGGGATGGTTTTGGCCATTCCGTTTACGGCTTCGATTTCTATCTTTATCGAGGAATACGCCCAAAAAGAAAAGAAATAAAAATTTCCCGTTACACGCCAAAACTCTATCATAGGTTTTGAGAATTTATTATCCTGTTTTTATGATTAATTTTGGAGAAAAAATCGTGGAAATACGAAATAAAAGTGGAGGACAAATTTTTACCGGACTCAAAACCGAGCTACAAAACCGAGAAGATTTATCGACTTTTTATACGCCTGGGATAGCCGAACCGTGTCGTCGTATCGCGGCGGATAAATCACTATCGAAAAAGATGACAGTTCGAAAAAATACCGTCGCGGTAGTTTCCGATGGATCGGCCGTGCTGGGCATGGGAAATATCGGTCCCGAGGCGGGCTTGCCAGTAATGGAAGGAAAAGCCATGCTTTTCAAACAATTTGCCGATGTGGATGCGGTTCCGATCGTGCTCAATACTCAAGATTCCGAAGAAATTATAAAAACAGTACAATATCTAGCCCCCAGTTTTGGCGGAATAAATTTAGAAGACATTAGCGCTCCTCGATGTTTTGAAATCGAAGAAAAATTATGCGAAACATTAGATATACCGGTTTTTCACGACGACCAACATGGTACGGCCATTGTAGTTTTAGCGGGTCTGATAAACGCACTAAAAATTGTCGAAAAATCTGAAAATCGAGATATAAAAATTGTCATTTCTGGAGCGGGGGCCGCTGGAATTGCCATTGGTAAATTATTAAAATCCTATGGATATAACAATATTTTTATGACCGATTCCCGTGGAATTGTGTCGTGCGATGACCAGCAGATAAACGAAAAAAAGAAGGAATTTTGTACTTTTTCCAAAGGAACTATTGCCGATGCGCTAGTGGATGCCGATGTATTCATTGGTGTTTCCAAGCCCAATATCATAACCGCGGAAATGATAAAATCGATGGCAAACGATCCTATTATTTTTGCCATGGCCAATCCCGATCCAGAAATACTACCTACCGAAGCACAAAAAGGTGGCGCAGCGGTAGTAGCTACGGGGCGTTCCGATTTTCCAAATCAACTCAATAATGTACTTGTTTTCCCTGGATTTTTCCGCGGATTACTCAATGCAGGAGTGACACAAGTTCGAGAAACGATGAAATTGGCAGCCGCCGAGGCGCTGGCGGATATGGTAAAAAATCCCACAGCGGAAAAAATTATCCCCAGCCCTTTTGATTCAGGCGTTTCTTCCGTAGTCGCTACGGCAATAATTCGTAGTGCTTCTTAAATTTTTCTTATGCAATCTTTTTCTCACAAAACTGCCAGCGGTCTCCGAATACAGGGGATAAATATCCCGGGAAGTAACGTCATCACCACCATGATACTGGCAGGCGCTGGCTCCAGGTATGAAACTAAAGATGTATCGGGAATTTCACATTTTCTTGAGCATATGTTTTTTAAAGGTGCGGAGAAGTACAAAACACCAAAGGCCGTTTCAGAAGCAGTGGATTCCTTTGGTGGGGAATTCAATGCCTTTACCGGCAAAGAATATGCGGGATATTATATCAAATCGGGAAAGAACAATATCGAAAAATCTTTGGAAGTGCTTTCGGATATGCTTTTGTATTCTACTTTTCCCGCGGAAGAAATCGAAAAAGAGCGCCGAGTAATACTAGAGGAAATGGCCATGTATAAAGATGCTCCCATGTACCAAATTTCTTGGGATTTTGAGCGGCTAGTTTTTGGTGATCAGCCTCTCGGATGGGATCAAATCGGATCGGAGGAGGTGATAAAACGTCTCCAGCAATCGGATTTTTTTGATTATCAGAAAAAATTATACACTCCAGAAAATATCGTCGTCACCCTGGCTGGAGGAGTAAACGAAGCTTTACTGGCCCGGGTAGCGGAATTTTTTGATATACCGAATACCAAAAATCAAATACATCTCATACCCTTTGATCCCAGTATTCCAACTAAAAAATGCCAAATTCGCGAGAAAAAAACCGAGCAATACCATCTGGCATTTGGGATTCGATCGGTAGCAGAAAAAGACGAAAACTTCCCAACACTCACCGTACTTTCGACGATTTTGGGAGGCAATATGAGTTCTCGACTGTTTCAGCATGTGCGCGAAAAAAAGGGTCTTTGTTATTCCATTCGTACACAAGTAGATGAATATACTGATACGAGCTTACTCGTTACCCGATCAGGGGTTTCGGTTGATTCGGTCTCGGAGGCCGTAGAAGCAGTGCGAGAAGAATACGATCTAATAGCCCAGAAAGGAATCGACGATGATGAACTGGAAAAAGCGAAAAATTATTTACTCGGAAGAACGGATTTGGATACAGAAGACAGCGAATCGGTAGCGCACTGGTATGGAAAAGAATTACTGCTATATGGAAAAATCGACACACACCAAGACTGGAAAGAAAAAATAAAATCCGTGAAAAAATCCGCGGTAGAAAATTTGGCACAAGAAATTTTTGTCCCCGAAAATTTTCGTTTTGCGGGCATCGGACCAGGATTTTCAGAAGAATCCGCAGAAAAAATTTTAGCTTCATAAAGCGATAGACCCGAAAAAATAGATATTAGATCATAGACATTAGGGGGAATTACTGATCTATTCCGTTTTTTCCTCTAAGCTCAAAAATCCTCTCTTTTTTACCCTCTATTTTTGCTGAATAATTTTTTCCTTAAGATAAAATTTGGGTTTTTTTATTTCCGACTACCATATTTGGGAAAAAAATACGCTTTATTTTGATATGCTTTCCGAATTCAACGAAACACTTTTACACTGGTATCAAAAAAATAAACGAGATCTTCCCTGGCGTGGCAGTAGTGATCCGTATGAGATTTGGGTCGCGGAAATTATGAGCCAACAAACACAAATTCAGCGAGTGGCGGAGGATTTTTTTCCACGATTTATTGAAAAATTTCCCACGATAAAAAGTTTAGCAAAAGCGGATTGGGAAAAGCTTTACCCCTACTGGAGAGGTCTGGGTTTTTATTATCGTGGTCGACTTATGCTCCAGACAGCGAAAAAAATTGTCGCTGAATATCATGGTATTTTTCCCGCGGATTTCAAGGTACTCTGTGAACTTCCAGGAATTGGAAAATATACGGCTGCGGCCATTGCTAGCTTTGCCTTTGGAGAAAAAATTCCTGCTATTGATACCAATTTAATGCGAATAATTCGTGCGCTCTGGCCTGAAAAAAATTTAGTAGCAACGGCTTATGAAATGGTAGAGAAAGTTTCCAGCAGTCGAGACTGGAATGAGGCGATGATGGACTTTTGTGATACGCTCAAAAAAAATAAATCTACACCAAAAGGATTTGAAAAATTTTTTACTCCAGAGGCTTTGAATCGATTTTTTACAGAACCAAAAAAGAAAAAAACATCGCGAAAAAAAATCCCAAAAAATTATCTCGAAATTGGTGTTGCCTGCATTACTCGGAGTGATGGATCATATTTGGTTCAAACCAGACCAGAGGGAAAAAGCTTCTCGGGAGAGTGGGAATTTCCAGGTGGCAAAAAAGAACCACAGGAAACGATAAGAACTTGTATTAAGCGAGAAATCCGCGAAGAAATTGGCGTGGAAATTTCCGTTCGTCCGCCGTTTTTTCGTAAAACTTGTCGGTTTTTACACACCACGCTTCGCCTCACTTTTCATCGATGCCAGATACAGTCTGGATCACCAAAGGCTTTGGAAAATCAAAAAATTCAGTGGATTTTGCCCGAAAACTTCGGAGATTTAAAATTTTTGAAAACCAATGCCGAAGTATTAGAAAAATTAAAACGTATGAAAAAAATTTCCGCGTTGTAAAAATTTCTTGACACCGAGCAGAAAAAAATTTAGCTTCGGTCTCAGAAGACCCTAATCCTTTATATTCCATGAAAAAATTACTACTTCTTTCTATTATTTTTTGCCCTTTTACCAGTCTTGCTGGTGGATTTGGAAATATCCAAAACTACGATTTGATGAAAAAAATCGAGGCAGAACCCAGTCCAACAGTGACAGAAGCAAGAGAAGAAATACAAAGTATTACTCCGAAAAACCGAGGAGACCGACTTGTGAGCCGACCTCGTTCTACCAGAGATAACCAAAACTACACTCTAGAAGGACAAAAATATACCAGCGATTACGATTTAGTTGCAGCTTTCAATAAACTAGATCCCAACCAAGTGAGCTATGAATTCAACGGAAAAACATACGGGAATTATAATGCACTAGAAGTCGCCATCGATAATATTTTACGAGGACATTATCTGTATCTTTTGAACGGAAAAATTTATTCCAACTACTGGGACTACATACGAGCCTATCGCGCTATACATGACGCCGATGCAGGCATCACTCGAGTGACGACAAAGGTAAAAAATTATGGAAATATCGCGAAAATTGCCTCTGGTGAGGAGCCGATTGATCCCAAAGATAATAGCTATCGTGGATATGCACTGTTGAAAGTGCGTCAGCAAGCAGCCCAATATCGAGCGGCCAAATATCGATCGTTACTCAAAAAGCGACTAGAACGGAATCAGTAAATGAGTCAGCTATACGACTTTACTCAGCACATTAATATCGGTCCCACTACTGCAAAAAACTTGCAAGAAATGGGGATAAAAGATTTTTCTGAGATGAAAAGACTCGGGACGGAAGAATTATTTTTTCGATACTTGCAGCATCGAGGTGGGTGGCATAGGGGTATGTGTAGTTGCTGGCTTTATGCCATAGAGGGGGCGATAACCGATACCAAATGGAACGAGATTCCCGAACAAAAAAGGAAGCGATTTCGAAGTATTGTTCACAGTATAACTCGGAAACGATAATATTTACCGAGTTTTTCGCGCTTTTATATCCCAACCCTGATCTGTGGGCTTGAGCAAAATGCCTCCCAGTTTCGCAGCGGACAGTAGTGCTGTTTGTGATTTTTTTGCTCGTTCATTTAGGGCATCATTTTTCCGCGAATTTCCTAAAAAAACAATCGCCGAGGAAGGCATAGGTAGATCCTGATAATTTCCATTTTTTAGCACTATCCACACATCTGAACGAGTATCAACCGGCGGAGATAAAAAATCTGAAATATCGGCTCCTTGGATGACAAAAATCCTTTTTTCCTTTATTTGCAAAATCGAAAGTCGATCATTTATTTTTTGCAGTTGATAATTTTTCCCCGTCATGGCGATTCCATTTTCTACTTCTGGAAGAAAAATTTCTGCGGATTTTTTATGCCGACTTTGGAGTGCTGGGCGCATCAAATTTTTTGCAGTATTTATATCACCAGCCAAAATAATCGGCCCATCAGCTATACGTATAGCGAGGGAGTTTTTTTCTGCCCATACCAAAGAGGACTGAAAAAAAGTGCTATTCCAGCCAAAAAAAACTACCACCAAAATCAAAATAGACCACAGGATCAGCGAAAAACGATCGGTGTTATTTTTTTTCATATTCATGGAGAGTTGTCTGAAACACTCGAATCCACAGGGCCTGCGAAAAAATTTCTAAAATGCTCGTCAAATACGCGGCGGCAACCAGCAAAAAAATTCCAACTATCAATACCACAATCCCTACAATTTTACTGGCCCATAGGCTCATCACAAAAAGTAAAATCACGGGAATACCGATCGCCACAGCAACATTTATAATCACCCGAAACCCAATAAGGATCATGATGCCGATAATGCCGATCGTTCGACCCAAAAAAGCAAAACTCATTCCGATACTTTCATTGACCGATCTGGTAAGTGAAAAATCTTTTAATACGACAAATTGAGGTACGTAAGAAAATAAAATCGTAATTCCAATAGCAAAAAACGTGTATACCATCAGTCCAGGCCACAGATTTATCAGCCAAGATCCATGAAAAAATCGATAAAAAGTAGCCGCAAAAAGGGCGATAGACCAAATCGAAAAAAGTGTGGATATGGCTTGAAATTCTACCAATCGGAAAAAGAAGTGAAATGACGATACGAAACTTTTCCGCAGAGAAATATAGTCGTCTGGTCGGAAAATTTTTTTTTCGATATATACCATTTCGGCACCCGTGATCCAGGGAGAGAGGAAAAATTGGAAAAAAAGAAGACCCGCAACCAAGGCAATAACCCAAAAAAGTAAACCACTATCGGATAAAAATTGTATGAAATGTTTTGCTCGTTCCCAATTTATATCGGAATTGGCTCCAAACTCGGACAAATACATAAAAACCTGCCATACCACTTCTAGCACGAAAACCGTCGTAGCGGCCAGGGTGGGGAAAAAGGCGAACCATTTCAGTTTAGGGTTTTGGACTGTGACAGCCCAAGCGTCGCGAATAACCGCGCCGTAAGAAAACATCGGGCGTATTCTGTTTTTTTAGCGTCAAAAGTCAAGCTAGTCCAGAGGTCATACATTAAAACCAGAGGCCTTAAAAGAATTTGGACCTAGATTGTTTTTAGCAAAATGAACAATTTCACTCATGGTTTTTGCTGAGTTTACAGGAGCCTCGGGATTGTTTTGTCGAATCTTTGAAATGATTGGGCTATTTTTCTCTAGATTATTTGCGGCCGAAATTTCTGCTTTTTCGGCTTTAGAATTTGGAAGCAAGTTTTTATCCACCCCTGCTAATAACTCCCCCAGACCACGCTCGGTGTTTTCAATCGTAGACCCAACTAATGCATCTGGAGTATTTTCAGTACTATTATTTAATTGATCTGATATATTATTTGGGGTATCAGGAGTCTTCCAAATTATTCGGTGGTTTTTTTCATTTTGAATGTGAGAAAATAATAATTTCATGAAAATCAGAAAAATTCCCTTCATTATACCAAAAGTTTTGACAAAGGGCAATCAAATCATTAAGCTCTCGTTCGTCGCCCGGGATAGGCGCTCTTTTTAGAGATGTTCCCCTCGGGCTTTTTTTATTTCTATAATTTTTATATGTCCAAAAAAATCATCGTTCGCGGCGCAAAAATTCATAACCTAAAAAATATTGATGTGGAAATTCCGCGGGGAAAACTAACTGTTATTACAGGAGTTTCTGGTAGCGGAAAGTCTTCACTCGCTTTTGATACTGTATACGCCGAAGGGCAAAGACGATATGTAGAAAGTCTTTCCACTTATGCACGCCAGTTTTTGCAAACCAGCGAGAAACCAGAAGTTGACAGCATCGAAGGACTTTCTCCCGCGATTTCTATCGACCAAAAAACTGCGAGTCGATCTCCTCGTTCTACCGTGGGAACGGTAACCGAGGTGTATGATTTTTTGCGATTACTTTTTGCAAAAGTGGGAATACCCAAAAGCCCTGAAACGGGTCGTATACTACAAAAACAATCTCCCGGACAAATTGCTGACACCATCAATAGCTGGAAAGCGGATGAAAAATTTATGATTTTGGCACCCATTATCCGCGGGAAAAAAGGAGAACACAGCGAAGCAATCGAAAAAATCCGAAAAGCGGGATTTGTCCGACTGCGGATAGATGGTCACATTACCACAATCAATGAAGACATTGATTTGGATCCGAAAAAAAAGCATCACATAGAAATCGTAGTTGATCGACTGACGAAGGTAGATTTTGGCAAAAAATTCATAAAACTGAAATCGCAGGAAAAAATCGAAGAAAAAAACGAAGATCGCTTACGCCTACTTGATTCCATCGAAACTGCTTTAAATTATGGAGAAGGAATTTTAATTGTCCATCGAGTTTCGGATGTCTCTGATCATCTTTTTTCTGAATTACTCAGCGACCCTGAAAGTGGCATTTCCTTTCCGCCACTAGAGCCGCGACTTTTTTCTTTCAATAGTCCTCATGGGGCATGTTCTGATTGTCATGGGCTTGGGTATCGGCTCCAGCTAGATCGGGAGGCTAGTATTAATCCCAATCTTTCTATCCGCGAGGGAGGTATTTTACTGTGGTCTACCATGGGAACCAATTCTCAAAATTGGTTTATGGACGTAATGGAAGCAGTGGGAGCGGAATATAAATTTTCTCTCGATGAACCAATAAAAAAAATAAAACCAGAAATACTGGAAAAAATCTTTATCGGATTTGGTGAAGAACTTTTTCCCGTGAAAATTTATGGGTTCGGAAATAATCGATCAATCGATACGTCTTTTGAAGGGCTCGTATTACAAACCGAAAAGCGCTATAACGAGTCGGATTCGGACTATGTGCGAAAAAAACTCGAGGAATTTATGATGGAAACGGTTTGCGAATCGTGTGGTGGCGCCCGACTCAATCTGTATGCACGACATGTTTTTTTAGGTGAAAAAAATATTTTCGATGTTTGTCAGATGTCGATCCCTTTGGTAAAAAAGTGGATTACAGACTTAAAACTCACGACGGAAGAAGGGAAAATTGTAAAACCCATACAAAAAGAAGTGCTCGATCGACTGAGTTTTTTGGAAAATGTTGGCCTCGGGTATTTAAGTCTATCCCGTACTGCCAATACACTGAGCGGCGGAGAAGCGCAACGGATTCGTTTGGCTACCCAAATCGGATCACAACTGCAGGGCGTTTTATACGTACTCGATGAGCCATCTATCGGTCTACACCAAAGAGATAATGATCGATTAATAAAAACCCTCAAGCATTTGCGAGATATTGGAAATACGGTTCTAGTAGTCGAACACGACGAAGATACTATGCGGGCCGCCGATCATTTAATCGAAATCGGTCCACGGGCTGGAGAACATGGAGGGGAATTAGTTTTTTCTGGAGATTATAAGGCGATGAAAAAATCCGATACCGAAACCGCGGATTATTTATACGGAAGAAAAGAAATCCGAATTCCGCGAGTGCGCCGAAAAGCATCGGGGCACTTGAAGATTATCGGAGCTACGGAAAATAATTTAAAAAAAGTAGATGTGAGTATTCCTCTCGGCTGCTTTGTGGGAGTAACAGGAGTTTCTGGAAGCGGGAAATCTTCCCTCATTAATCGAATTTTGGTTCCCGTTTTAGCACGAGATTTAAATAGAGCTCGCCGTCATCCGGGGGCACATGAAAAAATTTCTGGCATCGAAAATTTGGATAAATTAATATCTATTGATCAGTCTGCCATTGGTCGCACACCACGCTCTAATCCTGCAACCTACACCGGAATCTTTACCGATATCCGCGAAATTTTTTCTGCCCTACCCGAAGCAAAAACACGTGGGTATAATAGTGGTCGATTTAGTTTCAACGTAAAAGGGGGTCGATGTGAGGATTGCCGTGGTGACGGGATTAAAAAAATTGAGATGCATTTTTTACCCGATATTTATGTTACCTGTGAAGGCTGCAAAGGTCGAAGGTATAATAGTGAAACACTAGAAATCACGTATCGCGGAAAATCTATTTCTGATGTGCTTAATATGACCGCCGAAGAAGCGTTTTCTTTTTTTAGGAATTTTGGGACATTGCAACAAAAAATAAATGCACTCATCGAGGTAGGACTGGATTATATCAAACTGGGACAGTCGGCCAATACGCTCAGTGGTGGAGAGGCGCAACGGGTAAAATTGGCAACAGAGCTTATGAAACGATCTACTGGAAGCACCATTTACGTCCTCGATGAACCGACGACGGGACTACACTTTTCTGATGTAAAAAAATTATTGGCGGTTTTGCAAGCATTGGTAGATAAAGGAAATTCTATCATCATTATCGAACATAATTTAGACGTGATAAAATCCTGCGATTATTTGATCGATATTGGTCCCGAAGGGGGTGATAATGGCGGAAAAATTATTGCTACTGGTACTCCAGAAGAAGTCGTACAAGAAAAAAAATCCTATACGGGATCGTTTCTCCAGCCCTTTCTTGAGAGTCATAAGTCGAGGGGATGATAAGGGGTGAACATGCCGGAAATTATAAGTGTAAAGTAAAAAATGGTACATATCAGATGACCAGATAATTAGTGGTTAGCTATACCACAAAAATCTTATAATTTTATCAGCCAATAATAGACTGGTTTTTCTACTACAATTTAGAATAATCGTGCGTTACTAGATGAGCGTTTATCCGACGGATGATATCGAGTACCACCGAAACTACGATAATAATACCCGCACCAGAAATAAATAGCTCTACCGAATTGGTACCACCACTAATCCAACGGGAGAAAAAAAGCGGAGAAATGGCTACAAAAGCAAGGAATGAGCCACCCCAAAAATTAAGACGACTCATAATATCGGAAAGATAATTTTCGGTTTCCGTTCCGGGGCGATATCCGGGAATGTACCCACTTCGCTTTTGAATATTTTCAGCGATTTTTTTGGGATCAAAAACGATAGAAACATAAAAATAAGTGAATCCAACAATAAGAAGTGCATAAAAAATATTATACCAAAAACTAGCACTACCTGGATTGAGATGGGTTAAAATAAAATCTATTACTACCTGACCTGCTTCACTACTGGTATCGCGAAAAATTTGTGCTGCAATACTGGGAAAGGAAATAAGAGAAACCGCAAAAATAATCGGTATCATTCCTGCCTGCATTATTTTTAGTGGCAAAAACGAGCGTTGTCCCATATTGGATTTTTTGGAAGCATATACCACGGGAACCCGACGATCTCCCTCGGCTACATATACTACCGCAACGGTCAAAAGTACGGTTGCTACCAAGGCTGCTAGTGCTACTGGCAGAGAAAAATTAAACGACTGATACAAGCTCACTGGCACATGAGAAACAATTCCCGCGAAAATAATCAGAGAAATTCCATTTCCGATACCTTTTTCGGAAACCAATTCTCCGAGCCACATGAGAAAAATAGTCCCCGCGGTAATCACCGACATCATCATGAGAGTCGTTGGCCAATCTTGCAGATTGATAATATTTCCGCTGGTAGAAAATCTATTAATCAAGGCCATCATCCCATAGCTCTGCAAAAAAGCGAGGGGAATCGTGAGTGCCCTGGTGTATTGATTAATTTTCATCTGTCCTTGTTCGCCTTCTTTTTTTAGATTTTCAATACTCGGGACGATAACTCCCAAAAGTTGCATAATGATCGAAGCATTAATATAGGGCGTAAGTCCCATCAATACGATGGAAAAATTTTGCATCGCACCACCCGTTAGAAGCGAAAGTACCCCTAATGCCCCATTGGATCCGTCTTCGGGATTGAGGGCGGTTTTGATCTGTGCCACGTCCGCGCCCGGGATGGTAACATGAGCCAATATCCGAAAAATAACGAGAATAAATAGGGTAAATATAATTTTATCGCGGAGCGTTTTTACCGACCAAATGTGTTGTAGGGTGTTGATGACTTTATCCATTATACTTTTGGGATTCTTTGAAAATAAAAACTGCGAGTATTGTATATAGTTTTATAGCTCGAGCAAATTCTTTTTGGCAGGGGTAAGTTACAAGTTGCAAGTGGCAAGTTATCATCATTCGTAATTTGTAATTCCCGCCAAAAAATATTGTTTTTGTAGGTAGTGAACAAGTCTAGTTAGTTATGGAGCGGACAGCCAACAACTGATTGCTATAGCTTTTTATCTAACTATCTAACATCTTCTCAAGCCATTGGTTTATTTTTTTTGCGATTTTTTTGGTATGAGTATGGTGGATGCCGTGGTAACCATCTTCAAAAACAATAAATTCTGCGTGCGGAATTTTTTCTGCAAAAATTTTCCCCTCTCGAATTGGGGTGATCATATCTTTTTTCCCCCAAAAAATTAACACTGGATTTTTTATCATCGCCAAATCATCACGGGTGTCGGATTCGACAAGCACTTTTTTCATTGTTTTTTTATTGGTTTCTGAAGCTTCGTCCCAGTCGTGAGCTCGGAGGATTTTTCGTCGGATAAAAGACTGCGCTTTTTGAGGAAACACATGGAAAACGGATCCAAAAATTTTTGCGCATTTTTTAATAAAACGGACACGAATAGATGGAGGAAGCTTCACTCCCCCTCCGTTGGAAAAAATAATTTTTCCCGGAAAATCTGGATGCATTTGCAATAATCGCGCCAAAAATCGGCAACCAAAGGAATGACCATATAGTACCGTTTTTTTCTCCCACCAGCTGTTTTTTTGTGCTAAATCAAAAAACCAATTCGCATAATCATATGTCGAAGAGCCGCTTTCATCTAGGGCTGGTGTGGAACCAAATCCGGGAATATCGAGTAGTATGCTCTCGGTATTTTTTAATTGTCCGGCCAATGCCCGGAAACTTTCTCTCGATCCGCCCCATCCATGTAGAAAAATTATGCGATGTGCTGCTTTTTTTTCGCCCACGATCTCAAAAGTCTGCATAATGGCATATTAGCTAATAAGTTGCAAGGGACAAGGGATTTAGATGATGATTATTGAACGATTTATATAAAAAGATAATAAGTAAAGGAAACACGGATTTTTTTTTATCGGGCGACTAAATCGGTGTTTCCCTAAAAAGAAGATGAAAAATTTTTTTAAAAATATTTCCCCATTTTTCGCATTTGTCACTAACAATACAGGAAAAAATATTATTATTTAAGGAACCCCCAATAAAAAACATTTTTCCCTCACTTTTTTAGTCTTTTGATAAAAAGATAAAAATGAGGTATAAAAAATTCAGGCATAAAATT
>Ga0209562_1000468_pt1 | contig 13729 bp, 11 predicted proteins | sample WorMetvacBELIZE2_FD_187399 | JGI IMG/M metagenome (GOLD analysis project Ga0209562, IMG submission 187399) | Marine gutless worms symbiont microbial communities from Max Planck institute for Marine Microbiology, Germany - Olavius vacuus BELIZE.2... | ecosystem: Host-associated > Annelida >... | reverse complement strand
AATAATACACATACACACCACTGTTGTCAACAGTGGTCGCGCACACACTACTCAACACCGCACACACTGTGGGGCTGCGCTGGGGAGCTAGCCTCAGCGCTGGCTGCGGCTATAATCCTGGCTGATACCGCAGTCACCCCACCGTCTCCGAAATGACCTAAAATGTGTCGAGTGGGACGTTAAACCTAACACAACCAACCAACCATCATCTTTTTCACCATCTTTACGATCACCACTTGCATCTTCTCTTACTCATTCAGTCTTTCACTCTGAACTAAAGACTTGGCTCTTCCGCAAATCATTTCCTCCATAGACCTTTTCCTTTCCTACCGGACTGATTCCACGGACTCTCGGACCATTTAATATTTTTATCTGCTCAATGGCTGGACTTGTTTGCATGGTGTGTTAGACTAAGCCGGCTCTGAGTCGGTTTTTTAACGCACTTTAAATCATTGCACTTTTCATTTTCATTTCATTTTCGTTGTTCTGTACTTTCCTAGTGATTGCAGTTCACAGTGCACATCCACAGTCTGCATAACGACACAGAATTCCACAGTGCAGCAGAATCAATGGCATACCAGGATATGCCACAAAATTCAGTTTTAATTGTTGTCAGGCTTGTGCTGACAAACAACCATCTTGAAAAAACATAAAAGTAGAATTCCAACACAAAACCACATCATCACGTCACTATGACCGTATCTTGAATAGTTTCATTTACTGGCAGATAAAGTAATCAAGTTTACAGACATCAGCATATTTGGTCGCACTGTGAAATTCACAGAAAATGTCATTTTGTGCTGCAGGTTCTACTAAATCTACATTGTAAACTGTGTGAACAGGCAATCCTGGTAGCCAAGGACCTCAAGGCCCTCGTGGTGTGGATGGTCAGCGTGGATTACCAGGTCCAACTGGTCCATCTGGACCCAAAGGACAAGCTGGTGATGCTGGACCATCTGGGAATCCTGGTGCACAGGGAGAGCAAGGGGCTACAGGTGCACCAGGACAGAGTGGACAGCCAGGCTCAAAAGGACCACAAGGCCAAAGAGGACCTGCTGGACAAATTGGTGCCATAGGACCTAGAGGAGACCAAGGTCCTTCTGGAGTTCCTGGTGCAGCAGGAGACGCAGGCAACCCTGGTCAACGTGGACCACGAGGAAACGATGGACCTCGTGGTCCAACTGGTGCTACAGGGTTACCAGGTACAGCTGGACAGTCTGGTCAGCGTGGTCAGCAAGGTGCTACTGGCAACGTAGGTGCTGTTGGTCTTCCAGGGCCCGATGGAAGGCCTGGTGCCAATGGATTTCCTGGTGGAGTTGGTCAGCCTGGTGTGAAGGGTGCTGCAGGAGACACAGGGAGTCCAGGCTCAGCTGGAAATCCTGGCCCTAGTGGACAACAAGGTGTTCGAGGTGTTCAAGGACTTGATGGGACGCCAGGAAGTAATGGAGATACTGGCAGTGTTGGTCAGCCTGGTCTCATAGGTGAGGCTGGCTACACAGGCGAGCGTGGTGCAACTGGAATTAGGGGAGCAGCAGGTGATACTGGCAGTCCTGGGAATCCTGGACAGGCTGGCCAGCCAGGTGCAGCAGGAGACACTGGACAAGCTGGACCTAATGGTATGTCATGCTCACAGCAGCACATCACATATTATCACTTGCACTAACAGTTTAGCACTATAAATGTAGAAAATGGTATTCATTTTGTATTTGCTGTCATTTCGGTACATATTTATATATTTTATGGCTAGAATTACTAAGAATTATTACATTTATACGATCAATTTGGCAGGACTCCAACCGTTGACCTATGTTCGCTTGATGTACACAGTGCATTCCTAGCATTAAAAGTTATGTCATATCACTTATACTAGGCAACAGCATTACAAAACTGTCTTGTCAGCTTGCAGGAAGCAGCTGACACGTCTAGTTGTTGTGGAGTGAGAAAGATACTGCTTGTGTGTGGTAGTTGAGATGTTGACACACAGTGTTCTGTACTTGAGACATTTCTGCTGGTGCTGCATGTAGGACTACCTGGCTTGCCAGGCCAGCGAGGTCAGAGAGGTATTATTGGTGCTACCGGTCCTGCTGGTCTCCGTGGACCATCAGGAAATCAAGGACCGCAAGGTGACCAAGGACAGCCAGGACCCACTGGACCACGAGGTCAGCCTGGCACAGCCGGTCCCGCTGGTCCAGCAGGTCAGGATGGACTGCCAGGGGTGAATGGATGGACTGGAGCTACTGGACCAGCTGGAACAAAGGGTGATAGAGGACCTCCAGGTGATCTTGGATCACGAGGACTTCCTGGCATTCAAGGACCTGCTGGAGCAACTGGTCCCAAAGGAGCACAAGGTGACGACGGACTGGCTGGGCCACAAGGTATACCAGGAGCCCCCGGATTAGCAGGATTTAATGGACTGCCAGGACCAAAGGGCTCGGCAGGATCACCTGGGTCTCGAGGACCACAAGGCAGCATTGGTATGTCATGTGCTATGTTCACCACTCTGATATCGATACTCCGCCTACAACCTGTACAGTACCTGCTTGTACAAGTAACCATGCTATCAGTACAGTTATCTCATCTGTCAATGTTGTTTGCTTGTGTTCTGCATTCTACAAAAATAGCATATTAATTGTTTATTTGTAATTTTTTAATATCTAGCCTGGTAACAAAGATCAAATGTTGTATAGTTCATGATACTGAAACACTGGTGAAAGCAGTTGAGCTGTGTAAGTAAGTAAGTAACCTACTAAGGGAGTTTATATGTAGCACCAAAAAATGTTCCTGCACATCAGAGCCTCAGACAAACAAATGTGTGTTCAATGGACATGTAAAGTGCCTGTAGTCATCCATCAGTGACACAAAAGTGGCATGTTTCTCATCCATAGTGCAGCAACAATACACTGGACACTGCTCAGTTATTAGCTGCAAGTAAAACTCACATTGAGAGTGACTATATGATACTGTACAATAGTCTCTACAGCTGTTTCACATGCATTCAAAAGCTGCCAATTGTAGCACATGACACAAAAGTAAGCATAGTGAAGTATAAAAGTTGAAAAAAAAACAGTGAGCAAAAGAAATCCAAAAACTTGGACAGCATTAACTCAAAGAAATAGTGCAATATTGCATATGATACTCATTTTGTGTAGTGAGTTGAGGTTGTTGCACGCCGTCTGCCTTTACAGCTGAGAAACTGAGTTTCACAAACTAACACAGCAGTTTTACTCTGGACTCCACACTTAGTTTTGATAGGCATGTATCGAATGTTATACATTCCTGCTATCTTCATATACATGCCCTTGAACAAATCAGGCCCTGTCTCTCACTTGACACTGCCATATCCATCGCCAAGTGCATGGTCACTTCCAGACTGGACTACTGCAACAGCTTGTTATATGGTACTTCTAAATGTAACCTAGACAAGTTACAGTGCGCTCATAACGTACTTGCTAGATATGTCGTTGTATGGTTCCTGGTCTAATAATGCCTCTGATATCACTCGCTGTCTTTACTGGCTCCCCATGAGATAGCTTATTTATTTCAAAATAGGGATTTTTGCTTTCAGAGCTAGACATTCGATGCTATCCTCATACTTGCAAGATATTCTCCTAAACCATTAACCAGCCAAGCATTTATCCACCAGATTCAAAGGCCAGCAGCTACTTCTACTTTCGTCTTTTTTGTTTCTGATACCTTTGTTTGGAACTCTCAATCCTGGCCTCCGCTCAATCAATACACTTGGTTTATTCAGACCTAAGCTAAAGACCACGCTGTTCCTTGTGACATGTGGTGGCGATAACTAGCACAGTTCAGAGCCATTCAGCACTTGATTTGTTTTCAGCCTGAGCGCTCTATAAATGTCATATGTATGGATGTATGTATGTGTAGTAAGTAAGTAAGTAAGCCAATTTGTACACAGTCAGGAATTGCAATACCATATATTTCACAAGTTTCTGGTTTGAAGGCTTGATGAATGTATCATTACTGACACATATATTATAACAGAGTAATAACACATACTCGTATATTATAACAGAGTAAGGAGGTCTGCCTCGTTTGTGATATTATGACCACATCACAGCATATTGCAGCATATTACAACATGACATTTGTTACACAGGTGTGCCTGGCTTTACCGGGTCATCTGGTGCACGAGGAGACACTGGATTCGCAGGAACTCCTGGCAGTCCAGGTACAAATGGACTTCCTGGAGCATCTGGCTTGGCAGGTTTGCCTGGACAAGACGGAGATGCAGGCAGCCAGGGATTCAAAGGTGCAGCAGGGTTTACTGGACCAGCCGGTCAGAAAGGTGAGTCTGGCCCTGCTGGTCCGGCTGGACCCCTAGGACCTGCTGGGCCACGAGGAGCACCGGGTATCCAAGGACAGCGTGGAGATGTCGGGTTGCCAGGTCCAAATGGAAATCCTGGACCTCCAGGGTTGATTGGAGTTCCTGGGTTGATCGGTCCTAGAGGCAACGTAGGCTTGCCTGGACCTACAGGACTGCCAGGAGATCGAGGTACCCAGGGAGCCCGTGGTGAACCTGGTAATGCGGGAAACCGAGGTCAACCAGGTTTTCTTGGTCCACGAGGATTCACTGGACAACCTGGATCTCCAGGTCCTGTCGGCTTGTCTGGACCCGATGGACAGCCTGGTGACACTGGTTCCACTGGTGAGGTTGGATCACGTGGAAGTGTCGGAGCACAGGGACCTTCTGGTTTTCAAGGAGACACTGGATTTACTGGTTTCACTGGCTTCCAAGGAGTTATTGGTTCAACTGGTCTAAAAGGAATCGCTGGTGCACAAGGCTTCACTGGACAACCAGGAGTGCTAGGTAAACTGTATAGACATTTTACTTCATAAACGAGACCGTTGAAATAACCATGACAAGTCTGGTGCAGGAATAGTAATTTTTTTGGTATAGAAAGCCTCTATGATATGAATAAAAGTGCAATGTTTTAAAGTGCGTTCGAAAACTGACTTAGAGCCGGCTTAGTCTAACACACCATGCAAACAAATCCAGCCATTGAGCAGAATAAAAACATTAAATGGTCCGAGAGTTCACAGAATCAGTCTGGTAAAATGACAATGATGTTGATGATTACAAGTCAGTGTGTGACAACCAGAACCAAACAACGAATAACTGGCTGCCAACTCAGCTTTTTTCACTTATTTGCAACAGGGAACAAGTTATTTTCATGGTAACTATAGCTGACACTGGCATGATGGTTGTGATTAATGAAAGTGAAGTTGAATGAGTGGTAGCCAAACAACAGCTACAAAAATTTAAGCCATTTAACTGTTAATTAGCAACAGAAAATACAGCAATGGAAGTAACAGAAAACTTCATTTTAGGTCAGTTTTTGAAAATTCAACAAACTTATTGAAATTTTGAAAACAGTTGTTGTTTATTTGCTTGTTTGCTTGCTTGAGGAGTGTTGTATAATAGGAAGCACTGCAGTGGACTTTATTCTTTGCAGATCTTAAATTTTATGTTGTTATGATTGGCTAAGCACGTTACCGCAAGGCTATAAATATTAGCCCTAAATATTTATATTAGTTTTGGCACATTTTTGTGCTGTTGTGCATTATGCCGTCAGTCTGGCTATGTGCACTGCAGAAACACTGTTACTGCATACATTTGGTGATTTGCACTGTTCAGCGAGAAAGTCTGTCTATACTACTTGTGGTGCACACCTGAACAGTACCAGATATTGAAATATGCTTTGCACTATGTCATAGAATGATGTCTGTAGTTTCTTGAGGCGAGATTTCACAATCCTGACATTAGGGATTCAGCCCACACGAGTGCATTAAACAATGCCACCCCTTCCTGTCGATACAGAAAATTTGAACAGTTATCCACCGTATCTCAGAAACTTGCAAGATAGGATGATACGTTTGTATTATTCACACATCGAAAGTCGCATGCAGACTTTCCTTTGGTAGCAAAATCTGTGACTTTGAATTACCTTGAAGGGCATAATGGTCATTATTTTGCGTTATTTTGCCAATCTTGGTAGCTTGGAGGGCAAATTACGTCAAAGTGGTTGAAGTTAGACTCATACTGCCTGCAACAAAATCTAATTTTTGGCATTATATGATTTACGGTGATATACTCAGAGGTTACTCAGCAATAGCTGAACCCTTGTTTTGGTTTTCATACCTCCAGCAGTTATCCACCAGCAACATTCTGGTTTTGCATGTCTGTGGGTGCGTGATCGTACACTAAAAGTTTGCAAACTTGAAATCTTACAAACGAGCTGTGGGAATTAGAACCAAATTTACCACTTAGATGCCACTTAGTTGGAAACAAAGATAAAATGAAATTTTGAGATGAAAAGGTCAACAGTGAAGGTCACAGCAAGACCAAACGTGGTCGTATAAGCACTGTGGGAGGTATCTTTTACTAACAGTTTGTGGGAATTTTACAAAATTTACAGTTTTGATGCAGTTGATCACAAAGATGAACAGGTTATATTTCGAGATCAAGGTCACAGGGTCAGGAGGTCAAGGTCACAGTGAGAAGACATGCACTTTTCCAGCTGAGCCATTTTGATTGATAGTTTGCTGTCAACCAACATCTAGTTTTGAGCGTGTTATTATCGTTAGACACTAGTGAGTGATGCCCAAGCAGTTCAAGATATCAAAATACTTTTCACACCGCATGATAGAGGATGTTTCTGATGTCAAATATTGCAATTGTGAATTTAAGGGTTTTCCCCGAACAGATGCATTAAATAGAGGTACCCCTGCCGAAAGCGAAAATTTAGTCATTCTCATCCTTTTCATACAACATGACCATATAATCTCGGCCTCTTTCATGTAGCATGGTGACTACATTGTGTATTTTCAGTCTTTGTTTCAGTTCCATGTCGTGTAAAGCTTATCCATCAACTTTCCAGCACACATCTATCTATACATGTTCATATCTACACGATGTAGTTCTATGTTATTGATGTATTCACTGGCCATATGATTCATACATCTGCAATAAAGCATTTTGTTATGTAGTGAACAAGTAGCTCAGCTATCGCAGAGAGACCGCGCTGCAGGGTGGGTTAGTTATCGCCAAAAGTGGAAGACTGGAACTGGGAGACAATATTCCATGCAGCATGATAGAAATGTGGTGCATAGTGCCTATTATTATCATAATTATCATTAAATGTTTTTTCTTAACGGGCCAACGTGACTGACATGATATGACAAATCATTGGCCCTAGAGTTACCTGTTGTAGACATATTTACAACTAGTTGTAATTTGGTGAATGTGTTTTGACAGGAGCAACTGGCGGTACAGGGGCGACGGGATTCAAGGGACAGCTTGGAGCAGTAGGCCCCATTGGACCAGCAGGACAGATCGGTGCTCAGGGACCACCAGGGGCAACTGGTGACACTGGTTCTGCAGGAAATCCTGGGCAAGTAGGACAGAGAGGAGAAAATGGTTTACAGGGTTCCATTGGACTGCCGGGTGACAAAGGAGATGTCGGTCGGCAGGGTGCGGAAGGTGCAGTGGGACCAAATGGACAGCAGGGTGAATCTGGAGAACAGGGAGCAACTGGTCCACGAGGACCTTCGGGACCTGTAGGTGTACCTGGCAACACAGGCCAGCAAGGACTACAAGGTATTGTTGGATTTACTGGACTTCGTGGTCCAACTGGTGATACTGGTGCAAGTGGCTGGACAGGTGGTCTTGGCTACACTGGATCAATTGGCTTGAAAGGCGAGACTGGCACTATTGGTCAGAAAGGACAACAAGGAAGCCTTGGATTCCCTGGAGTTGCTGGCGCTAATGGAGTGCCTGGACTGCAGGGTGATACCGGCCCAATTGGACCGCAGGGTGCACCGGGCAATGTCGGCCTTCAAGGCTTCACTGGAGTACCTGGAGCATTGGGTATGAACTTCAGTTTAGCTGTCACTTCATGTAACCAATCGATGCAGTTTTTCACCTTATTATTACATACCACATTGGTAGGTTTTAATGTTGTCGGCTGTATTCATTGGTTTATGTCACATGTCAGTCATTTATCTGCCTGTTTGTCTGAAGAAATCATTCACTGTGTAGTCATGTCTTGGTACTGCAAAAAGTTGGTGTTAATTGTTAGCTGAGGGTCTGCACTTTCTTGTTGAAAGTCTAAGAGATAGATAGCCCTGTTGAAACAAGGAGAATGCTAATAGAGTGATTTGTTCTGCAATAGGAATAAAAAAAATAAGTACTGGTAAACAAACTACTACTGCTTTCACCTATCTCCGGAATGTATAGACATGTTTTAATGAAACTTATCAGAATTACTCATTACTAGGTCCATGTGACGCTAGTGACATCTTTATAATCCTAGGTTCATTCAGAGTTAAACGTCACAGACAATACTTTGCACAAATGCATTTGTTTGGCAGAGGCATACATCTGAACTTTGTTTTTCCCAGCTCTCTGACAGTGGTCCTAGCAGTATTTTTATACTTAGGCCACTATAAAAAATTCTGTGATGATGATGATGATGATGATGATGATGATATTGACAGTTTGCCATCAAAAAGCATCTAGTTTGTTTATTTCTTTGGTATTCTATTGATTCCTTGCAAATTCATTGCCACATGATTTTCTTATGTTGATCTGTTTTTGTCACACGACAAGTGAGTAAGACTTCTTAATTATCCACTTCATAAACATAACCACAGTGTAATATGTAGTATTTTTGTAGCTGTAAAGGGTTATACAGTCAAAATTAAACACATTCTTTTAATTTTATCCAGTTTTGAAAAATTATCAATTCTATTAAGTTGCCTGTATACCACTTAATTTCTTTATTGTATTTCATTTGCTTCCCAAAAAAACTGTATGATCACTAGACTTGAGTCAGTTACAATTTTAGTTCTAACTAAATTGTAATTACTTTCATTTTAGTAGTGCAACTGTAATTGAAACTGAAGGGAAAATCATGAAATTAAAAGTAATTGTATTTGTAGATAAGCATCTAACTGTATTTTGCATGTTTCATATGCAGTTGTAACATGATCGCCTTGCAGTAAGAGGCAGATTACCCGTGAACAGGACACATACACACACACACGCTTTTTGCTACTGTGACCTCGACCTTGACCCGATGACCTTGATGTACGAACTTGATGTAGATTTTCTGAAGACAACGTGCTTATCAAAAATGAACTTTTTAGGGCAAGGCTTTCAAAAGTTAGATTATTACAGTCAGAAGCAGCAGACATTACAGTACTGCATTTACGAGTGGTAATTAGTATTGTACTAAATTTAATGCATTTAATGCAGGAATCACACACGTGTATTTAATGCAATTAAAGTAAGTTTCTGCATTGCATCATTTGATTTAACAGCTGACATACTGTAGTGATTGTGACTGACTAGTAGGCCTAGACATGTTAAAGTGACAGCCACACTTCTTGGTGGTTTAGTATGTTTCGGTTTCCATGTCACCATGAATTATTATGTAATTGTAATTACACAAAGAGAATTGTGATTGTAACTGTGCTTAACTTATGTAATTGTGATATATAATTGTAATTTATGAAGTTGTAATTGACCCATGTCTGATGATGACAGGTTTCCAGGGACTGCGTGGATCTCCGGGTTCGCGAGGAGACACAGGACAGGCTGGTTGGACTGGTCCTGCTGGTGATACTGGTCCCCGTGGTCCATCTGGTGACTTGGGACCAAATGGACCTCCTGGCGAACGTGGAGCCACTGGTGAACCAGGTCCTATAGGTTTCAGGGGGGTAGTAGGTCTCCCAGGTGGTCAGGGCCCACAAGGATCACAAGGACAGCCAGGAGTTCCTGGGCCAGCAGGGCCTGCCGGACCACAAGGACGGCAAGGTTTTGTAGGCCTGTCAGGACAGAATGGTGAACTGGGTCCCGCTGGTCCTAAAGGACGCATTGGTGACATTGGTCCAGATGGTCAGCAGGGACTATTCGGAGCCACTGGACTGGTTGGATTTTCTGGCCCAATTGGACCTCTAGGACAGCCTGGCGTTCCCGGAGCAACTGGTGATACTGGTGGTCCAGGTGTGAAAGGTGTCGCTGGTGACACTGGATTGCCTGGACCTCCTGGTCTAGTTGGTTTCAGTGGAGCGACTGGAAGACTTGGTCCTGCTGGAGCGCCAGGTCCTGTTGGACCACTTGGAGACACAGGATCTCCTGGATTAGTTGGTGAGTGGCTCGAGATCACATTTTAGTTGTCTCTGATTTCGTTATTCATCCACTGTTTATATTCATAAAGATTGAATCACGATGACTGATAACTCAATTTTACACTGTCCAGTTTTGCTAAACTTTGTCAGAGTGATACATTAGAATTCAGAACGTGGCCACAAGCTGCAATGCATCACAACGGTCACCTTTTCTAGTTTAGTGGCCTAAATGTTGGTAGCTAGTCGTCAGTAGTTGATGTTGTTTACTAGTAACTAATTGTTGTGTGTTTGGTGTGCAAACAGGTGCCACTGGTGTGACTGGTCCAAGAGGACTTGCTGGGCAAGTGGGTCCTGCTGGTCCTGCTGGTCCACGAGGTGGTCTCGGTGCCACTGGAGAGTCGGGTTTCACAGGTCAGAGAGGCAGCAAGGGTGAGCGTGGAGCTCCTGGTCAGAGTGGTGGACAAGGTGGTACTGGTGGCACTGGACCACTTGGTGATACTGGTGCAACGGGCGCACCAGGAGACACAGGATCCACAGGCGATCGAGGTGTGTCTGGATCAGTGGGTGACACTGGAGACCAAGGTCCGCAAGGTAGAGCAGGCAATGTCGGTGTAACAGGGCCTAAGGGTGATCAGGGTCGCAAAGGTGTCTTAGGTCCATCTGGCGACACTGGCTTAATAGGACCAAAAGGTGATCAGGGTGATACAGGATTCGCAGGAAACACTGGTCCCAGGGGACCAATGGGTGTGGCTGGAGCAGCTGGCATTCAAGGCACTGGCTATCCAGGACCTACTGGAGCATCTGGACCCGCTGGTGATCCTGGCTTACCTGGACCTACTGGTCAGTAATGGCTGTAGATATACTACATTATTAGGCTGCCCATACTGTACTGTTGTTTTTACTTTCAATACCTCATGTCCAAATTTTGCTCAAAAAGTGGACTTAGAAAATTTTCGGCCAAAACGCTTAACAGTGGAGATGCGTCGGAAGTAAACTACCCTTAATCGTCATCGTAGCGCCATTAAAGTTGTATAGTGAATAGGCAAATTGGGGTCAGGGAACTCAAATATGGGGTTATTGGCGACCCCCTATTTACAGGTCACGTGACCCAGCCAATTTTGGACCAAAAATCGGCTTGAAAAGGCCTTAACAATGGGGATCCTCGGGAGTAAACTATCCTTAATCGTCACCATAGCCCCATGAAAGTTGTATAGTGAATAGGCATATCGGGGTCGAGGATTCCAAGTATGGGGTCACCGCCGACCCCCTACTGACAATCGTGAAGTGGTCACGTGACCTACTTTTGGAATTTTGGGACCCTCTCCTTATCTCAGGAACGGTTTAAGCTAGAAACTTCAAATTTGGCATGCAGATTGATCACCAGGGGCGCTAACGAAAATATATAGCCTTCAGGTGACATGACACAGCCAGACTTTGCTCGCGAGAATTGCTTAACAGTGGTAGACGCATCAGTATACTACCCTTAATCTTCGTAGCAGCAGCAAAAAAATTTTATACTGATAGACAAAACAACTGGTGCTTTTTTAATGTGCTAGCCTATGGTACGAAAACTTGCCCTAAATCAGTAATAAAACAGCAAATATTAATGTAAAAAACTGCTGTTTATACAAATGTTAACGGCGGCATTGTGAGTTACACATCGAAAACAGCAAAAAGCAAAAAAGGTGATATTACTCAACAACACATTGACATTTGGCGATGTGTTGCTGGGTAATATCACCTTTTTTTGATTTTTGCTGTTTTCGATGTGTAACTCACGATGCCGCCGTTAACATTTGTATAAACAGCAGTTTTTTTACATTAATTATTATTATGATTATTAACAGGAGCACTGGGCCCACAAGGACCTAAATGTGACACTGGTTCTCGGGGACCTCCTAGGCCATCACAGCCACTTACATTGTATTGTATTGTTGTATTGTACTTATGTATTGTGTGTATTGTAGGCCCAGCAGGAATTCCAGGACCTCAAGGACCTAAAGGTGACACTGGCTCTCAAGGACCTCCTGGACCTCCAGGGCCACTGGGACCAGGTGGCCCACCTGGTGCTATTGGCGTCCTTGGTCTACGTGGCTTCACGGGTGACACTGGACCACAAGGTGTTCAGGGAGATATTGGACCAAAAGGCCTGCCTGGAGGAATTGGCTCACGTGGTCCGCTTGGCCCACCCGGACCACCAGGACCTGTTGGTGGTACTGGCATTGCTGGACCAAAGGGCAGGATTGGAGACGTTGGTGGTCAGGGCTCTCGTGGGCCTCCAGGAGCTATTGGTGGTACTGGACCCATTGGTGTGAGTGGAGATACTGGCCCTGTTGGTGTTCCTGGTTTCACAGGTGGCACAGGAATTACTGGTCCGAAGGGTAGGATTGGATCACCAGGTCCACGAGGAGATATTGGACCACCCGGACCACAAGGTCTACAAGGTTTCACCGGTTTCACAGGGCCTGTTGGGCCGGCTGGTCCTTTGGGTCAGAGAGGCAATATTGGTGACCCAGGTGATACTGGTTCTACTGGACCAGCTGGGCCTCTAGGACCATTAGGACAACCAGGTCCTCTTGGTCCACCTGGGCCTAAAGGAGACACAGGCAATACTGGACCTGCCGGACCGTTAGGCCAGCAAGGACGACGAGGACCAGCGGGTGAGAGAGGTGTCATTGGACCAGGAGGTGTAGCAGGTCCTCAAGGTCCTCAGGGTTCACAAGGTCCTAAAGGGCCGACAGGACAGCGAGGTAATACTGGCCCAACTGGTCCACTAGGTTCCATAGGACCTGGAGGCTCACCGGGACCACTTGGCCCACAAGGTGATACTGGTGCTACTGGCGGCACTGGATCAAAGGGACCTTCTGGACAACAGGGACCACCTGGAGGTCGTGGTGACACAGGAGACAGAGGTCCTGGTGGATTCGCAGGAAGTCCAGGTCCACTTGGCCAAGGGGGCCCTCTTGGTCCTCCTGGTCCTAGAGGTCCACTTGGATTTACCGGACCTCAAGGAGCCCGAGGAGACATTGGATTGCCAGGACCTCAGGGAGCGTCTGGACCAGCTGGTATGCATTAATATATTTATACAGATGTCTGCATTAGTCAGATAATTTTCAATGCTCACAACAAATATTTGTTTTCTGTTGTTGTACCAGAAGAAGCACGTCATTGTAATAATCGTTATTTTTTCTGTTATTTAACGGGCTTATTTTCTTAACTTGCTAATGGTACACTAGTATTCTGACTTTGTGAAGTGTAACCAGCAATAGATTGCAGTTCTTAACTTCTTAGTACATGAGTAGGCATTAAACAGTGTTGTCTAAGTCACAGTCAACGAGCAGATGACTGATGACTGATGGTGAACAATTGTGACTGGTTGGTGCAAGTATCATAAAGTAAAGTAAAGAAGGGTATAGCAGTTTGCAGGCAAGCCTGCCATCACCGCTATGGGAACTCACATGCCATATGGGATCACACAGTGTTACCTGCCACCCGGCAGAGGTGACATTCCCGCCTCTACCCCAGCCAAAGCTGGTACTCGATTTAGCGACCCCGGAGGGATGCAAGGCTGAGT
>Ga0209562_1000467_pt1 | contig 13734 bp, 2 predicted proteins | sample WorMetvacBELIZE2_FD_187399 | JGI IMG/M metagenome (GOLD analysis project Ga0209562, IMG submission 187399) | Marine gutless worms symbiont microbial communities from Max Planck institute for Marine Microbiology, Germany - Olavius vacuus BELIZE.2... | ecosystem: Host-associated > Annelida >... | reverse complement strand
GACTGGACACGACAGCCGAGCCGACGCATATGATTACAAATTGACGTTTATTCCCGTAAAAAGCTTCATTTTGTTGGAGAAAGAATCTTAGTACTAAAGCTCAATCACGGCCATAGAACCGGCATCGAATTGCTTTCAATTTGCAGTACTGCGGTAATCATACACTCGCGATATGTCTGTTAAAGTTTGTCACCACTGGATGGCAAAACAACGCCGTATATTGCCAAGTTTCGTTACGCTTGACACTACACCATTTCCTAACAGCCTAATCACAATGTGCAGCTGCAGAAGTTTCCGTACACAGTACTTCGAGCCAAACGCAACAAGGCATTGTTTCGCCTAAAATATGATACATTTTTACATGGAAGATATGTGGCTGATCGTTACGTGATCCAAACCATTCGACGTCCCCGTAGTGTGTGTATAATTGTATATATTTATTATGTAATAGGAGTTGTACAGCTGATGACCGTGTAGTATATAGCCCGGTTGTGACCTGCTGGCGTTGCTACTGACGCTGGACGTCAGCAGCCGACGACCAGCCACCAAGCGACGCTACCGTTGTTGTGTTGAAGTTGTTACTTCGCACGAGACAGACTCACTGACTGCTTGCAATGCCTTGCTGCACGTGCTCTTCTCCATAGGCGTAGCCAGGGGGAGTGCATTGGATGCACGTGCACCCCCAGGGCGGATAATTTTTTGGAGGGAGCGTAATTTACAGGGGAAATGTGTAAGTGCACCCCAGGCAGAGCAAGAAGTTAAATTTTAGAGCACATTTTGGTGGGCGGGCGAGATTTGGAGCGTTGAAGCGGTTACTTTAGCAGTATTAGCGTGTGTTTTAAGGGCGACGACTAAACAAATCAACTTTTTTTGAGGAAAAAGTGCACCCCAAGAAAAAATCGTGGCTACGCGTATGCTCTTCTCGTCTCGTCATGCCTCACACCTGTGCCGTGCTGTGCCTCGTACAACTGTACTGCCGCTACGATCGCATACAGGGTCCAATACGTGTGCTGCAGCTGCAGCAGCTCATCTGCATCTCTTCTATCATTTAATTTCCTAATTGGCCAGTCTCGAGAGCTCTTCAAATGTGAACGATATCAGTTTTTTTCTGAGAACTGCGAATGACAGACCTGCTCATGTTGTTTCTCAATATCTGTCAGTGTAGACTATGGGTTCCTAACCTGAATAGGTGCCCGTATCAACGGTTGTAACCAAAATTCATCCCCGTAACTCGTCGTGCAAGTATCTTATAAAAAATGTTATAATTTAGTGTACACTGCGCCGACCTACAATCCTATACCGGTACACAGAAAGCAGCATAACTTGAAAATAAACATTCGTTTTTATTGCCGTCAATCAATCGGTGTGACTTTTGTTCAGTTTTTGCGTTAATAATTTTTTATCAAAACAAGATGGTTTGATGTGACCGCCATCCTCACTTCGTCACTTAAAACAATCACATTTTCGTTTTTTTTTGGTTTAACGTTCAGCATGGCCAAAATACAATACATACTTTCATGCTTTTGCATGTCAGCTACAAATTTTCCGTGATCAATCGTCAGTCCCCTTATCCTCTGAAAATAAACTGCGAAACCCTGGTTAAGAACCCATGGTGTAGATGTATAAACGTTTATTTATTCAGCAAATTACTTCTATTGCGGTATCAACGAATATGGAATGGAACGTTTTCTAGTTTGTACTCCATAATAAACGACAGACAACGCGACTGTTGTATGTACATCGATGCCACTGTCAATTATAGATATTAAAGTCTTATACAGAATGAGTAAAGTAATTTTATCCAGTTGTTAAAGTATGGGTTAGAGTTTAAGAGAGTGAAGAACGTTGTTGAGCAATGTAATACGACACTACTGCAGTGCACACAACACACGGGCGTCGCAGCTACTCTTCAGACACTCACGACACTGGCCACAGTTGGAGATCAGATTGCAATGGCAGCCGCTAACTGAAGCAAGGGCTGAGCCCCCACTTTAACCACTAATGACAATAATCCAGTGGTTCTTAACCCTTTTAGTCGCACAAACTCCTTGCCAGTTTCCTGGTCAACAACACAAATTTTTATCGCCTTTGTATAAAAACTGTACAATTTAAAAAAATTACTTCATTGTGCAACAGCAGAAAGGGTGAGTGAGATATGAATGCTGATATGTGCAAGGAAGGAACAAAACAAATTCTTTCTTATGCTGCTAACCCATTCGTGACCCCCAAAACTCTACTAACTCCCACAGGGGTAACGAGCACCCAGATTAAGAACCGCAGCTCTTTAAGTTAGGCCTATTCTGAAATGGAGGCAGTAGACGCAGTGTAACTGATGAAGAAGAGATACACTGAAATGTTTAATTCTGTATATATACATTTTCCAATATTATCACAACTTCCAACAAAAAAAGACATTCACACAATAATGCTACGAGAACAATGAACATGGGCTTGTGCGTTCACCAATCGTCCAAGTACGTCTTTTAACAAAATACACACAAAATGTGAAAGAAAACTATACGTCTCGGATGAAACAAAGCTGTCTATTCTAACACTGAAAATTATCCATACCGATCTGTGATGCACAGCAGTTATGAACACATCAAGTCCAAAATGCGGCCACACGCTGATGAAATAAACAGACACAATCCAGCACAAGGCAAGAACATGCATGCAGAAATAACTAAAGGCAGTGGCATAACTACAAATTCTGAGTTCCCCGAACTTGGTTAAGGTGTGTTGCTGGATCAATATTGCCCCACGTGACTACTCTACTGGGCCCCCAGTGGCCGCCCCAACTTACATCAGGAGCTGCAATTACAAACGTGGGGCGGATAGAATTTTTGTAACTACCCCACCCTCATATAGCATCTGTGAACCGGGCAGCATTAAGCTACTCAGCAATGGAAGTTAGCGCTTGCTGCAATATTACTTAATGGTTAAGCAATGCAGCAGTCGGCAGACGTAAACATGTTGCCGGTCGCATGATGAATATCGCACTTTAATTGCAATAATCAATTATTCGGTTCAATTGCACTCTGCGTATAACATGTCATTGTTCTTAATAAATATGTACAACAGGTGCAAAACAACCTAACAATTGAGCACTTCACTGCTTCCACCTGACGCTGTTCAACACAATCTAAAAATTTCTCTGACATCATCTTGAAACTGAACCACGCCCATTTGGCACTTCCAGCGAGGTTCTGCAGGGATACATACTTCATGCAGCAAAGCGTTGAGTGCCTTCTGCATGAAACGATTCACGCATCACTGAGTAAGTTAATGCGGCCCAGCAACTAAGCGAAATGCAGTTTACAGAAAACAACTATATATTATAACGCAGGAAAACAATGCCATCAACCTGCAGTAAACTATAGAAATGTAAAAACCACGCAGTCATTTCACAATAGGAACTGAACATTTCAAGCAACCGGCAATATGCAGATGTACATTTACATGGTGCTCAGCCTCTAAGGGTTGTATAAAGATCCTCGACTTTTCCAGTCCACTATATTACGGATCAGCAGCATTATATATCCAAATCAGTTACATAATTTATTGAGCACTGACATATCACTCTGACATAGAACAAGTGATTAAAGCAGTTTTGGTAAACAGTTCGCAGTTTATTATTTTCTACAACGAGAAATCTACTGTTTTGAGAGCAACAAGAAACACCTGCTACTACAACAAGCAGTTTAGCAGTCACAACGGTTAACAAAGATCTACTGGCAGACAACTTGTTTGAAGAGACAACTGTTGCTCAGACTGTGAGCTGCCAAACCTTCATTAATTTCACATTTCTCTATTTTCTTTGAATTCTCTGGGTTTACCTGGTCTTCTCATTAAGTCATCACCCGCATTTGTTACTGCTTTTCTCACGTTCACATTCACTTTGTTTCACGTTCACTTTAGCTTTATGTCATCGTCCGTCCGTCTGTCTGTCGTCTGTAACGTTCGTGCACCCTACTTAGGCGATTGAAATTTTCGGCAATGTTTCTATGCCATTTGGTCCTCTGGCCACCCGTTGACATCCAGGTTAATTTTTATGGAGATCGTCCCAGGGGAACCCCTCTGTCGGGGGAGTTAAACACAAGAGGGGTAGTCGAATGTAGCGATTTTGGACCTATCGAACGCTATATCTCGGAAACGGTGCAAGATAGCAACTAAGTTAGTATTAATCACTGATACGAAGTCGCATATGAGCTTTCGACTGGTACCAAACTCGGTAACCTTGAATGACCTTGAACTGCGTAATGGCCGTTACATTGCGTTATGTCACTGAATTTGGTAAACCTGTGTTCCAACACGTAACTGCGTCAATCTGTGGCAGAATTCATGCAGGAGTCTATTGTATTTTGTAGTGCGTGTACGATGTCATTACGAAAGTTCACGTTCGTAATCTCATCTCCTGATGAGTTTCTTGTACTAACTGCAGTCAGCTGTCATGCACCACTCGGAACAAGTGCAGTGCAGAACGATGGTATGATATCGGTGGAAAAACAACAGTGTGCCACGCTGACGACTTCAAGCATTTACTACATCTGCTTGCTATCTACATCGCATATCAGCAACGACAGTTGATGCTTGCAAATCATACAACAGATAATTACGGTTAGAGTTGTACAGAAAATTCCATTTGTATTCTACGTGCTCTAATTGAAGTCTGAATAGTGTATTTGCACTCTGCTGAATGGTAAGGCTAACATTTAATAATTAATTACCGGTAGTTAATCACTTCGATCGATGATGCAGTTAATTTTTATTTGGATTACTGGATTTTTCTAACTTTATGTTTCTTCAGGATGCAATTATAAAGCATTATCGCACGGCCCCAAATGACCGTAATGCAGCCACGAAAACAGATGTAATTTGGCATTTCTGACATAGTTTTGGAATGACATACTGTCTTATAAATGAAAATCATGCATTAATATCTTCTTTCAAAACAATTTATGGGTCATTATTACACCACGCATCAACTAACAATTATTTACACTCTATTCACATTTGGCCAAATAATGTAGAAATTATTTGTATTTGTAAGTAAAATACACCATGAGGTACAGATCTAATTATGACAGGGAAGATTAAATAACTGTACACAGAGTACATGTTAGTAACTCGGAATACAACTATCGTATACATATCTTGGACTAGAACAGTGCACAGATGATGTCTCTGACCCCGTCAGCAGAGAGACAAGTCTGCAGGTATCTGACTCAACCTGACCGAGACCATCACACTAAAAGAATCGAGTGTAACTGAATTGCATGACAACAACTTCCACAATAATAGTTAAATATACAGCTGGCATCAAAACATTGCTCGCTTTATAGTCTATGCAGCACCAGGGATGTGACAGATTCCAAATCTGTAACAGTACATTGATTTATGGAGACATCTGTTATTGTGTTTTCTTTTCTTTCTATAAAATAATCACAATGATTTTAATTAAGTGTTCACTGATAGTTTGTTTGTAACTGTTTAATTTTAAGTAACTAAGTTAAATTGCATTAGCTATAATAGCTGGTACTAATTTTGATCGCACGACAAATCTGCATCCGCATCCGACGGATTTTGCATATGCACTCTGCATCCGCAGATTTTGGCTGGCTCTGTCACATCCCAACACAGCAATGATAATGCTGTAATTACACAGCAGTCGGCCAATCACACACAGCGACATCAAGTTCGTTTAATGTGCATATCTACCATAAAAGAAGTGCAGACAACAAAACTACTACTACTTTAGGTTTATGGTTAACCAGTCCACTTTTCTGGCATTACCGCACATTAGGCTGGTTCTTTTTACAGTATCCCTAACAGTAATTTTTGGGGCAGCTGGAGTAAGTTTTTTTAATATACATTAGATGCCCCATGTGTCACTCACCCAACAGCATCAAGCACTGAATAGGTGATCAATATAGAAAGGTGACGTTTTCACACACAATGTGCCAAACTGAAACAGCAAATGTATGCTGATATGATCGTAAAAATTAATGAGAAACGGCTCATGCCACGTCAGCAATCGACATCTTCAAAGGCGTCACTACTCTTGAGTCACACACTCACGATTTCGATAATAATAATAATTATAATAATAATACACAGAGTTCTACTGCTTGCCTTACATACATGTCCTGGCATGCATTACAAATAGGTACTATAGACTAAGATCCTAAATCAAAGCAGGTTTTGAGTAGTTTTCTGAATCGTGTGTGGTCGGCTATGTCACGACGTAATGATATATTACATGGCTGATGCATACCCTTCAGTGATACATCACTTGGTGTTTTGCTATATACATGCATCAAAGCTCTCAGCTCTGCTGAGACTCCAGTCATCTCCCTACTGAAGAATGCAGGCACATGATCTGTCGTGGTTGTGGTGTTGAGCAACTCCATGGCCTTCATCGGGCCAATCAAACCACACAAAACTCAACTGCTGACCGACACCCAACAGCCCTATCATTCCCTTGGCCAGGTGAGTGACTAACTAGGCAGGTACATAATGTCCCACTCAACATGTGCAACGTCATACCAGCGACGAGTCATTCCAGGCAAAAGACTGCACTGATGACAACCAGACCACGACAACTTGGCCGGCTACGTTAAAATACACCACGAAATATTAGGAGACAATGAAATGATGACGAACTAAACATGAAGCGTTGAGAAAATGACAAAATACGGTTTTTACAATGAAACTACACAATGAAACTACAGTACAGTACAGTGCAATGTAATGGCAATCAGAAAATAATGAAAGGTCCGAGTAAAAGGCCTACACATGCTCACAATAAACTTATAGTTTTTACAGATCGATGAATGCCACCTACAAAGCTACTGCTACACAGATATCCACACATAAGGAAAATGCATGCAGAGTGGTACACAAATTTACATTCCCATTAATTGTCTGCAATCCAGTCGGCGTGCTAGGTAATGAAAAAAGCATATTGCATGTGGCATAAAAAATACCAGTACTGCAAAATATATCTTGTATGCTGCACTGTTACAATCTGAGGACCCCTTGTGAACAAGAAAATGAACACTCCCAAAACTGATATAAAAGCAGAGTGATGTTATTACGATGTAATTTGCTCCGCAGCAAACTTCTTAAAATGCTGCTATTTTACGAAGATAAAAATGCAATTAAGAAGCACTGTGGTAAAAATGAGCAGCATGTGAAGAAAATTTGCAAGCAATTCCGCAAAAGCAACAGTCGGCAATATCTATCAAGACAGAATTGGTTTTAAAAGATTCAACCTTGTGCAATGCACTGAGCTCAAGACTACACTAATCACACTATTCACTGAGCACTGAAATTTCTATAGTGGACACATTAAACACGACATAAATTCACTGTTTGTGTTACTGCTGAGAACATTTCATTAATCCATGCTGCAATTCCCCATAATGCAATCATGTGTTTTTAACAGGTTGAAATTTAATTATTTACTGGTAACTTCTAAATTTATTACAACACGTAATTACACTGTAACTGGATTGAACTTTTCGATTACACTCTAAAATTACTTGTCTGACGTATGGGAAGCATGGACATGCAAAAATAACCACCGGATATGCTCGTCGTACACAATATGTTTGTGCTTCGATACTGACATACACAGCAAATGCTTAAGAACACCGGCCAGACCTGTTCATGACAGTCCGTTATTAGAAACACATTGGCAAAATCTGAACATAAATTATATACATAACATCTATACACTAGCGGTTATATCACTTCAGAAAGATGATGGCCTAGCATAAGCAGAAAACAACTTTAGATCTATGGTGGTGCAAATCTTGACCAAGCAGTATCTCTAGTTTGTTCGGAATGGCAGTCCACCACGTTGGGTGAGACCCTGAAATCGTTTGTATGTGTAGTTCTGGAATACCCAGTCATTGCTATCCTTGAGCGCTTCACTGCTTCCACCTGACGCTGTTCAACACAACCAGCATGCACCAGTACATTACCAAGTATTTCTATTCATGACTACTGACACAGCAAAATGTCGTCAAAAAAATGACAACTCTACAAAGTGCATCCTTGCTTCACCACTGGCAATGCTGCCCACCCAGTGACTGACTTCCAGTGGCTCTGATTCAGTCTGACTGCTGACACTCTATATCTTACAACTGCCACTTTTATGTTGATGTGACAAAGATGAAACATCAATATTATGCATGTTAACACTACATATCGACTATTAACAATGCTGCAACCTTGTAAAATACAGAAACTTTGGCATTAAGAGCTGATCTGTGTGGGCTGTTGCATCACACTGATCAAACAACCAAAGTGGTCAGTTGTAACAGAAATAAACCATACAGAATCTACAGCTTTGTTTCACATGCAACAGTCTGCACTACATGCAAAGCCATTAGGGACGGCTAAAAGATACTTATGCATCAGAATACACAGACATGAAGTAATACAGTAAAACTCACGCCACTTAAGGTCGATGTCTGGAAATTCGTCAAAATTTGACGTGTCGTCGATACTTTTGACTTCAATTTGTATGGCAGCTGGGCGATCTCTTAAAACAAGAAACAAACATTCAATGCACCAATGACGACATTAAAATGTTATAATTGTATATCTCTTTTGCTGAAGCACATTATTTAAAACATTAAGTAAGTAAGCAAGTGACTCTGTACACGGCGCACGAAAAACACTGTCACTCGGCACTGCGGCTGTCAGTAACCAAATAGATGTGTTCTAAGTGCTCGTCGAAACTGGCTCATCGAGGCAGGAGAACAGCAAACCTTCAACATTTATTATCCACCAATCATTACAAAAGACATACACAGTTGTATAATAATAACAATAAACATATTTTTGTTGTCAAACAGAAAAATATCATTGGCATTATGCCTATTCAAATATCAACATTCAAAGCTAAATGTGGCAAACAAAACATAAAAACCTAATGTGTTCCCAATCGACTCCTTGAAAGAAGACATGTTCTTTTATTTCTGGCACACCGCCGGAGCCAACACGGTGCTCTCTATCACAGCAAAACCTGCACACAAAACGTCAGTTGGCAGCAATTAAGCATTCAACACATCATTTCAGTGGTGGCAACATACACCGACAAAGTACAGTATCATGACTGGTAGCCACGGCACAAGATTAAAGCTAATACCATAAAGCTTCAAAGATAATACGCCCTTGTGTAAAGTGTGCATTACTAGTTTGAAATTCTGTTGTAATGTAAATTTCATAAACCTATGTATAATATGCATCCCAACTTTTCACCAGTCATCTGTGTAACATCTGTAATGTTTTGATATGAAGGGCTCCTCATCATTACAAGCACTGCTGCCTGCAAGTGCCACATTAAATCTCAAATGCCTGGATCACTTACACTGCAGAGTGGACGTCATAACATCCTACCTGTGTGCAGTGAGCTAGAAGAGAGACAGGTCAGCAGCAGTATCAGCAACGTGGCTGGCAAGCTACACTAATGACTGTCAGTTGCCGCAGTCCTGCTGACGGGCGTCAAATTTCCTTGCGGGTGGGGTGCACCTGTGACGTGCATGTATACACCTGAAGGGGTGTATGGACAAGGCCTTGATGATTGGCTGCACGCTGCTGTGGTCCATATGGGTGAAATAATAGACACGTGTATGATGCGCACCTTCCCCTGGTTTTTGCATGCTTATTAGCCAGTTGCCTAAGTTATGCACCGAAATGGGCATCAGCTAATTTCGTTGATAGTCTATGCCAATTTTGGTGCTCGTTTGGGTGCGTTCTTTTATTAAACTAGATTTTTTGAAAACAATGTACCATTCGACAATATACCACTTCCAATTTATCTGATCAATCTGCTCTTCAAATTAGGGTTAGGATTATGGTTAGACTCAGAGTTGCACTATTTTAGCATTTTTCAAGGAGAATAAGGAAAATGAGCACCTTTTCTTCCGGGAATTTCATAGACAGTAACCTCTGCTAAAAGAATGCACCCACAGAATAAAAATTACATATTCTAGGAATTCCTATGCATTAATTAGGCAACTGGCTAATTTATGTGAAAAAAGTGCATATTATAATCAAAGCTTTACAGTACCCTTCATAGTGCTTGATCAACATTCCCCAGGTGGCACCACCAGTCCTTCACAGCTTCACTGAAGTACCGTTATATGCTCCATACGAGTGCTGTCTAGTGAAAACTTAATTTTTCAGAACAATTATCGGTGTGAAGACAGAAGTGTCGAATGCTTTATCTACTCTATCTTATCTGGACATAAACTGCAGACTACTGGTCTCCTTAACAAGCCACTGTATGTAACACAAATGAATGATGCATGAACACCTCACCACTCTACAGTCCATCACAAATTCAGAATAAAAAATGTTTGTTCGATGGGCAAATAACATTAATATAGCTCGAAAACGATTATTTTTTTAAATCGCATTAACGCATGTGTTAATATTTTTAATCACGCGTCGATGTGTTATTAACACACAGTTCATCTGTGTGTATCTTTCAGGTAGGTGTCAACCAACAACTGTATAGCCGAGCATGTTCATGCTCAACACAGGGTTTGTACGATGGTGCCATTGCGAAATTTCACATTGAGCTTGACTGTTGACGTTAAATACACGTTCATTTGTCAGTTACTATAAATTTCACAGTCAAAAATTGCAGTGCTGAGACTGGAACTAATTTTGATGATTAAAGGAGGTTTTGTTGTGACATTGCATTGTTATTTTATGGCACTCTATTAAAATTAAAATTTTTAATGGCGTTAACTTATTAATCCTGATTAATTCCTTAACGCATTAACGCGTTCGTTAATGCGTTAATTTTCGAGCTCTAAAAATTACCCTGAATGCAATGACAGTAGTGATTACTGTACCGTTGAACAAGATGTCGGGAGTTGGCAGATATCGGCACTTCAGGTGGAAAGACAAGAGTCTCACGCCAGTTCATCACTTTGCGATATGTTTCCTGAGGACTTTCAGAACAAAATGGAGGATAGCCTGGGTGACACAACAACATGACTATATTATAACACTGCACAGATACTTCAGAGAACTTTAAAACCAGTCTATTCCCTTCCTTGGTAGAGGCAAATCCTCCTTCACACTTCCTTTCCCGTCTCCTCTTACTTTTCCTTTCCCCTTCCCTTTTTCTCCCTTCTGCTTTCCTTCCCTCTCCTTCCCCATCCCCTCCCTTAAACTGCTGCAGCTTAGGATCTGTGGAAGTGCTTAAGCTCCCACAGCAAGTCCGGGCAGAGCCAGGCTGCCAAAAGCATTCTGATGCATTTTACCCGGTAGTTCTAAACTGCTGCATGGTGCAGCTTCAGCTGCGATTAATGCTGGTGGCAACAGGACCATACAAGTGGGTGATCCTTTATGCATCCAATTTGAATAAATATACCGAAAGAGGAGGTTAGTAATATCATCCCCGTAGTGGTCATAAAGTCCCCCTGGTACAAAACGGAGGCACTTTGTCTCCACTCCCTGCTTTGTAGATGCCCCTCATGTGTTAGAAAGATCACAGTATAAGATTTATAAAAAAAAGATAAGTCCCACAAGTTATACTGCTATAGCATTATACTGTAACTGCACATGGCCACCTGCCATACATTATATTTTGAACAACTAAATTGTCAAAATTGCTACAAAATGAAGCAGATTTCGTTATACCTGCTGACACTGCATGCCTTAGTATGTGTTACTATTATATGCTTGACAAAGCACAACTGCAGCTACATATGCCACAGCCACAGCCTTCACACTTACCAATGAGCATCTCATACATGATAACGCCGAGTGACCACCAATCACAAGAACTTGTATAGCCTGTCTGCATGAATACTTCTGGCGCAATGTAATCAGGCGTGCCGACCGTCGAGTATGCCTGCACAGTTGCACATGATGGGTTACATCAGAGAGGCCTACAACGGCAGGGAGCGTCGAAAGGTCAAAGTAGCGCCGCATGATATGAGTCGTTTTATTTAGACTTTTTAAAGTCAATCAATAGATTAACAGGAAAAAGCGTTTTTTTCTAATAAAATTACAGTATATACTCACGTATAAAACAACCCCCATTCCCGTGGACGAAAACCTAGCTAAAAATTAGTGATTCATGTATAAGCAGGTAACATAATCAGCAAAGAATGAGTACGCTAAATCTGTGTGTTGATAATGTGTAAGTGTCAACAAGTTCACATCAATGACTACAGAAAATTACGCATGTGACAGTTTTTATTGTATGTAAAAGTTGTAACGTCATGTCAGCGTTACTCGACTGATTCAAAGCAGCGACAGCAGCAGTCTATGCGTGGTCCCACTGTGCATGCTCCCACACATACATTGTGTTAAATGAATGGTTTCAAACAAACCAAAAAAACTGTACAACACAATTAGTCATCAGTCACCAGACAAGACGACAGTTCAGAATATTGTTAGTTTGACCGGCATCATAACTTGTAGAACAAGATTTAAGCACTCCAGCAGTGCAAACTGAAAATCACACCCAACTTTGTACAAACACCAGCATTTCTGGACTGGACGCTAACAGCTATCTTTCTCGGAGTTTTCAACTGCACTGTAACGTTTACAAAAGTTGAACGAATGTCAGACGTTTCAAAAACAATTTATCTCTGTTGTGTTATGGAGTCAGTTTGTAAACTAAATGAAACTTTAACAATACTAATAATGCAGGACAATTCTACTTGAGGGGTCACATCCATTTCATAAAGTGGGTCTTGTTCTGCAGCAAAGAAGCAATTTAGCCGGATTCTGTTCCTGATGCTATCAATAAAACCTACAGCAGTAGAAAGAGTAGCAAAGGAGTACCCTTTGATATGTGCAAAGTCGACACAGTTTAAACAAGTAGCTCAGCAATCGCAGAGACACTGCACTGTAGGGTGGGTTAGTTATGGCCAAAAGTGGAAGACTCGAACTGCGAGACAATATTTACGGACAATATAGGTCTATATTCAACCACTGCGACGTATTTGGACAGCAAAGAAAACGAAATCAGCGAAAAAACCGCAAAATAAGGGCTATTATGCTGTTCATTCATGGTCATCCAAGGTCATCGAAGTCAGTACCAATTGAAAGCACGTATGCGACTTCCTATTAGTGATCAATAGTAACAGACATCCTATCTCGTACCGTTTCAAAGATATCGCAGCTTAATTGTTCAAATTTTGGACACTTTGCATTTTTGAGCCACCCTTTGGGGGGCTTAGGGACAAAGTATGATGTTCATCTTTGGCTCATTAGAAAGCGCGTAGTGGACTACCTATTAGTGATAATTGAACTTTTTTCACTAGGTGTTACGGCGGAGGCGCTACGAGCGAAAATAGATAGAAAATTGGCGATTTCGCTCTAACGCGGTCAGTTTGACCCAAAATTTCAGGTAGAAGGGGTTGTTGTCCACAAATCATTTTTGCATGGATAGTTAGGCCAATGAATGCCCTACATCTTTGCCTCTGACAGGTTTTACACGAATAAACTTTTAGTAGACTTCCTTCAAGCAAAGTGCGATTTTAGAGGAAAAACAGCAGTTTTGCGTTTGGGGCAACGTATGATGATCATCTTAGGCTTATTGGAAGGCGCGTATGGGACTTCCTATTAGTGTTACTTGAACTTTTTTTCGCTAGGTATTACGGCTGAGGTGCTACGAGCGATTACTGGTTCAAAATTGGCGATTTCGCTCCAATGGGGGCTGGTTAACTCAAAATTTAGAGTAGAAGGGGT
>Ga0209562_1000466_pt1 | contig 13736 bp, 6 predicted proteins | sample WorMetvacBELIZE2_FD_187399 | JGI IMG/M metagenome (GOLD analysis project Ga0209562, IMG submission 187399) | Marine gutless worms symbiont microbial communities from Max Planck institute for Marine Microbiology, Germany - Olavius vacuus BELIZE.2... | ecosystem: Host-associated > Annelida >... | reverse complement strand
TCCCCCGATATTTTCCCTCCCAGTTTGCGTCCCGGCCATGCAGCTGAGCGTCACCGCCAATGGGCTGTTCGTTATGTTTTAGTTTTAATTCTTCTTTAAATTTTATTTGATGTCGTTGCAGTAGACTACTGTACACGTTTGAATTAGGGCACGTTAGATAACTTCATATCGCACCGTACTGTAGATATTGTTCGAGTATTTGAACGAAGACGCTGGCACGTCTCAACAATACTGTTATCGCAGTAATGTCCATTTCTTAGTCGTTTCTACTCTACTTCACAGCAGAAGTTTCTCGCTGCTCGTAATTCGTTCAACGGCTGTCGCCGGCAAATGACGAAACTCGGTTGATAAAAAAGACTGGAGTGGACTGATCGACGAAGAAACCTCCGTGCAGTCACGACCACAGTCCATCGTGATCGGTGGCGGCTTGTTAGCCATGCTGCTCCGACCTGTCAGTGGTCAGCTCTGCCGGAAAGTCCAGTCGATCAGCAGTCAGCGGATCGTGCAAATTTCCGCCGCCAGCAGTCCTCAGTTCCGTTATGAAATCCGTCAGGTTTTACGCTGTAACAGCCGCCGTCACTCTAGAGGCTATCAATCGTTGTAACCGCATTCATTGCTAAATGAGCGAGATACTTGGACTGACAATATTATGTCGATTTAACCAACCACTTGTAAACAGTGGTGTCCATCTCCCCTTGACAATCTTGATACCACACCTTTCCGCCTCCTTCCCACACCCCTCCATTACTCCAAATTTTCACTCGTCCATAATTTCCATTTCATTATCTTCCCTCCCTCTCTTCCACCCTACTGCGTTCTCTTCCTTTCTATCCTCTCTATTCCCCTCCCCTTTCCCCCAAAATTCCCATAGGAATTCTATCTAAAATCCAATTTGGGGGCTTTGTGAGCTTTCCAGCAAACGAAAATTTATCCCCCAGATTTTCCCTCATAAATATCTGACATCACCAGACTTATTTTGCTTGATCGGTCTTTAGCTTAGCTGGCTGAGCTAATAGTACAACCGGTCAAAAACTGTCTGCCGTGCGCTGCTAGTTTATTTTGTTTCTTATGATTTTAGCTATTTTATTATTTCGTTGTTGTGTGTTGAACTAAGCTGGCTCCTGTCAGTTTTTGAATGCCGTTAAATTTGTGCAAACCTTGTCTTAACCTTGGGCAAGTTGTTCACACACGTTCCTCTCTCGCCAAGCGGTATAATTCTGTACTGGCCTAAGGGCGGTGATGTTCTGCGACTGGAAAGAAAGGTAACCCCTGATCTGGCACCCTACGCTTCGTCATCTGCGGAATGTCTGTCTGTCCGGCTCCCCACTCTGTTCCAAACACTGTCGTGTGCAGTGAATGACAGAAGAATCTGCGGCTGCAGTTCACGGATCTCGAGTTGCTGCGATAGGAACCTTTCACTGTACACGTTCAGGCGGCGTCTGGACGCTTATCTTTTATCACAGTGATAAAAACAATTCGGCGTCGTCGTGATGTTTTCGTGTTTCTGGCGCCGTAAACAAATGTCACGACTTACTTTCTTACTTACTGGCCATAATTCTACTTCTGGTTTTAAAAATTGACCTTAAAATTAATTTATCTGTGCATGGTTTTGTATACGACGTAATTTTTTTCCAACTGAACTGGGCCATGTTTCTGTCCATTTTTGACTATTTTTACTGCGCATGCGCAGAAACGGCCACAGTTCTACTTCCGGATTAAAATTTGACCCCGGATTTGAGTTCTCCGTGCCAGGTTTTTCATAGGATGGGAAAGTTGGGGATGTGAGCGCGGAGCGATCGGTCATGTGGTCCACACACCTCACATGCCTAGCTCACAGTCGATATATGCTGCGTCAACACGGCGCTACGACAACTGCCCGGATTTCACCACGCAGCCAGCCCAGCTCAGCTCCGCTTGGCCGCTCCAAGACGAGTCGAGAAATCAATAGTGTCGGCTGCGGCGAAATTCGATGCAAATTGGCGTAATCCGTCAAAACATTAGAATGACGACGCGGCGCCTGTAATCCCGATCAAATCAAACGGCGTCGTCGTCGTCGTCTTTCCACTCTCTACTCCAGTGCTGTCCAGTTCCTCCCGGCGAACGGCACTGCCATCGTGCGACCATGTGGGGGTTGCTGCGATGCTTGGACTGTGAGAAAATGGACCACAGATTGCAGCAAGGACAGACGGACGGTGATAGAGATATAGTGCGACATCTCGAACACTATGATCTACCAGTCACTCCGCCACTGCCTCAACTTCGCTTCTAACGTTCGGTGGAGGACTGAAAACCTCGTATGTTCAAAATCAAACTGCAGCGTATCTGAGGATATTTATCTATGCATATATTTGGGTGTATGTAACCCGGTACTCATTACTGTTACTATGGCTTGACTGTTTCTTTATGAAACCTGTCATCGAGCTACAGCATGGCACGGAAAGATTCCACCGCCAAGTTAAGTCATCTGCGATGTGTGCTGCCGACTGTCCACCGTGAAAATCAGCTTCGCGGCCTACCTGACAACACACAGGAATACTACCAGACCGCAGCTTAATCCAATGAGTGACAATCACCATTGTCGTCATTTTGGACTAAAAAGTAAGCGGGTCCATATCATTTTCGCTTCCCTTTTTCGCTGTGTAGCGGTCGCAATTTATTCAGGAATTTCAGGAGCATTGTGGGCCCTAAATGGGGTCTTAGGCGGAGCCCCAGCCGAAATCAAATTTGGTGTATGTTTGCTGTTAAATTTGGTATCTAGCGAGGACGATTTTTACGACATTCGCAAGATTGTGTTTACGGAATTTGGCTAAATAATGATAAAAGTGAGGGGTACCGTATACTCCCAGTCCAAAAACGGCGGTAAGCGTATCACTCGCAGTATATATTTAAATAACTCCTGCAGGAAATTGCGTCATTATGACCCCTAACGCCAAGGTACCCCCACAGTGTACAGCGTAACAGTGGTGTTATCAGAGATTCTACATAGGCGTTATGGAGTTGTTATCTTCAGTGTTACGACGATAAAAGGCAGCGCATAAGAACACGCCAAACATGTAAATCACACAACATGCAGTTACTAAGTAAGTAAGTAAGTAAGAGTATTTCTAAGGTGGAAATGAGTAGACAGTTACGATGTGCCGAGCTTAGTGAATTCACAAAATGACATCACTAAAAACTGAAAACTAAATCAGAGTCTTGATAAACATTCTGCCAAACAGCATATTAGGCTTTATCAGCATTAAAACGATGCTCCGAACCAAATGTACCGAAGTTTTAGGACGAAGTTCGCAACACAGAATTCTCAGACACCAAAAAGTCAGTCATATTTGATCGATCACTACCGTGTCTAGCCTACGTTCACAGCCACTGCCAATTCGTCACATCCAGCGAGTGGTTTTTGACTCCCACATCATCACATACTCTGCGCCTACAACCGCCATCGGCGTTGCGTGGGTCTTATCCGCTCCTAGTACTTCGCATGTCCTCACTTTACGAGTATCCGAGTTATTGCTAAATTTAGGAGACACAGATAGACCAGTTTTTCAGGCATTCGTATAGGCTATTAAATTGTTACATCGGGTTACTGTCTGACAAACGTGCGCTAATGTCGAGTGTTTACTCAGCCGTCAATCAGTTATGTCAACAGCAGCAGTGTACGTGCTCGACAGATGAATTAACGAGAGATTACTCACGGGGTCACGGTAGTAGAAAGACGTAAGAATCATATTGGCCGCCATGGTAATAGAAACATTAAAAATTGTGCTAAAAGTGCTTTAGAGGCGGAAAGGAGACTCATATTTGCAGACAACCAGTAGCTCAGCTATCGCGCTGCAGGGTGGGTTAGTTATGGCCAAAAATGGAATACTGGAACTGGGAAACAATATTTACGGACATTATAGGTATACAGTATGTTCAACCACTGTGGCCAGAAAAGCAATCGAATTCGGTGCAAAAAGCAAAATTAAGGGCTATTACGCCATTCAATGTCATTCAAGGTCATTGAGGTCGGTATCAATCAAAAGCCGGTATGCGGCTATTAGTGATTAATAGTAACTGACATTCTATCTCGTACCGTTTCGGAGTTATCGCAGCTTATTGTTCAAATTTTGGACACTTTGCGTTTTTGAGCCACCCTTTGGGATTGGGAGGCTTTTGTATAGGTACAACGTGCGATGTTCATCTTGGGCTCATTGGAAAATGGAAAGCGCATAGTGGACTTCCTATTAATGCTAGTTGAACTTTTTTAGCTGTGTTACGGCGGAGGCGCTAGGGGCGAAAATAGATCGAAAATCGGCGATTTCGCTCCAACGCGGTCAATTTGACCAAAAATTTCAGGTAGAAGGGACGTCCCCCACCAATCATTTTTGCATGGATACTTAGGCCGATGAATGCCTTACAACTTTTTCGCTGACAGTTTTCACACAAAGAAACTTTGTAGCAGACTCTTCAAACGAAGTGCGATTTTATATTGAAATCGGCCATTTTGCGTTTTTGAGCCCCCTTCGGAGACTTAGGGGCAACGCACAATGATCATCTTAGGCTCACTGGAAAGCGCGTTGTCGACTTCCTATTAGTGTTAATTGAACTTTTTTCGCTAGGTGTTACGGCTGAAACGCGCTACGAGTGAATATCGGTTCAAAATCGGCGCTTTGCTTTCGTGTGCCGTTGACCCAAAATTTCAGGTAGAAGGGGTCGCCCCCACCAACCATTCTTGTTCTCGGAAAACTAGGCTAAATGATCTTTCGCATGGTATAAAAATCTGGACTGATCTTTCTTCCGTTGTCACAATGCACGCGTTTGACGAACGGACGGACAGACAGAATTTCTCGTCGCTAAACCGCATCTGCATTTCATGCAGCGAGGTAAAAACTATTATACACATTGCCTACCGACTGATATAGCCCGTCGTGTGCAGGATGGCTCTCAGTATGAAAATAATAATAATATAAATAATAAATTAATGCAACCCCTTTCTACGAAATACAGGCTCGTCCTCATAATAACCAACTAAGATATAATTATTACTATGTGAAATTACAGCAAAATCTGGCCAGCAGTTTACAAGGCATTTTTTTCGTTTTTTTAAATATGAAAATAGCTCCCCAAAGACCAATGTTGAATATAGCCAAAATTTTACAACTTCTATACGTTCACTACATTAACAGGATGATCCACACCTAGTTGCAGTAATTTCTGATCAGTCGTTTTCTTGCGCAGACAGACAGGCAAACAGACAGACACTACCAAAAACAATACCTATACTTGCCTCACTCAGCATAGTCGGCGTTTTGGCTGGTGACTATTAGATCACATTTCCAGAGTCGCTTCTGTACCCGTTCTTATTCTACAATCTGTAGAGCACCGTGGTGAAGATGATGAACTGCCATGTGTGATAGGTGAAGGAGACTGTATCTGACCGGGCTCGCAAAGTTCATTTAATAAAGCCAGTGAAGTAATGGAGATGATAAAGAGGACAAGTAAATATAAAAAGGCAGGGATAATGGTCAGTCTTATACGAGACTTTAGTTAGGCCACATGCAGAACACTGTGTGAGTGCGTGGAGTTTGTATAATAAGGACAAGGAAAAGGTTCAAAAAATGACTGTCAACATGGAAGGACTAAGTTATGACGAGAGACTAAGGTGTCTAAAATTGTGTACATTGCAGGAAAGAAGGAACAGACAGGACTTGATAGAGGTTTTCAATATATCTCAGAGAAAGTCAATAATAGGGCTTCAAGACATGTTTACACAGGATAAGAAGGAACGAGAGGTCACACGCTAAAATTAATTAAAATGAGGTGCACTCGGGACTGTTGGAAATATTTTTCTCTAACAGAGTGGTTAATAAGGGAAACATGCTGGACCAGCAGATAGTTGGAGCTACCAGCCTCAACGCCTTCAAAAATGGACTGGATACGTTACGAAAGACCAAGATGGGCTTCTTCGTGGCTTGATCTGCTAAGTCCTAGGCCTCTCTGGTTGGACTGTCCTGCTGGTGAGGCAATACAACGTGAGCTAAAAGGCAAGTATGCTTCAATGTTTAGATTTCGTTTACGCGAAAGTGGTCTGACGATTATTGAACTAGAACTAGAACTAGAACTTCCCTGCGTTCTAAATACATAAAAAATGCGCAACGTGTCTGGTGGCTCTAAATGTCGTTCTCCCCCGCTGGGAAAGCTAACAGCACAGATCCTCAAATCCCTTAGCTATATTTGAGAGGCCACTTCGAGGTAGAGAAGACAGTGAAAAAGATAAGGAAGGGAGGGGAAAAAGAAACGAAAGAAAGGGACGGGAGAAACCCACCCCCAAAATAAATGTCTGAATATGTATACGGGCTTGTATAGTACATCAGCACTAAACAGACAGTAAAAAAATGAAGACTGCCAGTAATAGTTCGGTGAGTTATTCAAATAAAATGACAAAAATATGCGTATACGGTGACTCAACGAAGACTGATGTAGCGCACAGATCAGAAACGATACTTCAACAGCCGCTACGGTAGCAATTTGCTCTCATGAATCTACGAAACACCAGCATTATAAATACAGCCTACAGACCACTAATCTGCGCGAGCGATCGTTCGGCATACAATGCAGCACATTCAGATGTACAATTGTAAACAAATACAGCGTCAATCAATGAATCACAAACTCATCAACATGCTCCATTCGACATTCCATGCATTCCGATACGCAATTTAACTTCACAAAATTGATGAAAATAGCAAAACTAACCGAGCAAAAGACGCACAATTCAGTGACAGACAAGCACATCCAAAGATGTCAAGCTACTGTTAGGACAATTGACCACAATCAGCGACTGACAGAATTACCAGTACGTCAGGTCCAAGTCAGTCAAGTGAGTGGTAAATTAAGCTCGTTAGAACCTCAGACGCCACATACAGATCTGCCACTGTGTGCAGTATCTCCGGTCGTCTGGCATTCCTCTGCTGGCTCGACCTTCCACGAGAACGGACTTCGCCGGGCGTGGTTCCCATCTTTGGCATTATGCCGTCTGAAACTCTTTACTTCCTTGCACAGTAGAATTACTCGGGACTTCTTTTATGGAAAGTTTTAGTCTAGGCTTAAAACTCACCTATTTCACCTGGATTACAATAGCACACAGTAGTGACTCGACCTGGCTTGTGCTGTCAACGTCTCTGTAGTTACTATGACTGGAGAGAAATGTGACTATTGCTAATAGCGGTGGGTCTAGTTCTATTTCCAAACCAGTCTCGAAGTTATCACGTGCACACAGACGACAAGTCCACAACAAACGATAACATTTGCCGAGGCCTGAGTACCCAGGAGGCTGCTTGACTCTGCTGCGAGGTTTCACAAACACCAGATTTGTGTCCAAGCTCAGTCCAGTATCCTAAAGTCCAAGTCTACACTCCTCAAGTCAACTAAAACAGATATTAGTCAAGAGCTATACAAGTAAGAAATTATGGATATACATGTATGTTACTTCGGTTGGACAACGAACGGGCATTAATTAGCGTAATGTTAACGTGTTGTCAACAGAGATGAGAAACTGGACTTGTAAAACGACTTACTGATAGAACTTCCAACTGCGAGACTGCTATCATCAAATCCAAGCCTAATTCCAAGATGGACTCGAGTCTGGACTTACATATTTTGAGACTATCTAACGCTTCTGTGAAAAACAAGACTTGACAATCCGTCAAGTAATGACATCCAGTGAACTGTACAGAAATCAAGCACATACCGCAAGGCAACGAACAGCTAATAACCATCACTCAGTCAGTCAATAACAGATCGTCAGTGATAACAACAGATTAGCACAAAATTAGTTAACACGACAGCTTTCAGTTTGTATCTGTAACCCAGGACTGGGCAAACGTGTGGATTGCCGCATATGATTCTTAAATGTGCTTTGAAGGCTGAATATCTAATTTGGATAATTTTCAACCATAATTTCGGCATGCCGTCAAATGATATATATTTCACAATATTGATATCTATGTTATTATTGCTCATTCAGAAGTCAGCACTATGAGCCAGGAACTGCAAATATTACAGTTTTGAAAACTGCAAGTATGTAAAATATCTGCAAACAACACAGGACGATATTAAATGTTTGATTTATATAGCGCCATAAAGTTCGAAGATTCAGAGGACATTTGCTGTACAACTTCAAAAAGCCACAGCGGGCTAGTTAAAATGTGCTGATGGGCGGAATGCGGTTCATATGCTATAGTTTGCCCAGCCCTGTTGTCACAGATCAACGCACTCAATTAGCAGAACGTTACTCGTCTGAAAATCACTCGTCACACGCCACGCACACAAACGGAATTCACTAACATCAACGACACATACAACTTATAACACTGACAGTCAAAAGCCGCAAATGCTCCTCTATGAATGTCGACACTTCTAACAACGGTGCGTTTCACATCGGTGTATAATACTGAAGACAAGCCGCGAACACTCCGCTAGCAGCGACAGTTCAACCGTACATTAGCTCCTATAACAGAGTACATCTATTACATGCATTTTATCCCCGAAATTAGCACACACATGTAATACATTAAATATATTGACACTTTTGTTATAATTTTGTAACTGCCAGTCACCGAGGCACTGATGAGAAAACTTAAAATATTTCACTGTCTTTGTCTGCAGTTACGCCAGTTTTATAACAGCAGATTACAATACGAACCTTTTAAACTATGTTACAACTTTCCACGGCATTTATCGCTTACGTGAAGCAACACATTTTAATACATGCAAATTTTTCAACCCATGCATTACACTTATCTTATCGTCTGAAATAAAATACGCATAATATGTACGATCAAACTGTGCTAGCAGCCAATACACTGCATCATTGGTATTGTAGATTCACATGCACGTGTCTATAGGTTACGATAAGGCAATCTCTATCTCCCGTTCTTCCTGAACACCCTTGTACAGCAATGTTGCAAAGGATAATACGCATTTTATTTGTGCATAATTGTGAGGAAAAGTCAGCCAACTGGAGTGGAGACGGTTGAAATGTGGGTTCGGAGAAGAACGACAGATACCTTCGACATATGACACAATGAGATACATAAAATGTGTGTGCTCAATATCCGACAGGTAGACAGCTTAGTTTACTGCATAATGCGAAATTACTTATGGACGAAAAACAGAACTAAAATCAAAGAAGTCGACAAGCAAAGAACTCGTACGACAGAGTCTGGGCAAGTCGGAACACAAAATGAATCAGGAAGAATTGACATGGAAGAGCAGAGAACATTGGGTGACTGACCTTGGCTGAGTGGAATCGCTCATTGTTTGTGCTCAGCAGTTTCGCTAATCTGAGCACAAAAATTACCAATCACCAGGAGTTCGGATAAAGTTTAAGTTCTTTTGCTGAGCAAAAACAATTATCGATTCCGCTCAGCGAAAGTTAAAGTCACCCAATTGCATGACTCGGCAAAAATGTGCTCAGCAAAAATGATTAGTGAAGTTGTTTATCACTTTCAAAGCAATAATGAATTCGCGGAGCGGTAATTTCAACGTCACTTGAAAAATGCATTAATTAGCACTGAGCGGCTTGTTTCCACTGAGCAAAATGATTATCAATTCTGCTCAGGGAAAGTTAAAGTCACGCACTGAAGGCAGTATTACAATAAAGACAGTTGTATCACAACTCGTTAATGAAAAAAATGATCAAATTGAGAAAGAAAGAACAAACAACAACAGGAGTACCATGGTGAACTGGAGCATGAGTTAGCAGGTCATTTTGGAGACGAGCCTTTCCACACAATCAACTACACTGGTATTAACAACCGAAAACAAAGAAACAGAACAACACATATATGCACCCAAAACACAACAGAAAAAAAACAACCACAAAAACCTGCCCTGGCTAAGGAGAACATAAAACTACACAAGCCTGAAGAACGTCAAGAAAAGAACAGGAAGATGACGGCAGGTGCGAGCAGACTGCTTGATAAAGGATGATTGAATGTCAGCAAGAGGAGAGGCAGGATTGGACAAGACAGTCGAGCTGCTGATTCAACACAACATCTATGCTACGATGCTTGTTTCTTGTCGTGTAACTGTATACCAAGACTGGCAAACTTCTCCACCCAAGATCTCTAGCAGGTTGTACTGTTACGACTTACAAAATAACCAAAAAATCTCACCGCAGTCTTGTTAAGCAACTTCTATTCCAACTACACTGATTGGTAATCTTTATTTCAGAACACTTGAGACAGTACCAATTGTCAGATCTCTGCAAGAATGTATGTGGTGCACATAAATAGACCTTGCGGGCAGCATGTGACACACGGGACTAATTTGCTCACCGATGCTGTAGATGCTACTCATTTAACAAACTTAAAGCAATGGAAGCCAGAAGCCACGTCTGCCAAGCCAACTACTGCTGTCAGTAAACAGTCCACTACATGTTACAATAACCATTGTAATGGCTCAGTGGGGCAATGTAACACAATCTGCCCACATTACGAGGAACAAATGCTGCGTTCCATTCAACTCATTAACTCGTCATTACAAGGTCACCAGCGGTAAAAAAGCATTCCGTTGACCTCGTGAAGTTGTGACCACGAGCGGTGAACTCGAGCTGGGTTCGTGCAACTCGAGTTCTCCACTTTGTGATTATGGCGGCGGTTGATGATAATCAAAGTGAGTATCTAGCTATAAATCGATCTTTTTTCAGTATTTCAATTGGATTCGACAACATTTACTTTATCATATAACAATAAAACAATGAAAACATAGCGAATATTATCCAATGTTAAACATAAACAACGATGACGTCATGATGACGAAAGTTACAATCTCAGAAATATGTTCGTTCCATTCGCAAGTAATCACGAGTTCACCAGCTGAATGGAATGCAGCATAAGGCCCCAATACGCACAACTCAATCACAGATCAATTACATACTAGAACATGTCCTGAGTACAGAACACTTCACTTCTCAAAACAAAATAAATAATGCCAATACAGTGTCTGCCAACCAGTTTCCCTACAGTAAATGCTCAACAATGCCACAAACTATAAATGTCGTCTGAAAACTCCTGCCGTCTCTTAAATTAAATTAAAAATAAAAGGAAATAAAATGGAATGAACCAGTAGTTATGCATGGTTTTGATGTCTACCCAGGATACAGTAAGACGATGACGAATATTTTCCTGTAATTAGCTGCACTAGAACTGATTAACAAAAACAGTGATTAGATTGAAGTGACGTGCAATGTATGTAAAGCTGAATTAATCATTCTAGGTAAGATAGAATATCTAACTTAGCGGGTGGAAACAGTTGTGCACATGCGCGCCTAAATTAGGCAACTGGTTAGTGACAGCAGTGCATGGAAACAGATGATAATGGTAATGGGAAATGATGTTGCAGTACTGACGGTGGTACAGGTATGATTAAGAGTGACCAGCAAGAGATGTGCAGATAACAAAGTGGAGGCATTAGAGCCGAACATCAGAAGGTTTTCAATGACAAACGGAAGCAGGAATTTGATAAATATAAGTCAGTAACTAAAACTAGGACTGTTAGCAACAAAGAAGATTAATTAATCGTTAATTCCGATTAAAAACCAAGCAATACAACTGGAAAAGCAGTTTTTCATTCAGAAGTTAGTGGCTTTTGGAGTAAGATACAATTAGTGAGTGTTTCTCTTAAACAAACTAAAATGTTGACGGTCTCTGGAGTAAGAGATGATCACTGCTCGTTGACGACATATCTCAAGAGTCATTCATTTCATAACGTTTTCTTAATGACGCGATGTTGACAGAAATTTAAAGAGCAGCTTTTCTAACAGTTAATTTTTTTACGGAGTAAAACACGGCGGTAATAGCGAACGTGCCCTCCCCAAATTAAAACAAGCAAATTGCAGTGATAATGCAGAAATAGCCAAACAGACACATTCGTAGTAATGACTTCCACTGATGTATCTGAGGACAGAATGGTAGCAGCCAAGCTAAGAATAAGGAAAGAATAACGAAACTAGAGGTAGGTGATTGTAACAAACTCAGGTCTAATTGACAATTTTTTTCAAGTAAAGAGTAGCAATGAGTATCAGTTCTTCTGAGAGCACAAAGTCGTTGTCACAATCTACAAGTGTACTTGGAGCCACAGCGTACGAGGCCAAGGCCGAGGCCAGTAAATCTCGAGACTGTGGCCAAACCAAAGACCAAGAAATTATGTCCTAAAAGACAGCACACTTGGCGTCTTCAATGAATCTGCTGCGAGCAGTCACCGACTGCACAGAAATAACGGGACGTCGAACCAGTTTGAACTCTGCTGTTGCACGGGCTCGACATCAGTGACTATGAGAGATCAGTGACATAGCACTGAGTGTGTCACGTGCTGTATCATCCAGTCAATAACAGACGCCGGTCGACTCACTGACATCAGTGGTTCATGTTGTCTTCTTTGTCACTGAAACTCTTCCTGGCGGGAGGTCGCTCGACAGAGAACACGTAAATGTTCAAGTGTTCTGCGAGTTCTTTCACCTGTCAACAAGCAACACGAGACAGCGAACGATACTTTCAGTTTGTCTCAGTGCTTCAAATGTGTCGCCGCAATGTCGGCGTCTGTGGTCAACCACACTGTTGTTCATCAGCAGTTCTGCGCATGCATGATTGCGAGTCTCTATGTGCAGCAGTTATTTGCGCCAGCCTGGTTAACACACAGGCAGACAGCTTTTGACCGATTACAATCTCTGCTTAGCCAGCTGAGATGAAAACAAAAAAGACGAAAACAAAATGACAGAGCACTACATAAATAATGTTATTGTTACTACAACTGTTATCACTACAAACCACGCGAATGCCGTAGTGAATGTGCGCCGCAACGACGAAGATTGTGTACGCGAAGAGAAGATATAACTCGAGAACTCCAAGGCGCATTGTAAGGACACCGATGACGATAGCAAACAACGGGATGAGTAGCCAGTTGAATGATTGACAGCGGGTGTTACTCATTCCACTCACCACGCACCGACACTGTAAACACAGGACAGGACAGTGTTTAAACCACAGGACAAGACAATGATAAACACACTGACACCGTGCAATGCAAATATGTGTGTTTAAACTACAGGACAAGACAGCAACAGACACACAAAAATCAGTTTGCGTCGTGCCACTCAATTTAGCAACAGAGCTGATGAGCATGAATAGAAAACTGTGTCCTTTCAATTGTAATGCAAACACAGTTGCCTGAGCTCAGCTAATATGCAGCTGTCGTTGTCGTATGCATTAAGAGCCATAACTGGTCAGCCAGGCAACGGCATCATCATCTGCAGAGTGTAGTTTAGACAAGCCACATGTAGTCTTGTCTGTGGGCAGGATTCGACAATGTGTGACATCGTTTGGGTCTCACTGCAGGAACACTGATCGGAGTCTGAAAGTTTCCATTTCTTCTTACAAGCACCGCAGTGACCTTGTCCGGTGCGGAAACGGTTCAGGAGAGACCATTGTTGTCGAGGAAGCGCAAAGCCCGGTTGTCGGATTGTGGGGTCGTCCACGAGGTGTGCATTGACCACCGAGGCCAACTTCCAGGATTCTCTCAAATGACTGTTGATATCAGCTGGTTCCGACTCACGCCACAAAGGCCTTCGGGATGTCAGCTAAGCCCGTGACACACGATCCGTCATCTTCAGTCAGTTTGACATTATTTTGTCGGCCGACACTGTCAGCCGACATTGTTGGTAGCAAAATGAAGACCCATCATTGTCGGCCGACAAA
>Ga0209562_1000465_pt1 | contig 13745 bp, 9 predicted proteins | sample WorMetvacBELIZE2_FD_187399 | JGI IMG/M metagenome (GOLD analysis project Ga0209562, IMG submission 187399) | Marine gutless worms symbiont microbial communities from Max Planck institute for Marine Microbiology, Germany - Olavius vacuus BELIZE.2... | ecosystem: Host-associated > Annelida >... | reverse complement strand
TTGGTACCAATCGAAAGCCCATATGCGACTTCCTATTAGTGATTAATAGTAACTTACCTCCTATCTTGCACCGTTTCCAAGTTATGCCCGATTATTGGTTGAATTTTCCATATCGATAGAGGGGTGCCTCACTTTAGCGCCCCTGCTGGGGGTGATCCCCTGCGAATATCCGGATAATCTTTACCTCTCCAGAAACTAGAGGAATTGTCCTACCAGAGACTGAAAACCGCACGATCGTATCTTCATTCATCTGAACACAATACTGGAACATGACGGACGGACGGACAGACGGACAGACAGAATCCCTCTCGCTAATACAGCGCTCTGCATTGCGAGCAATGCGGACGCGCTGTAAAAATACTGCTCACGGACGATAGTTGATGATTTCGAGCTAACGCAGTTCACGTCTTCTGCAATCAGCTGTGCAATATTGACATGTGTTAAAGCGCTGCGCAAGAATATGACCTAATTGGGTCGCTGACCTATTTCGAAAGAGCGCGGCTGATTGGATAGAATGCCTGCGCTATGACGGATAACGGCTAATCTGATTCATTACGCCATGAAATTAGTACGCCTAGTTATTAACTTTTCCTAAATAACTGCAGGATAACTAATGGAGAACTTTTTATTTTAGAATCGTCATGTTATGTATAAAATATCTAGCGTATAGAAATTTAGTGCCCCGTTTATTGGAACGAACTTGAACGATACAGCGCTCAGACTGCGGCCTACAAAATCGGTGACCTTGAATGGCATATTGTCCATTATTTTGTATTATTTCACCAAATGCGATAGCATTGGGGGCCAATTATGTCAAAGTGGTTGAAGATAGACCTATAATATCTGCAAAAAGTGTAGCCCCAAAAATCTACTTTTTAGAATAACTTACGGCGAAATTAGCAGAGGTTACGAAGAATGAGTGCATTAATGAGAGGCACCCACGTGATAAGTACAAGTACATCCACATCGGTCCTCACCAGTGTTACCCACCACATGATTGAAGTAAACTCGAAAATGGTTCAGGTCTGATGTAAGAAAACAAATTTCGTATTCAGCCATTTCTGTCCTAATATCGCCGCCATTCGCCGCAGAGCATAATTGTTCTCGAAAAGCCATAAAATCACCCCTCATGTACAGCCCTATACAGAATCAGACAATTTCAGTTTAGTAACCAACTATTAGGTTTGAATCACAACAGACGTGTTGGGGTGTTTAGCATGTCTGAAAGTCAGTCTGTGGTCTCGATGTGATCGAAATGGGCTTATCAGCACTATATGGCCATAGTGCAATACCCTGATTTCAGTATTATTCAGCAGTTGCACCGTCTTTTTGTGATAGCTAAGTTTCTTGTTTATCATAGAGTATTGTTGATAACTGTCGATAAGCTTAGTCTCGCAACTGTAATCTACATCTAGTGTGACTTATTTTAATTGTATTAAAATGTATTAAACACTTTTCTTGCATGCAGTACTGATATTCAGTTACAGTGAAGCACATGAAAGTGATATGTTTTTTTTACATTTTGTATTTTTAGTCATTTAATATCAGATACTGTGCACAATGTGTCTGCTGTTTTAGACATTGTGTCTTCGTCAGAACTTGATCGTTGTCATCGAAAATCTTGAACATAACTCTACGTTGCGTGAACTGGATCTGTACGATAATCAGATAAAACAGATCGCTAATCTTGATGCTCTTGTCAATCTCGAGTGAGTCTTAATTTGACTGATCTTGTGTCATTATGTAATATTTTGTGTGACGGCAACAGAACAGAAAAGAAGTGCTGCACAGAACCTGTACAAGTACTCTGTCAGTGCCACTCATAGCTCTGCAAAAGTACCTTGGCAACACATACACAAACCATCTAATTATGAAAAGCACAGTAATAATTATGACAGTTGCATAGCATCTGCTTTGTGGGCCCAGGTGCATTCGGTCAGAATTCAGCAGGGCTTTGTAACACTAAGCCTAGCTAATGTTGTCTCTGCAAGAAAAGGAGATGAGTGCATTGTGTGTCAAAAACTGGCATGTTTCTTTCTGTTCTTTTCTGTCTGTAGCTCTGTAACATTGTGCATATAATAGAGGCCATAAGTAAGTAAGTAAGTAAGCAAGCAAGCTCACAGAACTGAGTCCGTGTCAGTGATGGATATTAACAGACGATGACTGCTGTAAACGACCAATCAGTATTCAGTAGGGACCACAGTTATGGACAGAAAACTTACGTGAATTCTGACTGGCATTTTGTTGAATTCCACGGCTCACTGCGACATCCCCATGAATTGCTCTGTAGATAGTCAACTGAAAGAAAACAGGGGCGTATCCAGGATTTTTGATTGGACGGGCCAACTTGGCGCTCCATTGAGCGCATAGCGCTTTGTCTAAAATTCTGATGACATTTTTTAGTTGTCACCCCCACATATGTGTTACTTTCATGATCACTAATAGTAACAATAAGACATATGAAGTTGTAAATAACCAGTGTAACATCCAGTAAAATGTTTTGCGATAAGTGTATGGCCATTGGGGGCATGTCCCCCATGCTATTGCCCCTTCCCTCGATACACCCTTGAAAGAAAATAGCTTTCCTGTTTAAAATGTCCAATATAATATTGCTGTTTGTTAGTGTTGTTAGTCTTATCTGTTAACCTGAACTTGAATGTTAACAACTAGCTACTCATGTATTATTACAGCCTTTGAAATGATTTGTTTTTAGGTTGTTGGATTTGTCGTTCAATCGAATAAAGAAAATTGAAAACATAAATCATCTGCACAAGCTTAAGAAGCTGTTCTTGGTAAATAACAAGATCACGGAAATTGGAGACATTTCACAGCTGACACAACTAACTCTACTTGAACTTGGTGCAAATCGCATTCGTGTAAGTAAAATTTGTGCTTATGTCTATGTATGCAGTTTGTTATGGTACATTATTTTATTTATTTTTTAGTCTGTTGTAGGCATATTTTGCAACCTTGTTCACACATAGTGATAAGTGAGTATAGGTAGTGATAGTTTAGTTCCCGGCATACAACGCAACTGGACCAGCTGGGCATTACAACGTTCAAGATAAAAGTTAGTGATAAAAGTAATTAAATTGATATATCTGACAAGCCATAAAATCAGACAAAATTTTGTTCGATATATGTTTTGCATGACTGCGAAGTTTCACATTCAAAAGTTGCGTGCAGCCCCAAGTTAAAAGTGTAAATGTTCAGTTTATGATAGGATTTTGTGTTGTACTGGGTGGCATAGGTGTAGCCAAGATTTTTGCTGTGGGGGTGCACTCATAGCTGTGGTGTCATTTATGAAGTCTGGCATATTAAAAAAGGTGGGGTTTGGGGAGGGGCTTTTTATCCCCCTCCCCAGAAGATTTTTCAGTTTTATCGCCTAGAAATGGCATCTTCTAGTGCATTTTTATGCAAAAAGCATGTAACAGCAGGATTTTAAGTCCACAAAATGTACAAATTTGCTGGGTACTCCAGCCCTGCAGGTACACCTGCATCCCCCTGGACAAGCCTATGCTATGTGGGTACTGTGTAACCTCATTACTACTAGAGTGAAGGTATATTGGATGGAGTTATTTTTTTCAAATTACTGTGTTATGCAAAGTGCTGGTGCATGACAGTATGAGTGATGTTTATGTGAAACTCAGTTTTGTGTTTTTTTCCTCCTTGCTGTTTTAACTCTGTAGTTTGTTGATTGTCCATGTTATTTTGTTGCTGTCACTGTAAGTAATTATGACCTTGCTTGAGAAATATGGCAAATTGTTCAGATTTGCGTTGTACCGTATGTTTTGTATGCTATAAAACTGAAGTTTGTCATATGTCATAGTTATTCTCAGTTATATTATGTGATAAATTATTCGGAACTGTCATCAGGTTGATGTTTTTTTGTTTTGTACAGGTTATTGAAAAGTTAGATACACTGGAACAGCTTGACAGCTTGTATTTGGGGAAAAACAAAATAACACAACTTCAAAATCTGTCGTCACTGACTCAACTGACAATTTTGAGTTTACAGGTCTAAGTCGATTGTATCTGTTATGTCAGTAGAAATGCACTTGTATCATTGACTGTGTGTAGTATGCAATACAATACATGATATATGTTTCAGATATAATGTTAACTGGTATAATGTGTAACATAGGGCATTATAGTTGTGGTGCAGTTGTGCATCTCTGACTCCGTGGTTAAGGTGCTTGGTGTTCCCGTCCCCCGTGTGGGTCCGGGGTGTGTGTTGTGTCCCAGAATAGACCCACTCCGTTTCCTGGCTGTATGTCGTAGGAGGCGACTAAACCAGGGCTTAGTTGTAGCTTTAAGTTTTTTCTCGTTGTTAGATAGGGCATGCTTTTGTGTTATTTTTTCGGTTTATGGGTGCATACTTTGTTTAGTTCGTTATCTTTTTGTTATCAGTACCAGTGTAATTGATGGCCTGGGAAGATTCGTCCCCGAAATGACCTATATATGTGTCGAGTGGGACGTTAAACCTTGCTTAACTCAAACTCAATAGGTGTTGCAGGTTCATTTCCTGTAGTGAGTTTCTGTGGCTGTCCAGTCTATGTCTGAATTTGGCCTGTATATTACCCTCTCAGAATTCATAGAGTTAGTTGCATTTTAGGACTTGTCTTTTACATGTGCATATCGGCCTATAACCATGGGCAGACTAATCAGTAAAGTAAGTAGGGTGCAGCCTTGGGTCCACGGATTTTAGGGGATATGGAGAGCTATTATTTGAGCCCAAAAGTCACAAGGGGCCTGTAAAACGTCCCCAACATGTGGGCACACATATAATATACTGGCTGTTGGGATGCATCTGTCAATGCTGCTGTCAGTTGAGTGCATGCAGTGGGACTGGTGGAATGAAGCCTACGTATCGTCAACTAGTTAGTCTGCCAGAGCCTATAACAGGCATCTCTGAGTAGTGATGTCAAAGAAATGCTTATAAATGTATGAGTAGTTTGATTGACTAATTGGCTGGTGATGCAAGTGGTAAGCTAAGAGTGTTCTGACGAGTGACGAGCTGCTAAATGTATTGCAGAGTAATCGGCTGTTGAAGATTGAGAATCTAGAGAGCCTGGTTATGCTTGAACAGCTGTACTTAAGTGACAATGGCATCGAGGTGATCGAAGGCCTCAACACGTTGGTAGGTATAGGTAATTGACTGTGTCTTCTGCTCACTGTTGCTAGTCAATGACCCTCTTCATTACACTGTTAGTATATTTGTGTCCCATTCAACCAACTTGTGCTCGCTGGATAAGTGGTGTGTAATGTTGCATACATAATGTAACTTAACAATTTAGCATCACATCATATCAGTGTTACAATACTAACGTGTATTCATCAGCGGATGAGCTAGCCAGCTTAGTCTACTGCAGAAATCTGGATAGATAGTTAATGAGAAAAAAGCAACAACACACACTTTGTGCTGTCAGTGACATTGCAGTGCTGTGGTGGAGAGTAACTTTGTTTATAGCTCAGCTTTTGTGTGCTGATGTGCCGTTAAGAAACTACTCACTCACTCACTCACTCGGCTGTGGCAGTGGCAGTACCTGTCAGTCAACTGACGTCCCTTTGCAGCGCTACACTTTAATGGGAAAATATTGAAACACTGCCGAGGCACTTGGTGACTGATAAGTTTCCTTAAATTTATCAGTATCGCTTTGCGGCTGGTATAAGTGATTGCCTTCAGTGGTTTGATACTATTGGATGGGTGTGTGGTTTATAAAAGTATTAAGTCCAGTCGGTTTATAAAATATCCCACTCGAACAATCCTCAAAACAGAACCTGGCCTAAAGCATAATGAAGTTGACCTTGTACCGGGTATTCAAAACAGAATTCATGTGTTTGTGTAGTGTTAATTACTGTAGCAAATAGATTCAGATAATTACTGCAAAAATTTTCAATTTAAAATTGATATCAGTGAACCGACGTGTTATAGGTTAACCTCACAACACTTGACGTTGCGTCAAACAGAATCAAAGTGGTTGAGAACATTAGCCATCTTGTGAAACTTGAAGAGTTCTGGGTATGTAATCCGCTGTTGGATTCTGTTATAATTAGTGCCTGAAAATAGATTTATGTCAGATAATTTATTATTTAATTCTAGCACAGCATACTAACATGTTCAGCGCAAAGCAACAGCCAAGGATGTATAGCTCAATTTTTGCACTAGACACAACATTTGGTGTATTTGTTCAGACCCACAGAATTAGCTTATTTGGTTCATTACGTGACATTTCCCATTATATGAGGTGAATATGTACTGTTTTCCTTAGTAGTTTTTTTATATTATGCTTATTTGCAAATTTTCGGTCTCTGTTTTTTGCCTTTGTGGAGCTGGGAACCAGCTACATGCTGTTCTATGCTCTTCAGTTGCATTATGTCATTCACTTTTATAACCTTGCTTCATCTGTTATTGCAGTGACTACACAATAAGTAGGATTTTTACTAATATTGAGTGGTGTTACTGTTATGCTGAATGCTATCTTGATGGTTGTGTGGCAGTGTAATAGCAATCAGATATCAAGTTGGGATTCTGTGAATCATCTGGAACCACTCAAAGCACTGCAGACTGTCTATTTTGAGCACAATCCAATTTGGGCCGACTCGTCAAATCCTCATCAAATAAACCCAAACTATCGCCGTAAAGTGATGTTGATTTTGCCGTGGGTGAAGCAGATAGATGCGACTTACTGCAGATAACGTTGGATATCCAGTGTAATGTGATATGTGCTCTTGAATATATTGTCCTGCCAGATCCAGCTTCACAGATGTCTTAGTGATGAATCTGTTACAGTTTGCTGTAAATTTTGGCCGCTTAATGTGCATCGTTTTTCATACTGACAACGTCAGTGTGCCGTTATCTATATACAAACTCTTTGTACATAGAGTTTGGGGCTGTTGTGTTTTTATAACAGTAATTAATCATTAGTGGCGTCTCTGGGAGGCGCCTGGGTGACACCCGACCTAAAATTTTTTTTGTGGCTGAATTTAGAAAGAACACTGGATAAATGACACAGGAAGATGAGAGTGGTGAGGAGACAACAGCTAAAAAGGTCATTACTTTCAGAGGTGATGACTATAAAAAAGGTCGTCAGATTTTTCCAAGAAAAAATAGGGTGATACCCGTCAGTTGCTGCCAACCCTAGTGATGCCATTGTTGATCATATGCACAGATGAGCTGCTTGTTTGCTACTGTACTTCAGCAAGCCTGAAGTTGTGCAACAGTGTAGACAGTAAACCTCTAAGAGCGGGTTTCACCAACACCGGTCAAATTGCCGGTTAACTGAACTCCAGTTATTTCTAACTGCCAGTTAAATCAGACTCGCGTTTCAGCAACAAAAGTTAACTTTTGCCCAACTCCAGTTAGCTGACTGCGTGGTTAACCTACTTTCTGACACTGCTTTTGGCTGACAGATGTTGTCATCGATGACGTTGGCTGCCGTCTGCGTCACTTTCATCAGTCATTTTTATTTTCTAACCCGAGATTTAACTGGCGATTGTGGCTCACTTAAATCTAATTGAGGTTTAACCTTAGATTAGTTGCTAACTGGCGTTGGTGAAACGGATTTATGCTAACTGGAGGTTAAAGTGCGGAGAAAACCGACGGTTAAAGTTAACTGTCGTCGGTGAAACGGGCCCTAAGAGATCCAGCTGTTGCCAGACATCAGCACCTACATCTGTGATAACTGCTAAAGAAATGTTACTGTTATGTAGACACGCCATCTGTTAAAGCTGTGTTGTCTGATTCGACCTCTATGTATGTGTATTGACTTTTTTTTATTCTATTCAGCACATAACCACATTAGTTGGCAAATACAAATATATTGTGTTCAGATGGATCACTTTAACTATACAAAAACAAGTGTGTCTCTCAGTATAAAATGGCAGAAAACTGTCATAGCTCATCCCCGACACACTATTATGTGTCAAGTTACAGTTCTCTGTAACTTTTGACACAAATTTCCACATGCGACTGTACGTGAATTAAGAGCAAATATCAGCATAAGCATCTGCACATGTACTCGTGAAGCACTTGGCACCTGCATGCACTCGAGTCAAACATTTGTCTCACTGTGATGCTATTACACTGTGCTGTTTGTATTACTGTCAGTTCTTCACTGTAGTAATGCAGTGGCTCAAACGTCATGCATCCATGTAATGCTGTCTCAAGGAATGATACTCTGAACAGTACTTAACCAAACAACGATAAACAGCTGCAATGAAATAATTCAGTGGTGGATCAACACAAGCAGCAAAGTAGGGGCTAGCCACTCATTGCCTACACGGATAAATATTAACCACTATTACTGTGGCCAAAACATAAAGAAATCAGCATCTCAAAGATCATACACTCGCCATCCACCACTGAAACACTTCACGAGTTCAGCAATCAGAAAGATAACCGCACGTGATATAACACCGGCGAATTTAAATACAGCTGCTGTTCATAGTCAAATTAATGGCAACAATGTATTTTTTCTCGCTGTTGCTATGGTATTCAATCTTGCATGATAATACTATGAAAGGGTGAAAATGCAAAAAAATCTATTTTTGTACACACCACATTCATGGGAACGAACCTTGCGGGGAAAACCCGGTTCTGACAAAATACCATTTCAAATCATATCGTGACTGCAGTTGGGTCCCACAAAATGTCCTACAAGTAACAGTGCAGGCATGTTCTGGCTGTCTATGCAATCCTGTCTACCATGCCACTTGTCTCGAGTCCATTGTAGAAGAAGAAATTGTTGTGTGGAACGTCGCGCTGTGAGACGGCTTTGATCACTTCCTGTGCCAGTATGCCACCGGTGATGGCACATACAGGACTCAGAGCCGACACACAGTGACTACACACAAACATATCACACCCTCAATATGTCATCCTCAAACACAGTAGAATAATGTCATGCACACTTTTGTAAACGAGCTGCAAACCACGTTCTCTCACTCCAATTGATCACACAGCACAGGTGACAAAACTAAAAAGGTCAGATGTGGCAAGACAACTGAGAAAAGGTCAGTCTGTGACCATAGCTAGTCAATGGTTTGTTATTAAATATTAGTGACTGCAGCCCAAAAACATAAAACCGAAACTGGGTTTACAGGCAGCTTAAATCTGGGTTTCGGGTTTGCCAAAATGACTGGGTTTTTTTGAAAACCCAGGTTCAGACCATGAACATTAAGCTGGTCACAGCAATGTAGTGGCATAAGCCACTATCTGTAAATTAGTACTGTAAAACACTATTTTTGCTGTATCTTAATTTTGCGACTTTCCTTTGTAGAAAATTCACTGCATTTTAATTTCATGGATTTTCCAGTTAATTTTATCTACCCATTTGTTTCCTGTTTCTTTTGGTGCCTCTAACAAATGTTATTATCAAAATACGTCCCGTATTATTGCTTACATTACATAATACCAAGAATATTGCATATCATATCACGGAAGAGTTGATATTCTATGCAGACAAAATCATGGTGATGGGCAATTCCAAAAATCCGCGTGTACTTAATTTCGCGATTTTATTTAAATCTCGAAAATCGTGAAAATTTGATGCTCGCGAAATATACATGTTTTACAGTATGTTCTGGACCTTCATGGCTGGCAGTGGCAGTGTATATGGTAACAAGCAACAGACAGCTGAACCTGTACATACTGCTTTAACAACACACTAGAATGAATCACATACGCTGTGAAGTCAAGATCCAGCCAGTCTTCACGTATGCCAAGTGACTTCAGCAGTTCAGCTGCGATTTCCTTCAGTTTGTCAGCATCAGCATCAGCATGGTCAATGTCCGGATCACGACCTTCTTGTGCTCGAAATTCCAACAAAACTACAATTGAGAAATTACACAAGCTGCTACTTACAACAAATCCACTGATAAATGGTGTATACGAGCTGAAAATGAATCGCCAATAATAACAAGACACAGTATGATACGATTGCATTACAGCATGCAAACAATCTACAGTAATGCAAAATAAAACAAAAGCTAAAAGAATTGACCAGAATGACCAGGTAAGTCCAAAGTAAGGCATAAGACAAAAATGCCTTGCACTCACTTCGGATAATAAAATACGTTTTTGGTGTTTTGCGGAGTTTGGTAGCATTAGCCTCGAGACTCCAGTCAACACCGATGACGTCACGAAGCTGGACAAATGAACTCACCTAAATGTGCAAACACATGACACACGGAGGCATAACAGTGCAGCATTATAGCATCAGACATCTGTGGTTTGTCTCCCATCCACAGCATCGCTGTGTAAACAGCTTAGGCCAGTTTCTTGAATCCTGTTGCTAGCGTCAACAAGCAAAAAAGTTGATACTGGTGAAAGCAAGGAAGTAAACATGCACACGGTGCAATGCATTGGCCCTATACCTATAGCCTCGCATGGCTTCATCTGGTGTCTGGCTGAGGGCTAAGGGCTACGGAAATACAGCACTATCCAACGGGCTGCAGTGGCTCGGGAAGAACTTTACCAGAGCTTGAACAGTGAAGAGAGAGACTACTCGTCAGGATATTGTCCTCACTTAGCCACCACTGACCATAACAAAAAAAAGATGTCACAGAGATGGCAAGGTCCGTTGCATAGGAGCTCTCTATGACACACTGGCTCAATGGAAGGGTCAATTAATAGCCATTGCCTTTCACCAACTAGACTCAACACTTATGTAACCAGCAATCCAACGTTCACTCGGTATATGAGAACACCACACGAACCTTCTTCACAGTCTTTTTATGATCATCTTCAAGGTGAGGTTTCTTGGCTGGTGGCTCCCCGCTGTCAGAGACAACACTGACATGACTCTTGGACTTAGACTGTGTCGCGACGTCCCTGTAACATGTTACAGACAAACACTGACATCACGTCACAGTAGTATAATACACAACACCAATATACCCGGTACCATGTGCTAGCAATCACCTACATAATACTACATTGCTGCAAACTGACATATGGGTCTCACCCTTCATTGAATGTGAGCAATTAACTTGAAAACAAAGTTATAATGTGGTCCTCCACAAGTGTCCAAGAAAGCTTTGGTTGGTGGTTGCTAAGTGGTATAATTTAGATGTCTGATGCTCTTCTTAAGGTATAGACAACAGTCTCAATGCATTGAATGCACACTGTTATGTCCCATGCAAAACTGAAAATCATCACAAAACTCTGCTCTTATTTTAAGCTTAAGAGTGGTAGACTATACACTACACAATTTACTGCAACGATATTACTCATGGCTATTGTTTCACCATTTCATAGTTGTTTCACTGTTTTCTCATGTGTAGATGTGCGTTCTGTCATGCCTTATTTACAATACAATGATGATGATGATGATTATGATGATTACTGACATTCAGATTATGAGAATAAATGAGAATTTTTAAATCTAACACATTACGACCAATGCATCCAAAGTATTGCAGACAACAACGAGGCAATAAAACATTACAACAGATTGGAATTGGAACGTTATACCAAACTGGACGAGAGTGTCACTTACTCAGCGTATTCATGTTCATGTAAATCGGCGAACATATAACCGAAGTAACCAAACACATCTCCAGCGAAAAAGGCAATGTTGCGACGTCGACAGATGTCATCAATTCGTATCAGTTCAGACAGCGTGCAGCACGTTGCACACACAATATCGAATGCTTCAAAGAACTGCTCCGACTTGCTGCACGAACTCTCTGTGTCCACATGAACTTCCACCATTGGATTCAGCTGCTGCGTTCTATGCAGCGAGCTCTCTGCACGCTGGTAATATCAAGCAATCATTAAATTATTACCAACAACCAACATGGTCAATGGGTAACTTGATAAAAAAAGATCAGACCTGGATCTTACAAAGTAACTTTGGTCATAGACCTAATTAACATAAATTATCAGGCAGTGACAAGTATTCAGTCTAAGACCTAACCAATATTTACAGACAGAATGTCAGTAGTTTATACCTAAGACCAAACTCAGTCTAACTGGCAATTCTGTAATGTACGTAATACTGCAGACCTTTTCTTCTTATCTCTTAAAAGAAATAATCTCACAGGATGTCATCACAATCACCAACATCACAAATGGCAAAATATCAGGACAAAAAATACAAAGTGCTTTCAAGAGTCTCATGAAATACTGAACGACACTAACATTTGTGTTGTGCGACTGATCTACGAGAAACTGGTTGCATGAATCTTCCAATGAAACCTGCAATGCAAGAAAACCTTGTATAAACACTCTGTATCGATGTCTAAGAGATGTGCAGTTGTTACAGTTTGTTAGTTTATTGTGGTCAGTTAGCACAGCATCATTAAAAGTTAAATCAGCTTCAGTAAGTAAAAGTAATAAATGAATGAATCAGAAACCATTTCTATTAGTATTTTTATGTCAACCATCTGACTGACAAATTTTAATCAGTGGCCAAGTGGCCTTATCACTTGGTGTTCAACATGACGAGACTTCACATTTCAGCTGACTCACACCACTAGTACCATGTAAAATTGTTCTGTACCAATCCCATCTGAAGAATACACTCGTATTGCACACATTCCCACACAACGTGAGAAAACAGCTATAAATCATTCACTGGAGCAAACTGTGTTGGAAACAAATGTTACCACCATTGAAAATGTGTCGATTTGAAAACAGGAAATAGGAAATTGTAAACTAACACTAGAATACAAGCAATTACATGCCTTCTGGTCATCGAGCAATGTCAGTGATCGCACACCAGCCAGGACTATGTTCTTGGCCACCTCTGCACCAAGACCACCAACACCAATTAATAGCACTCGGGCTGCTCGTAACCTGCAACATGAAACAAAAGCTTCTAGAATGCTATGCAGTATGCTTAATATTACCAAGTAATACAGAATACCATTAAGTCAGCCATCACGACATATAACTAATAATTTATGAATCGCCAGAACATGCAGAGGTACAGGATGGGATATATTGTTTTATCTCTGTTTTTAACTAATAACCAAAACAATGTCACCTGAAATAATAGTTAAACTACCTTAAATAAATGAATTTCACACAGCAAAAATGAACAACTCTGCACATAATAGTCATTCTAGATACAAGTCATTCCAGTCAAAACAACTGCAATGATAGCCAAAAGGGCTACTGGATGACTGTTGATGGTAAACTAGAATATAAAATTCCCCACTGGTGAGCAGTTTTGTAAATATTACAGCAGCACTAGCTTCTGCACTGGAGTAAAGACTACTAAAAAGGATGGTTTTGGGTGAGCAATAGGGTTAAGTTTAAGGTTAGGATTGGGGTTGGGGAGAATGAGCTTCTCGACTTAGGCTTATGGTTAGAAAGTGTCAAAACTGAGAGCCTTATATTGAGAATTCTGACTGCTGTAGCGCCGGTACAGTATATACGTGGGTTATTTCATGAAAAGTTACAAATAGGGATGTTAAAATCGTTTTTTTCTTAAAAATCGATTATCGTCTGCTAAAAATCGATTTTTTCTCGATTATCGTTTCTGACGTCACAGTGACCGTTGGTTGCTCCAACATGCTGGGCTGCCGTGAGGGCTGATGCAGCTGTCGAGGTGGGTGGTGGAGAGGCAGGACTACAAACAGACTGGACACGCAGACTGAACAGACCGCCTCCCGCACACACGCGCTTGTTAGGTCTGTCACCTGTCAATGGAACATTCAGTCAGCCACAGAGAGTGGGGGAGGAAGGGAGACAGCAGCGTGTAGTAAACAGCATCGTCTGAAACGATATCTTATCG
>Ga0209562_1000464_pt1 | contig 13746 bp, 11 predicted proteins | sample WorMetvacBELIZE2_FD_187399 | JGI IMG/M metagenome (GOLD analysis project Ga0209562, IMG submission 187399) | Marine gutless worms symbiont microbial communities from Max Planck institute for Marine Microbiology, Germany - Olavius vacuus BELIZE.2... | ecosystem: Host-associated > Annelida >... | reverse complement strand
GAGGTGAATGGATCGTGAACAAACGCCGAGAACTGGGCAAGTATATGAGTTATGGTAGTTAAACTGGTTAGAAGAAAATACTGCTTGCAATGACTAACTTTCTGATTTTTGTTGTTTGTGATTAACTTGTCCATGATACAGCCCTTTTTATCAAAATGTCTTTACAGAACTGAAGGCAGTACAAGACAGAGAACTTCACAAAGGTCCAGATTTTCATTATCTCTCAATACCAGAACGTTACTCTGAGGGGGTGCGTAAAGCAAGTCATTTTGTTCAACGTATTCGAGAAAAGTCATTGGATGCGAGCACTGAAGACTTGGACTACTACTTGAGGTACGGAAATATTTGAGATATATCTAAGAATGATGGTGCCAAATTTATTGTCTTTGCAAACTAAGTTCAACAGCATTGACAGAATCTGTAGAATGTTTTATGCATTCATAAGAATGAATATTTATGCATATGTACATCAAACTATCTAGCTTGTGATAGGTAAGTTGTGGTCATGTTAGGTTGAAGCAGTGGCAACTGTTTTGTGTTTTTTTCTTGAATTGCAGAATAGCTTTCCCAAATGAAAGTTCTCCATTGGCAGTACACGATGGTATGTTCGTTCCGACACTCGAGAGCCAGACTACTCCTGAGCAGAAAGAAAAATGGCTTCCAAAAGCTGCAAATTATGAGATAATTGGAACGTTTGCACAAACCGAGTTAGGACATGGTAACTTCTTAATTTTCACTGCGCGATAAAGCTCTGTCTGTCTATCTGTCTGTCTGTGTGTCTGTCATATGCGTGACTTGTGACAAGAAGAAACGAACTTGTGCCCAGATTTTTATACTGCATGAAAGAACGTTCATCCTAGTTTTGCCAACGTGAAGAATGGTTAATGGAGGACGACTTCTACCTGAAATTATGGGTCAACCTGACCCCATTGGAGCAAAAATGCAGATTTCAATTGATATTCGCTCGTAGCACCTCAGCCGTAATACCTAGCAAGAAAAGTTCAATTAACACTAATAGGAAGTCCTCTACATGCTTTCCAATGAGCCTGAGATGAACATTATATGTTGCCCCTAAGCCCCCAAAGAGGGTTCAAAAACGCTAAATGGCCGTTTTCCGTATAAAAATTGCACTTCACTTGAAGAAAGTCTGCTACAAAGTTTCTTTGTGTGAAAGCTGTCAGCAACAAAGTTTTAAGGCATTCATTGGCCTATCTAACTGTGTAGAAATGATCGGCGGGGGACATCCGCTTAAAGGTAAATTTTTTACCACCCGTTAGCATGGCAGCGAATACCAGCCATAAGCAGCAAAATACTACGCGTATCTTATATCTTATTTGCATCGCAATGATTACAATGCAGTACAAAGTCTATAACAATGCCATTTAACTACGGTAAACCCAATGGAGATATTTGGATGCATTCTGAGGTCATGGATTTCAACAGATAAAATCGTGGTGGAATGAACGTATTATAGTGAGGCTATTATGCTGTGTCATTAGGCAGCACTTCCTGTTCGCTGTAATGTAATGTAGCAGCAGCTGCGGTGTCTGTATTTGTACATTTGTACAGCGGCCCTGAAGTTTTGCAAGACTTGCGTCGCGATGAAATTCGTTGATGATGATGATGAACTTGACTTCACTTTACCATAGTGACACTGACGGTGCATTAGCATTATTTAATTGACAATTCAGCGCGGTTTGTCCACGACAGCTTACCTACTTGTTAATTTGTAGTAAAAAATTAATAAAACTTAACGATGCAGGTTGTATTTTCCCATTGTTTTTCTCTGCAAGTTACTGGCAAATGCATTATCAATGTAAATCCACTTTTACTGTACCTACTACAATCAAAGTGGATTTACTACAGTGAAATTAAAAACTTTAAGATGAATTTTTCAAGGAATAATCGCTTAACTAATTGCTACTTAGCTGTCAGGTCACCTGCCACCTGTCAGTTGACTGCACTATGCAGTGAATGCAATGTCACTACAAGCTGTCCAACCAATATGCTTTCTAAACTTCTTCTTTGGCCTTCTTTTTCTTACTAACATCTTTGTTCTCTTTTCTGCAGATGCTCAAGAGATACTCCTGGTATTTGTACAATTTGATCAGTGTTTTCACACACTCTCGACCGATCCCAAAAATCAAAGTCGTCAACATGTCAACAAGTGGTTCAGAATCACTAAAATTAACTTCATCATCATTGGGTGGCACGTCCTTGGCAGGACATAGCTGTCTCCATGAGTTTGCGCCACTTGGAACGGTCCTGCGCACGCTTCCACGCCGAGTTGAGGCTGAGATTGTGCTGCTGAAGGTCGAGCTCAATCGTTCGAATCAAGATTCGTCTTGGTCGACCAGGTGGACGTTGCCAGTTCACAGGCAGACGACTGATGGCTGCTCGTAGAGCACGTGAGTGGTCTTGGGATGGACCAGCATGAGCAATGTGTCCGAACTGATGCAGCCGTCTTGTTGTGATAAAGTGAGTGGCTGGCGGTTGGCAGGTCCTGCGTCTGACTTCGTCGTTCATGACATGTGCTGTATATGGAATATGCAGGATATGACGGAGGCACCACTGGTCAAAAGCATCGATTCGTTGACTGGTAGTGGATGTCATACTCCACGTGTCTGCACCATAGAGGAGTATCAGGAGTATGTACACATAGTAAAGTCTGATCTTGGTGTGCAGGCTAATGGAGGAACGCCAAATGTTACAATCGAGAGCCTTCATGCAAGTGCGGGTCATCTCGATCTTCCTGCATATATCAGTTTCGCTTTCTCCAGCTATGTCAATGCACTATCCAAGATAGACAAACGAGTCGACAACCTCAACATCATGACCAAGTACAGACACCTTAGATGGTTGGCTTCTGTCTTCATCGAAAACTTGTGTTTTGGTTTTGGTCCAGTTGATCTCCATACCAAGTTGTGATGACTCCTCGTGCAGTATTTCGAGAGCCAAGACCACGATTTCCAACATGCTTGCTAAAAGCGAAACATCATCAGCGAAATTGCATTTGGTGAAGGTCTCATTTCCCACATTCAGACCGAGATATCCTCTATGAACTGTACGGTCCATAACCCAGTCCATTGGCTCCAAGAAGAGATCAGGGGCTAAAACACAGCCCTGACGGACTCCTGCAGACATCTTGAACCACAGAGAGATTTCTCTGTCTACTCTGATGCAGCTGAGAGTGTTGCTGTACAGGTCTTCTAGGAGTTCAAGAATTTTGTCTGAGCCACAATGATTGTCTGTCTATGGAGTCAAAAGCAGAGCGAAAGTCGACATAAGCCACCCAAGACGGTCTTCTGCACTCACGTCTTGTCTGCAGGATCATGTTGAGAGTGGTGATGTGATCGACAATAGATCTGTGTGGGGTGAAACCACTCTGTTCCGTTCGGCGTAGTTGCTGCAGGTGACCTTTGACTCTGAGTAGTACATGGGCATACACCTTCCCTGGAACAGATAACAGGGTGATGCCTCTGTAATTCCAACAATCTGTCCTGGGACCTTTTCCCTTATAGAAGGGCAGTATGTCTTCAGTGGCCCATCTGATGGCCGTCATGTCAGCCTGTTGCAATTGGTGTCAAACGACAGCTCGTGTAGTGCAGCCTTACGTGAGTGCGCCACATATGGATACCCAAGAATATGTGCGTAATTTGCATTCAGAACAATTGACCAGTTGCCTAATAAAATTCATGGGCATTTTTGCCACACCCCTAGAATATTTAATTTAATTTGGTTGTTGAATCTTTGGGTGTGTTTGTTTATTGAATCAGATTTATCTGACACTGACAATGTTGTACCATTCGAAACTACCACTCCGATTAATCAAAATAAAACGGTTAAAATAAAAGAACACAGAGCAGATTGAGGAGATTGATGTCATATACTGTAAATATGTTATGTTGTCATATTTTGGCACAGCTGTTGCCTTGTGATTTTAAAACTGTTGGTTGCAGGCACTAATTTGAAGCGATTAGAAACAATAGCCACGTATGATCCCAAAACGAAAGAATTCATTCTTCATTCTCCAACCATTACTGCCTGCAAGTGGTGGCCTGGCGGACGTAAGTGTTTAATTATGCACATTAGGCTTAATGGTTGATCTTATGATAGCAGGTGGCACAGTGAATGAAAGATCAGTATATATGTAGCATGATAAATTTGCCTCGTAGTAAGTATGCATGTCATTTTATTACAAGCAGGCCTTCCTCTCCAGTAACACATCCCATCAGTGTGACAACATTGGAGCAGTGATCATTATCTGGATGATTGTTGGGCAGATTATTAGATTATTAGAGCAGTTCTTTGTGCCGTATTGCATAGCTCTGTGATTTTTGCATTATTATAGTACTGCAATCTTGCCCAGTCATAAGTACACTGATATGAATATTTGTTAGAGATCAGTTTCAGTACAGACTTTTTAGGTTTATACTTAGTGGCACATTTTTTGCCTCCGTCATAGAACATATGAGGCTGGTGGCAGTATGTTTTCAGGTGTGCCGTCCGTCTGTTTTCCTTCCATTTGTTGACACATACTTCGCATGATGTATATCCATTTGTTAGCAATTTCGATGATATTTGGCACGAATATTCACAATGTGAGTTGACATTGCTGAAAAGGTTTTTAAGGTGATGGGGCCAGAGGTCAAGGTCAAGCAATGACAGTCATGGAAATCTTGTGAACTCGATAGCTGGTTACCGCTGAAGGGTTTGATACAGAATGTACACAAGTAGCATGCTTGAGAGACGAACTGTTTGGGATATAGGATTTCAAGGTCATGGTTTAAAGGTCAAGGTCAGGCAGTGACAGCGATAGAAGTCTCTTGAACTCGATAACTTGTGAACTGATGAAGGGAATTGAGCCAAAAATTATGCAAATACTTAGACCATTTGGAAGATGAACTGATTAGGCTTTGAAGGTCATGGGTCAGAGGTCAAGGCCACAAGCGTGTGAATACTACAGTGGCAGAATCAGACGTTTTGACTATGTGGAGTCGAGGCTGTCTTGTTACGTGATTTCTTTTACAGTTTATTTATCTTATGGATACTTTTGTCACATGTGACCATGATTTTGCATTTTCCAACACTCATTTACAGTCCAAGCTTTCTGCTTTTTTGTATGCTTCTATCATTGTTTGCATCCTGTCGTGAAGTATCTGACAAAACAATATCGTCTACACACTCCAGGTCACGTAGACAGTTGCCATTTATCCACTGCGACTGAAACCCGTTCTTAACCAATCAGTGCTTTCTTCATGATCCATGCTGTTAGAAAGACAAATAGTAGTGTTTATAGACAGCATCCTCCTCTCACTCCAGTCGTTACTGTGAACCAGGCTCCTATTGCATCACGCCACTTAACTCAGTGCAGTTCAGTTCTGTTAAGAAGTGACTAAAAACGAAAATGGTCTTTGGAATGTAGAAGGGGAATAAGAACAAATATTATTTGCTGAAGAAGAATAGTATAAGAACTGAAAGTATATGTGCTGAATTGAATTGAATGAGGAAGAAATTAGCTTCAGAATTTGTCACTGGTGCACACCTGTCCGCTAAAGCACTAGATCACTGGTTGATCACCAGTTTAACCACTAGTTGAATATTGTCACAGTTACTGTGGTTATCTGTTTAGTTGGAAAGACGGTAAATCATGCCGTTGTCGTTGCAATGCTCTACAGTCTTGGTCAGAAGCATGGACCACACTGGTTTATGGTGCAGCTGCGAGACATGGCAACGCACGAACCATTGCCAGGTTTCATTGAAAACTGTTACGTGCTCTGTGCTGTGCTAATGAAACGTGATGATGTCGTATGCATTGAAAACCGTTACGTTCTGTGTTGCGCTAGTGAAACGTGATGATGTCGTATGCATTGAAAACCGTTACGTTCTGTGCTGTGCTAATGAAACGTGATGATGTCGTATGCATTGAAAACTGTTACGTTCTGTGTTGTGCTAATGGAACGTGATGTCCTGTACATTGAAAACTGTTACGTTCTGTGCTGTGCTAATGAAACGTGATGTCGTATGCATTGAAAACCGTTACGTTCTGTGCTGTGCTAATGAAACGTGACATCGTATGCATTGAAAACTGTTACGTTCTGTGCTGTGCTAATGAAACGTGACGTCGTATGCATTGAAAACTGTTACGTTCTGTGTTGTGCTAATGGAACGTGATGTCATGTACATTGAAAACTGTTACGTTCTGTGTTGTGCTAATGAAACGTGACGTCGTATGCATTGAAAACTGTTACGTTCTGTGTTGTGATAATGAAACATGACGTCGTATGCATTGAAAACCGCTACGTTCTGTGTCGTGCTAATGGAACGTGATGTCATATGCATTCTCTGTAGTGCTTCTACGTTTTCATGGTCGTCATGGTTGTTGGTACCAGTGCAAATGATTGGCTTAAAAGTTGTAGTTACAGACTTCTGTGAAGTTACCTATTATGTATCTCTTGCAGACGATGGCTATACTGACTCTGGACAAAAGAAATTGATGTAGAGCCTAATATGTATCATCTTTCTGTTCTTGACTCGAGTATTGTTGAAATATATGACAAAATATGCAGGCACGATATTGTGTCCGTCGGTGTAGTGATAAAACTACATGCCTTTCATGTCCCTTTCGTTGAGTAACTCTGTTATAATCCTCTTCACTGAATTGATGCTGTCTTGCACAGTATTGTGTAATGTCAGAGTGCAATATCATTAAACTGTGTCTTATAGGAGTACAAGCCCTGTGTGGGGCCGTGGCACCCCTCTTCCGCCTTGTCCTTTTACTTCCTCATCTTTTCCCTTTTTTTACTTTTTCCTTTCTTTCATTGGCTATTTTCTTCTTTTGTCCATCCGTTCCCGTTCTACCAGAATAGTCCCACTCCGTTTCCAGGCCGGAGGTCGTAGGAGGCGACCGAACCTGGGTTTAGTTTGTTTGTTTGTTTTTTTTGTGTGTAATTTGTGTTATCTGTATTCCTTAGTTAAGATGCATTGTGGTGTTTTGTTCTATTTGGTTTACTTTTGTGTGTTACTTCAGTGCTTTGACACTGTGGGTTGGGTCATTTGACCCGTAAAAATCCGTCCCCGACATGACCTATAATGTGTTTGGTGGGATGTTAAGCCTTACTCAATCAATCAATCTATAGGAGTACAAACTTGCTTGCTGTGAGCCCTCCGTCTGAGAGTTATAGATGACTTGCCATTACAGCATTTACTGAGTGACAAGTCTGCATTCTCACATTGGATTTTGGAGCATCCTCCCTCTCGTCCAATAGACAACCTCTGACCTGATTATCAGAACTGTTCTGTGTTGTATTCTGTACTGAATGCTTCTAGTGCATGCCAAAGCTGTAGAACCAACACTGATGCATTACTGTTCAAAATTGCAGCAAAATCTGACCCGTAGTTTTCAAGCTGTAGGCAATTTTGTTACGGAAAAAGTTCGAAAATGGCACTCAAGGTGAGAAGTCAAGGTCAAATGTCATTTCTAGGGTTTAGCATACCAAGTTACGTCAGTTGCTGTTCATTAGTTTTCATTTTTGCATGGAAAGACAGACAAATGAGCAGCCATAGTAAAATAATAGTGATTTGCCAAATTTTTCACTGTATATGCACATAATCCACCACATTTTTACTTCCAGTCCAGTTTATAATTTATCCACTGATTTGAGCTTTGCGTGTTTGATTTCTTATAAAACATATAAATTTTGGCAGTTAGACTGCGTATGCATGAAATCCACCATATTTTTATGTCCGAAATTTAACTGCTGATTTGAGATCCCTTGCTGGTTTAATATAGGATGTAAATTTGTAGCAATTGAATCATGTTTGAGGCTATTTTTTGCCAATTTCCTACTGTTCATATGCAGAAATGGCAGTGTTTTTAATTCCAGTTTATATGTGACCACAGAGATGAGCTGATTTTGGCTGGTTTTTATTACAAAACAAAATTTTGGCGATTGGAACCTGGGCCACATTTTCAGTCATTTTTGCTGACATTTCTATTGTGAATGCACAGAAAATTCTTAGTTTTTACCTCCAGTGTAACATTTGACTGCATATTTGAGTTTTGTGTAGCTTTTTTACAGAGAGTGAAATTTTGTCAGTCGGGTGACCTTTTACAATAAATGTGATTAGAATAGTGTACTTTGTTCCTTTACTGTTCATTATATTTCACAGGTGTTACACTGGGTGATATTGGACCAAAGTTTGGATTTGATTCAACCGACAATGGTTTTCTGCGCTTCAACCACGTCAGGATTCCACGAGAAAACCTGTTAATGAAATATGCTCAGGTTTTTCTGCTGCTGCTGCTGCTGAAATATTAGATCACTGTCTTTGACCTACTTTGAGGTGGAAGATGCTAACTAGACATGCTATTTGAGGTTGATCCTTAACTGATCGTTGTCAACTGTGTTAATCTTTACCGTAGTCTTCATGCCAGCCCAACACTGTCCCGAGTAATTGTAGATGGCCCTGGAATGACGAAAGTGCAGTCACTTAGTCACTAGCATTTGGCAGTATTTTGTGTAGGTGGTCTTGTGCAATTCTGCTGTGAAACGGGATGCTGATATTGTCTATGAAATACTCTTTTGTTGGAGTTACGTGAAAATGTAATGGCATTCGGATTGTATTTGAGACATACTGTAATACTGTAGGTATGTAAGAAGCAGCAGTTGGTACTTGTCAGCACTCAGCAGTGAATGAATGTACGTGTGTTGTTTTTTATACTGCAGTGGTGCATAAAACATGTAAGGACTGTTTATTTTAAATTATGGAACATGGCATTTTCTTGATGCTTGTGAGCAGGTACTTCGAGATGGTTCTTACGTGAAGAATACAACAGTGGCAAAGTTGAACTATGGCCCAATGGTGCGTGCCCGTTCCGTGATTGTACTGGACCAGGGAGCACGTGGTCTTGCCCAGGCTGTGACCATTGCCATCAGATATAGTTGTGTCCGCAGACAGTCAGAGTTTAAACCTGGGTACTGCTCATCTCTCTATTTATGCAAAGTTAAATGTGTTTTGCCACCGTTAGAATGATGTCGGAGGCATTCTGTTTTTGGGCTGTCTGTGTGTGTATGCATCTGTTTGTTAATTCAATATCTTCTAAACCGTTTGTGGGAATTTCGCCAAATGTGCATCTTTGGTGCAGTTGGGCACAGGAACAAACTTGTTAGATTTTGAGGGCAAAATGTCAGGTCACAACGAGACCACACATGATCTAATAAGCACTTTGTGAGGCATTTTCTCGCCTATCTTCAGAATACATTGATGTACTTTAATTAAATTTATAACAATCACTCATCAACAGGTCCACATGACATTGATGACATTTTGAAGGTCATGGGTTTAGAGGTCAAGGTCACATACAGTTTCCGAAAATACACTTCAGGCAGAGGCTATCAATCAGTGTTTGCTGTTACAGACCACCTAGTCTGCTGCTGCTGCTACTACTACTACTACTGCTGCTGCCAAGACTGCTACTACTAAATGACTTAAACAATTAGTTATTGTACTGTGGTTTTAAAATACCTTTTTAATGTACCTTTAAACGTACATTTTATTTTGTCTGCAATTTTTGCCATATTTCGGTGATTCTTGTATTGCCAGACCAACATGGCTTCATTTGGGACTGGCATTATATACACTGTGTTTCAATAAAAAAACATCAACTTTTGTTTTCTTTAGATCTCCTATGCTAGGAAAATGATCAGATTTGCACAAAAATTTCAGCAGACGTAGCAGAGTAAGTTCAGATTTTACTTATGTAAAATTATTGAACTGCAGAATAAATATTGTTTGGTATCGATAATGTAGTTCTGGCATCATGTAGATCTCTTCTGCAACAAGGGGAAGTTGGCAAGACAGGTATTTCATTAAAAGTTGCGAGATGGCAAAGGTTATGGAGCTATACACTTCTGTAAGAAGTTTTCTTAGAAAAGATGGAACGTTATTTGAGCTGAAAATTCTAATAAACAAAACTGATGACACTGGAACTATCAAACGACTACCAGGCACCTGCAACGGACCAACATGCACTTCACTCGCAGATCATTCTTGATAATCCTGGTGACTGAAGTCAGAGATATGTGCTAAGTCGTGCACTTTGCCACTATGAGTCTGTGGCTTTTGTTCTTGGCTAAGTGCAAGGCCTTTAACGTTGTCGATGTTGGCTGAGGAACATCCACATCTGTCTTGAATGGTAAATCCCATTGCTCAAAAACAGATCTTCATGATGTCAGAAGTCACTGATGTCACTGATACCAAAGAATGTTTATTCACCAGTCAATAATTTTATACAGCTGCAATCAATATTTACTCAGCTACATTTACTGAAATTTTGTGCCAGTTTGATCATTTTCTTAGGAGATATAGAAGAAAACAAAAGTGGGTGTTTTTATTGAAACACTCTGTAGTTAGGCTGCCCAACGTTTGTTGAAGGCCTTCTAAAATACTGCTGTCCTTTTTGTCTTTTTTTAACATCCAACATCTAGTCTCATGGCTGAGCATTTCCCACAGCAAAAGATATCACAGATTTGGTTCTAAGCTGAACTGGTAAAATTGACTCAGACCTTTTGCTTGTCCCTCCCCTAATTTTTACGGGGGGGGGGAGCAAAATGTATGGAATTTGTCCTGCTCGATTTCACTCAAATTTGGTACAAACTGCAGAGTTTGATAATGTGACAGCTGATTAACTACAAATGTTCAAGGTTAAAGGGTCAAAGGTTAAGGTCACAGCATGATGTAACATTCAGTATTTTACTAGGAGTACCACTGGTGTTTTGAATTTCACTGCACTTAAATATTTTTTGCACAAGTGCAGTGAAATTATGTTATAAGATCAGAGATGGAGAACTTTATGCGTAAATTGATTGGTATGTTAAGTGTTAGTCGTTTGTCTGAACCTATGCAAAGAATATTTAAGTATCATGCCACTCGAAACAGTGGTGTTACTCCAGATAAATAACTGAACATTTTGATGTATGGAATGCCTTCCGTCGTCATCATGTACAAAACGTATAAACGTTTAGAAATGGTTCAGTTTTAATGGCCCGTCTGGTATTAGATCCTGTGATTTCATAGTTCAATGTAGGAGTCCCCGAGAGCTCAATGAAATCAACAATGTCCATTTTGTGGTGATGTCATTAGGTAGTCAAAACCAGATATTAGTTTTGTTAGGTTCAGCTGTTTCGGTTTCGTTTTTGTTATCTTTAGTTATCTTACCCTACAAGAGGTGTAACTAACAGATCAGTAATAATGAACAAAATTGCAAACGTGCACATCTGTTATGATGTAACGTATTGGTGATATGGTCTGTAATGTAGTGGAGAAGAGCCACAAGTGTTGGATTACCAGACACAACAGTACAAGCTGTTTCCTCTGCTGGCTGCGGCATATGCTTACTGGTTCGGTGGGCTCAAGATGAGAGACACATATTTTATACTGGATGAAGAGATACGGCGAGGCAACACTGAGCTTTTGCCAGAGGTGACTGACTACTTCTTTCACTTGGATTAATTCTTAGGGTTGGTTGCATACGCTGTAGATTTCTGGACGTTTTTCAACATTGCTCGTTTTGGTAAATAATCTGTTGTATGTTAGTCAGTGACAACATTGACAGCTCGAGGCATTCACAGAACTTTTACTTCACGTTGCAGCTTAAGCTATGTTGAAGAATGTTGTCCGTCACGTTGACATTCGCGAGAGAATTTGCCATTCATGTAAGCCAGACATGAGACCCACATGTACAAAGTGACTTGTCATAATTATTTAATTTTTAAAAAGTTTCTTAAGATCTTTCAGCATATAACAACTAAAATGCATCGGTATATTGTTGATCAGCTTAGATTCAGCTCTGCTTAATTTTGTCAGCCAGTTGCCGTGGAGAAATCAGCCAGACAATGACGGTGACATGCTGTAATGTTTAGGTGCATGCTACTTCATCGGGACTCAAGGCTCTGTGCGCCGATGTTGCCAGTGCAGGCATTGAACAGTGCCGAATGTGCTGTGGTGGACATGGCTACTCTCTGTCAAGTGGATTGCCAAAGATTTATACCAAAACGACAGCTGCGTGCACCTATGAAGGCGAAAACACTGTTCTCTATCTACAGACCGCAAGGTAAACAGATTTATGTTATTTTTGCAATGATTTGTTTTCGTTATGCTTCTGCTGCTAACAGTAGGAAAGGGAAGGAAAATGTAGGGATTTAACTTGCAATTTATAAGCTGATTAGATCAGCTTAGTCTATCTGTGATGCGTCATCTGTTTACTTAGTGGAGGGATTGCAGTGAAACTTGCCACAAACACTCGTCATCAGAGTGGGCATTGCTGACAAAGGTTTGTAAGGTCACAGATCAAGGTGAGAGTGTTTAGCAGTTGTCAGATGGACTGCCAGGTGAGACGTGCACGAATATCCATCAGCAGAAAGATACCGGGTACCTATACTTCTTGCAGTTATGGATAGATATTTTAACATGATCATGGGCACAGGGGCTATGTTGATATCAGTAGGTCACGTTATATAGGCCAAGCCCCCTTTACCTTCCATTGGTTAAGATGCCGTACGACAATTCGCACACAAAATTTGAAGTCTCTAACTTAGACATATGAAGAGGGTATCCAAAAGTTAAAAGCAAGGTTATGCCGCATTTGATCCAGTTTTCAATTTCTGGATAGTACTCATTGTAATCAGTCTGCACACCAAGTTTAAAGTCACTATATATGCCCATTTCAGCGATATAGAGGGGGTCCATAAATTGTAAATTATAAAAGTAGTTCATATGACCTCTGTAAGGCCCACTTTGACCTAATTATCGGATAATACTCTTTGTAGTCAAACAGCATACCAAATTTGAAGTGTTTTTTTGCTTCTGCCGTTTGAGAGATATACAATACAGGGGGTCCCAAAATTTAAAAGTAGGTCACATGACCTAGGCTATGCCCCTCTTGTCCTCTAATTTTAGAAATTATGTGAACTTGAACTTGCTTGATATTCTGATCAAGTTTTGTGATCATAGCTTTATCTGTTGTCAAGAACGGCACAAAAACACTGTCCATTGGCTTAAGCTGGAGGTGATCCCAAGAAAGCAGTTTTTGGGGGTATAAATGGGAGGCGGTTGACCCTCTGAACGAAATGATACCCGCGGAATACACTTACCACCAAAACACGTTTTGTGGTACATTGGTTGTCAAGCCACATTGTACGCAATTGCTCTGTAGATGTGCTGAAGGAACTACAAATTTTCTGTTAGAAAAGTACATTATCACCCTATCCTATCCTGTACTCATAAAGCGGCGTGTATTAATTTTGGGTGTGGGGTCGTGTTCTGGACGTAGTCAATCATAACAAATTTCACTTCAATCATTTAGGCAGTTTTGATTAGAGGTATTGCCCTTACAACTGTGTACACACTAATGTGCTACGTTGTAATTAAATGAATCTACGTACCGACCGTAAGGGTGAGTTGTAAGAATGTCACTTAAAAAGTAACACTTAACTGTCTTCAAGTACTACTGAAGCTAACAATTCTTGCATGAAACATTAATCGATACTTACAGTTCAGTGGCCAATTTAGACCACTCAAATTTAAGTGCCATGTAACAGCTGAGATATTACTGTAGTTAATCGCATGCAAAATTTAAAAAAAATAATTCAAGAGAGTTTCAGTAATATCAATAAAAATGAACATTCTGCAATTAAAATTAGGTTTTTACTACTTTATAACATGTCTGAGGCAACGTAGTAATTC
>Ga0209562_1000461_pt1 | contig 13760 bp, 7 predicted proteins | sample WorMetvacBELIZE2_FD_187399 | JGI IMG/M metagenome (GOLD analysis project Ga0209562, IMG submission 187399) | Marine gutless worms symbiont microbial communities from Max Planck institute for Marine Microbiology, Germany - Olavius vacuus BELIZE.2... | ecosystem: Host-associated > Annelida >... | reverse complement strand
TGTCGAATAGTCGAGCCGCTTGTACTGTCAGCAGCATCTTGTGACTCGACTTTGCCGGTGAACTGTGTTACTGCAAACGCCGTCTTGTAGCCTCGTCTCATGTACATCGCTTCCAACTCGCTGTGCGCGTCGATGCCGACGGTGTTACGCGACGTGCGATCTGTGACATCCTGAGTGACGTCCATGATTCTGCGTCCCAGACCGGAACTCCTGTGCCGCTCGTCGACGTATATCATGGATCCGTAACTGAGCCCGTCACCGACCGCCAACTCTACCGCGGACGCGACCGTCTCTCCGTTCAGTTCGCCGACATAGAAACCGTCGACGTCGTCTTCACATACATCGAGGACGAGCTGGAGGTCAACGGACGTGGCACAAATAGTGCTGTACCACGAGATGACCTTCTCGGCGTCTTGGCGTGTCATACGACGAACGACAAACCCGTCATCCCACTCTCTATACACACGCCGTTTCGTTTTGTCTGCCATCTTCAGACACCTGCGACTTTACTCTTTCCACTTCACCGATTTAGCAACTACTTGTTGTGGCCAGTCAATTCAGAAAGCAGTGATGTGATCACACGAGTGACACGACACAAAAGCATTGCGGAAACAGCATCGATGCGTTTACTATAGCACTAACACTAGCACAGGCCGACTGGCAGCGTTACAAAGTCCATACACAATATTATCCGGCCTCTTGGTAAACAGTCACTTCACCGTGCGATAACACTTCCACCGCTGCTGAGTACTGACGTGATAACGAGTCAATTATTTGCATACACCAAGTGCTACTGACGCGAATAAGCGGTACACGTCATTCAGCAGCAAGCTGTAGTACCCAAAAACGTATAGGCCCATGGTGCTATAATTAGCTTCATGTACCTGTATTGGCCCACGCGCAACAGAGCAGTGCACTGTGCGCAGCCTCCTTGGGTGCAGCACGTGGATGATGGCGAAAATTTTACTCTGGGTTTTACCAGACATGTTATCCGAGATTTACATGCTACAGCAGCTGAAGTGGTTATATCACCCAACAATATGAAATCCATGCGGAAACGTATTTGGTGAAACTGAAACTATAATTTTTTAGCGAACGTGAACTCACGTTAACGTTCGCTATATGCTGTCGCCCGTCCGTCTGTCCTCTGTTTGTAACGTTCGTGGGCCCTGGCGATTGAAATTTTCGGCAGTGTTTCAACTCCATTTGGTACCTTGGCCATCCCTGACCTTTGGGTAAAAATTGTAGACCTGTGTCGTTTGTGCTGCATTTATAAATGCGGAATAGACCTAAAGATCTCTGTTATTATCTGTTATCTCTTACATTCTGTTGCAGAGATCTATTGCAGACTGCAGGCGTAATCCTCATACTGTGACAATGCTAAGAGACTATTTATAGCTGACTTCTTCGTCGACATTTCGCAGATTGTGCTTAATGTACGGTAGGCCTACTGCGCAAAACAGTAAGGTGGAAACAAATTAATAAACGATTAATTAATTCGGGTGAAATAACCGATAGGTACTCAAATTGTCAACTTTTATTCGTATTTCATGAATTAGTTTATTAACAGCAAAAATGAAGTCTGGCCGTTATTATTAGGCCTATGCGGCACATGTCTTAGCTTGCTTGTCTGTGGCATGACGTCAAGTAATAGGCCTAAGTTATAGCTGCGGCGTGTCCGATAATGCTATTTGCAAATTGCAATGTTTACACTTTACAGACATCAGCTTAGGGTAAAGCTGGTACAAAATAAAAGCCCTTTTTATCCTTCTCTCTCCAATGCCTCTTCTTTTCCGATTTATCTTTCAGTTCGTTTCTCCTTGTTTCCACACGTACGGCCCGACATTGTCGCCGTCCGACAAGGGAGACCCGACAGCCGACATCAAACAATTGAAACAATATTTGTTATTACATCACATGCCAATTCTATGATAATAAAAGAAAACACACAGCTTGTCGGCATTCCTGACACACGCGCTGACAATGTTTATTTTATTTTATTTTATTTATTTAATTTAAAACTCTCGGTGCATATAATGTTGGGCCAAGTAACGCGGTTCTTATCTTCCGTGTCCTTTGTTTCTGCTCTATACAAGGAAGAGACTTGATACTTTGTGAGAACATTGATTGTGAGCCCTTTTAGCGAGATCTGGGGCAAAGCCCAACTGAAACTGTATACAAATGGTGTATTAAGTAGAACGTATAAAAACTCAAGCAGACGCTCGTTGGCTGAAGAGATAATATGAGCGATTGGGTGGCATTGGGACTTCGGATCAACGACGCAGAAGGCGTACAAAGGACAGGGTCAGATGGCGAGGTGTCATACGTGTCGCCAAGCGCCAACCCTTCAACTGACCACAAAGAACGCATAGGTATAAGTGAACCGCAGCGATTTGGAGTAGAAGACATGGAGATGAATATCATGTACAAGTGACACAACATTCCAACATATAGCAGAAGCATCGAAGCCCGCCCGCTCTCCTCCGATAGACAACATCTGAGCTACGACGTTGCTCTGGAGGTAAGAGGGCAGATTATCAGAACTGCTCTGTGTTGCATTGTGTACTGAAACTGTGCACAGTCACATGAGCAGTTCTTACAGTTCTCTGAATTGGGTTTTGTCACACTGGGCCCATTTCACTGTGCGTAGATTTATTTGTGTTTATCTGTGTGTATTTTGTGTATTTTTGTTTTACTGCATAGTTGTTGTATTATTGTGAGCGTAGTGGGGTGGACCTGATGGGACTGAAGCCTAATTCTTAGTACATCTTTTTTCAGTGCTACGACACTGTTGTTTGGGTCATTCGACCCGTAAAAACCTGTCCCCGATATGACCTATAATGTGTTTGTTGGGACGTTAAATCTTGTTCAACTCAACCATCGAAGTCTGCATAGGTTACAGGCCATTTTTAACTTCTTTGGTTACAGGTAAAAGGTACCGACCACATTAATGCGTCCTTCGTAATCTGCAAAATATGTATTGGTACGATCTAAGATACAATGGACGGAATCATTTATATGACACTATTTAAGACCAGTTTCTGCTTTCGTTTGTTATATTTCGATAATCGTTAAATCTATAATGGACGCTGAAAGCACAGCACTGTTGAACAGTGTTTATAAGTGTTGATGCTGGATGACAGTGTTTATAGTTGTTCCATTTCATCCATTTTAGCAAAACTCAATTTCTACTCGTCTGCTCTAATATAATTTAATAATATTATGCTAGCATGATCATTATCGTTAGCATCATCATCAACATCATCTTTACTTTCATCTTTATAAACAGTAAGATTAATATTTGGTCGTAGCCACAGTGCAGTAAGTTGCTTTAGTTGCTGTTAAACTGGGATGAATATGTTATTCGATTGACTGGTATCACAATAATTAATGCTATGTCTGCATTTCTCTTTTATACTCATCAGTCATCGAACGGTTGTCGTATCAAGCCGTCCAATTACAAACGCCATTAGAGTTGCAGCAGCTGTGATCAGCGACTGACAATGAACGCGTCGTCGTGAATTCCAACAACAGAACCTCGACGAAGACGACGACGACGACGACGACTCGATGGCGGAAATATATTCCACATGAGCGACATCTAGCGACGGATTCTTAGTGGTCGATGGCACCAGCTGCTGCCGTAGAAAGCTGTCGACGCTGAAACTGCTGTAAAAACATAAACGACGCAGCGTTTAGGATTTTTTTTCTTTTCAAAACTAATGTTAAACAGACGATTTGATTCGAGAAACGACGCGAGTGAAAAAATGATTTGCACAGATGTATACAAGGATGCGTGATTTCGTTAGCCAGACTACGTGATTATGTGATATATGGCGGTGAGACCTGGTGTCGTCGAGTCTGATCCAGAGATCATTGAAATGCGTGACCGAGTCATGACGCCGGTCGTCGGTGACGTCAGATGATCGTCTAGGATGCTGCTGCTGCTGCTGATGATGATGATGATGATGCTGTCTTCTTTCATGTCTCTGTCGATATCGCCGTCTAAATGTCAATCATTGCAGCCAACATGTGCACGTAACAACCATCCAAGCGTGCTTGAAATCTAAATGATGAATCATGACACGAAATTGTCAAACCTCTCCGCTACTGTCTGCACAAGAAGCTAATAGTCTCTTTCATCATGTGCTGATCTATAATCTCTCGTTGACTTCAGTGAGGATTTTCCAACCTATGCATTTTTAAAGAAAATTCTTAACACAGAGCATCAAAAAATCAATCATCATCATCATCATCATCATCATCATCAACGAATTTCATCGCGACTCAAGTCTTGCAAAAACTTCAGGGCCGTTGAATATGTCTGTACAGATATCATTTTCGCATCCATTTTTATATTTTTCGTAATTATTTTCTCCGATTTCTCATTTCATAACATTTTCAAAAATGTATAGCTTTGGAAATACCCAAAAAATTACGAAAGAAAGTATAAAACATGCACGCACATTTTTGATATGCTGCCTGATCTTTAATAACCCAAAGGTCATTGACAGTAGTACTATCACGTAAGTAACTAATATTTAAAAAAAACTACCAGTAACTGATCTACACTGTGTGCCAAAAATCGTCCACCTTTTTATTTTTCAAATATATATGTCAAAAATTAACAGATTTTAATAATTTTTGGTGTGTTAGATCCCGAGAAAATTTGACACCAACAGCTTGTATATTTGCCAACCTTACCTGTATACTGTGGCCACTTTACATTGGGAAATCCAAAAAGTCATTTTATCAACAAAAAAGTCATTTTTCTGAGAAGAAGAATAGTTGGTGCGGGCGACCCCTTCTATCTGAAATGTTGGGTCAACCGGCCCCCGTTAGAGCGAAATCGCCCTTAATAATAGCTTTTATTTTGCATTTTTCGCCGAATTCAATTGCATTTGCTGGCCAATTACGTCACAGTGGTTGAATATAGACCTACAATGTCCGTAAATATTGTCTCCAAGTTCCAGTCTTCCACTTTTGGCCACAACTACCCACCCTGCAGCGCGGTCTCTCTACGATAGCTGTGAGCTACTTGTTAGTATTACGGCCAGATAGGCCTGTGTGTGGATAGCGGCACGTGTGTGACTCTGAATCTCACCTGCCGTGATGATGTCGATGATTGCGATGATGAGATTGCACACCTGGCGATGATAACCTCACACCAGCTTCTGTTTCAGCCGGTCGGCCATGACCGTTGCTCGGTTGACGCCGGCTGCCGAATCTGCACGCGCGCATACATGTATGCCATTAAGCCGTCGGTTAACACGTTCTTACTTGCTGTTTTCAATCTATTCGCAAAGCGAGACAAGGTGCATAGGTTACCGAGTCAAATTGTCAGTCAGTGCCATCGGCATTAGACACAAAGCCAAATGCATAGCACAGACAAAAACATCAAATACGCCTAGTTACAAGTTGACAAGTGAAATACTGCTTTAAGACGACACAATACTTCTTTTCGTAAAAAAATGTGCATTCAGAAAATCGGTAATAGGCTTACAATTTACAACTGACAAAAAACAGATGTGTGAGAATGTTTGATATGAGGAAATCGTGTCGTTGTTTTATTATAACTATTACTGCAAGCTATACTCCTTGTCCCAGAAAAAAAGTAAGCAAAACTGTTTTTGTCATATTTTCTCTAAAGCTTGGTCGATTTCGATAAAATTTGGTACATAATATTCTGAATAAATTTGCCACATAGTATTGTACATGTTTTCCCCTCGCCTAAATAATGTCCCATACACTACCTTGTGAAACTTATGCTGCAAACTATATCACCTGCTGTAGGCTAACCACAAATGTTTATTATAGCCACATCCCTTAAAAACCACTAGTGTAAATTATTTAGAGTTGTTGACTTCGTGATTTTTTACCAGTGGAATGTTCACCAAATGCGACTTCTAAATTTCACAAGGCGGTGTATAGAGACACTATTCAGATGAGGTCGTAAACACTTATATTACTTTGTGGAAGGTTTATTCAAGACACTTTGTACCAAATGCTATCACAATCAGTCGATGTTTGTAGAAGATATGACATAAAGATTTTGGCTTACTTTTTCGGAGACACCATGTAAAACATACAAAAGAAACAGGTCAAGAGCGAGATTGTTATGGAGGCTAGATATCTTTAATATCGCCCAGCTATAGCAGAACCGAAGCCCTAAAGCGTTTAATGCACACAATTATTCCTACCAAAAACGTCGCAACAATAGACATGTCTTACTCACGGGTTGTGGTTGTCAATGCGTTCACCAGGTGGCGTGTGTTGAATGTTGTAGCCACGTTTCTGTAGTAGCTCGATCAGGGAACCGTTACCAAGGAAATGACCTGGAAACGACAGAATGATACAATGCGTGTAATAGAGCTAGCATGTACACAGTGAGTCGAAAGAACTGTGCCACTATACATTCGTTCATAACTTTGACAAATGTTGGCTGCTTTTCAAAATTCTTTCACGTTGTATACTCCGAGAAATTTGCAACAAAATTCATGCTACCTTACCCACCAAACCTTAGATGTGTCGCTGCACTACCTTGCGAAATGTTAAAGAACTAAATTGGTGAAATTCTGCTGCATTTAACACAATAACATTTGCTTAATGTTCATAAAATTAACAAACAAGATATGTAAAACAACATATACATTACAGGAATTAAATGCTCAAAAGGTCTTCCTTTCACACAAATTCACGCGCAGAGACATTTGCGCCACTTATTAACTACGTCATCGATGACGCTTTGCTTGAAAAGATGCCAGACATCGATCAAGCGTTGCTTCTGCAGTTCATCGACGTCATGAACTTGCTAGACCCGCTGCTGCATTTCTCCCATATTTTGGTAGTCAATCGGGTTCAGATATGTGCTGCTGGGTGGCAAAAGGTCTGGTAAAATGAACGCAGGTGTCTCGTTTCAGAAGGTTGTTTGCACCACGTGCTCGCCCGGTGAGCAGGAACATTGCCTCGCTAGAAGATAAAAAACGTAGTAGCTCACGCATGACGGCAGTAGCTTTTCAGTCAGAAGCACCTCGTGGTAGTATGCGTCATTAATATTCACAGTAGCATCGATAAAAATCAGGCCCACTTGAAATTGGACACCATTACCGACTTGGTGAACGTCGAGCATGTCTGCAGCAGACGATCTGGTGCTAGCTGTATCTTTCTTGTCGCAGTCAGCGCATAGATGCAATTTTTTGAGGATTTTTGGGTATGGCTACATAAACCAGAGATGGTGACCATGGTAACTCACTGAACTTCAATTACATTAATAATGTACAATATTGATTTTAAGTAGGGTTTATAAATGCTGTAACCGGAAATGGTTTATTCTAAATTTTAAGCTTTGCAAGATAGTGCAGGGATACATCTAACGCGTGGTTGGCAACGTGGCATGAGTTTAGTTGCAAATTTCGTGGGAAATACAACAGTGAAAGAATTTTGAAAATCGGCCAACACTGGTCGAAGTTATGAACGAATTTTTTTCATTCATTCATATTCGTTTAATGTGCCGTGACAGAACGCATAGCATACAAGGAATATACTAAGTTAAAATACAGTATACACCGAATGTATAGTGGCAGAGTGTTTTGACTCACCGTGTACTTGTATGTACTTATGTACATCATGTACTTATGCCTGATGCTATTAGACAGCGGCATAATAATCTCTGAAAAATGCTGTGGCTGAATGCTGACGATGTGTATACCTCGTCGACACACTGTAGCTCACACCGGTCGTCACTTCTGTTCACAGGCGTATCATAGCCAGTATTTTTACCACTCGCGAGTGCGGCGTGCTAATATGTTCGGTCGCGTCTGTCTGTGTGTGTCTGTAATGCTCGAAAGCCTTCACCTGAACTCTGATCTGACGGTCTTGGGAGAACCATGATGCTTTTCACCTACAGCCCCCAGTGTCCACGCTGAGCTTCCACACCAGTGTGTAACAATGTTGCCGTTTAGATTAAATTAATTTATCAAATCACACAGAGTCATGAGTGAAACTGAGACGCAACAGTTTATATCAAAGTAATATTAGTGTTTAATACACTGAGGATATGTGGTATGCCCTATATACATAGCAGAGCTGAGACTATGTCTCTCGCCTGCTGCGTTTATGCGTAAAGTCACGAACTAGATTCTAGAGTTTCTAAAGAAGAGAACCTCTGTCTGAAACTGCCAACAATTATTTACATATCCGTTCGCTGATAGCGTGATTTCGCTTCGAAGGGTTGTAATTTTGTGAGCTTCTGGGTCAGATTACCGAAAAAATGATCGACCGCGAAGCGAAACTATTCTGCACATTATGTTAAAGTTTCAGTTTGTTGCGCTCGTTTCCAGGGAAGAGAATCGAACGTACCGTCTCCAACGCAGACAACTACACAGTGACACAAAAATTTAACATGGACGGACCACGCGACGCGAGAAACGAAACTTGCAAACTACGATGTGGTACATAAAAACGTACGTCACCCTTTATATTTTTGAAATAAATCCCTCCAAAATCGACCGATGTTCATAATTATTAGTATTCATAGCCCTAAGAATATTCGCAACCACAAGGTTCTAATGTTTCCCACCTCGTCTGAATAGTGAATCTACCCTACCTCGTAAAGAGAATTCCAATAGCATGTCTATTCCCAATAAAAGGTTAGCCAACATGTTTTCGTCGTATCTTCTGTGAAACTTGACTGATTCTGATAACATTTGCTATCTAGTATCCTGAAAAAATTTGCCACTAGCATTTTCCAGCTGATATGAAGAAGGTCTCTACAATACCTTGCAAAAAATAAAAGGGATGACGTTCCTATGGACCACACTGTACAAGAAAACAACGGGACAACAGTGTTGTGAGCTACAGTTAGGGAAAACGACGACACCGGTTTGTTTATGTTCAACGCATGGAAGAGAGCGAAACAGGCTGCTGCGGGCACTTTACTGGATTGTCGACGAAAAGAAAACTCTACGTTGACCACACATCGGCATCTCTATAGAGTCTATAGAGAGATATTGAGCAGATGGTATGCATCGATTAAAGTCTAAGATAAGGCCCAGCTGTATGTTTATCGGTGTCTGTCGTCGTGTACTCCGGTGAGTGGTATATAGAAAGTCTGGTATTTACCTGCGCCGAAAGCGAAGAAGAAGCTCAAGTGTGGTCTGCTGGTCAACAGACGGTCGATTCGCACGGCCATCCGCCGGTTCCGCTTGTCGATCAGTTCGCTGCGGAAGTACTCGTTGATCTGGCGCGTGATAGCGACATCTGGCGGAGACCCGGCGCCACCGCTGGACGACACTGGTGGCTGGTGGTCGACGGAGGCGAACAGCGTCGAGTTGAGGTCGCCACAGTTGTACTGTTGGACGAGGTCGTCAGCCGTACGCAGGGGCACGAATCCTTCGTCGACGGACAACAGAGGAACCGATGCCGACAGTTGGACTCCAGCGGCTCTCCGAGCTTCGTACTGAGACAGAGTCTGATCCAACGCGTACATCACCTGCGCAGTACGACGATACGTGATTAGCTTCGTCGAAGTGAACGCATTTCTTTGTCTTCATTCATAATGCGGCGTTTACACGCGCCAAACGTGTTGGTAACATATTGGGCGTGTAAACGTCGCATAAACTATAGTGAAACCCAGTGCGTTATAGTAATTACCGGTAATGATGGATAACTGTACAATTACTAACCAGTAGTTATGGGACGCGTAAGACATGCTTTCGATGCGGTGTAATTTACACTATGGTGTATTTCCTACGGGGTTGATTGGTTGACGTCTGACTTTATGAAACACCACATCCGACACGTGTCACAACTTATGACATAGATGAATATTATGCTGTTTTCTTGTCTGTTAGTATTGACATATATTAACGAATATGTGTTGCACGTAACTCAGAAAATTGAACGGACGGGTTTAGTGCCACGCTACCCTGCAGCAGTCTTAACTTGACACTAATTTGCACGTCACGGGCGAGGTGCTCAGAGTTCTCTGGGCAACTTTGACACTCGCGTGGAACTGCACGACGAGCACTCGTTCTGCTCTCGACATCTCGCATCATATGTAGCTGTAAGTGACTGCCGTAGAACGCTGTGAGAGTACTCGAACTGACTGCCCGTCCTCAGAACCGAGGTACACTTCTCTTCGCACGCCTACGCGTAGCCAACGTCAACTGTTCCTAAGCATTTTCGCGCATAAGGTTAATTTCCATAAGCTTCGTTTGGCCTTCTGTGAGAAAATGTGATACACAGAGCCATAGTTATGCACTTCGTATAATTTAACTAAAAATTAAAAAGTTCAAGAAATAATACAGTTCGAATGAAAGGTTAAAATATTTACAGTCAGTCTTCGGAATTCTAATCAAAATTTTCATTGTAAGATCATTCAGTGTTGTTGTTGTGGTCGATTTCTTCCATTTCGTCCACGAGATGTAGATTGCATTACATTACATGAAAATGCTTAACGTGGTCTAAGTAAATAACTGCTAGGACTATAATGCACATTAAGAATGTTCTTAACTGTTGTAAATACCCTGTTTAGTTTATGTCAGTTACATTAAAGTGTCAGTTACATAGTTACATTACACGCGATTATTTATCTTTTTTAAAGTTTAAATTCAACGTTCTTCATCAATAAAGTTCACTAAGCCCTGTGGCCCGTCTACACATGAAGTACGAAATAGTTCTAACGTGCGTAATGCAACTTTGCATGTCACTTTTGCTGAAAAGTATCTTTTGCTTTTCATGATAACTTCAGTAATACGTGTGCGTAAATTGTGTTCCTTTTTTACGAATTTCTGCCTTTCTGAAAACGCGTGAATTGATCTCTAAAATAATTTTGTCTACCAAATCTGAAGAACACTTTCCCGTTTCTCAGCTGACCTCTAGCCACTCAGTGTGTGCCTCAAACCAGTTGATAATGTTCATTCATTCATTCATTCAGTTTATTTGCCACAGGCCTGTGCTAATACACAAAGCAATACATGGCATGACAACCACGCGATAAAGGCACTAACACTTGTTACATTAAAACGATACTCGATGCACCGCAACTGTGATACAAACGAAGGATGGACGACAGTGACAGTGAGTGGTGTCAAACCGTCATTATACTTGTTCAATGTTTTGGGGGCGATTTGAGCATCAAACTGTTAGTTTTCCTTACACAGAAAGCGTTCACCATCTTCGCCGGCACTGACAAGCTAACTTGGCTCTCAGTGATGCTGCTGCTGCTGCTATTTGTTCGGTGCAGCATGAACAGAGGGCGCTTTCATCTTCAAACAGAACGAGCGAACCGAAATGCAGTGGGCGTCGTCTCCAGTCCTGCAGCTCCAAACTGGCACGAAAATTACAACCGCAACTGTTTCCAGCTGTCAGTCGGTCATATGACGCCGAGATAATTTAGTTGTTAGTTGTTTGTGTACATGTGAGTTGCGGTGAACCACGTAGTCGTGGGTGAACCGAGTGACAAAGATGACGCTGTGAATACGGTCGGTGCGCTGTTTGCTCACACGTACTCGTATACGCTGCAGCTAACAGATTTGTCAAACGTCTTCACACATCGCTACAGAATTTCATCAGCACTCTATAAAGCAAGGCCAGTCTGTTTATATCTGGATTTGTACATCCACCACTATCGTCTCAAAGAAGCAAACAGGGGCAGTACTCCTTGACCCGTCGTCCTCTATGGACTGGAGACGCCACTGTTCATTCAGTCCATGGTTCATTATACGGGCGAAAGTTTCTGTCGACTTGACGCAGTGCAGTTCTGAGACAATAAAGATGTCGTAGGAGCGACGAATGTGACACGGCCGCCCGCCGACAGCGTTCAGCGCGCGTAAGCCAAGTGCTCGGTGAAACTGACCGCAGTGACAGCACCGACATAATGACTGCGTGTGATCTGGTCACTCACTGGTCAGTCACACGCCAGGTAACGTACTGACCGGTACATTAGGCTTACCTGGCGTGTCTTATGGACCTTCCATCCACCTAGTGGCTGAACGCTTTTAACTAGCATTGAGCAAATAAGTACATACAGACAGACATAGATACATGATAGCATCTGATCCACTAGTCACACGCATAGTATCAAAGCAGGACCCCACATCGTCACAGACATATATACAGAGACATGCAGGTGGACGTGACATGGCAATAGGTCAGTGAGCGGTCTATTGAAATTCCGCCAAGCGGTCGCGGCCTTCTGCGAAAAACGACAACGATGTACCAGTTGACATGACCGCCGCTGCCGCCGCCGGCAACGACGCTTCCGTTCTGCGTTCCACGATGCGCCGCATTAAACGAAAGAGCCCACGGAACGTTTGCAAAGTATCAGTCCACACCGGAGTATGATACGGTGATGCGGAATAAGGTAACAGAACAGCTATGACAAGAGAGAACACCGCTGTAAACGGTGGTGAAATTAACGACACATTTTCTAGGATTAGATAGTTAAATGGACTTAGTTACTTACAATACAAAAATAACGTTTTATCTTGATGTAGATCTTACACGAGCAGCTCAATGTCACAGCGTCATGCTTAGTATTGCTGCGTAATACCCACCTTACGTCTCGCTAACGTCGTTTGTGACACGCTCCTTATGAACTGTCAAGAAAGTACATGTACGTGGTGGTAATGGGGTCAATACTTATGCTAGGATGTGGCTGGGGTAGAGATGGGGACTAGACAATTTACCGTGTCAGTCTCTAGTCCATGTTTGTTTTACTTTTAAATTTTTATGCATGCGACTGCAGCTCTACCACATCGTGCTCAAGTCTGCATAGAAAATTTGCATATTTACGCGTCTACGTGACTTATACAATAATGCGATTATACCCGATGTCTAGATGTCCTGCTAGTCTTCCACGTACTTGTGATGTTAACTAGGAATTTAGTCACAAGTATCAGGACCAGAACACTTACAGAACAATTTCAAAACAACACCAGGATTACATATCTGTACTTAAGAAGTCCTGAAAGACACATATGTAGTCCTGGTGTCGTCCTTAAATTGTTCCATAAGTATTGTACAGTTTACGTATAGTCTAATTGCTTACTGCATCGCAGGATCAACCTAGTCGACTACCAGTAGCAAAATGTTGTATACGTTCTACAAGTTACATGATTCTTGCACCCCTACAAAATGCAAAACTTTGGCTATTATACCCAACTGCCTTGATGGTCTTTTTGAGGACAACGTGTACACGTACCATTTAATAGAAAATTAATGAGACATTGAGACTGAGACATGTTAACAGCAAACTGCCAGCGTTATAAAACGTTATAGACGCACTATGATACGTGCTACGTTTAGTATGTTATAATTATTTATTACTCTGCTGCATCAGAATGCAAAAAAAAACCTCAACAGCACGTCACTGTAAAATGATTTCAGGAATTTCAATGAGAAGCACTCTCTATCGCCTCAAGTTTCATTAGAAATATCATCGCCAAGTGTCATCATCTGAACTTTTCTTGAACACGGGAGCACTGCGTGGGAAAACCTTAATCACATGCAGCTTACGGAAACAAAATTTCAACTTCAAATTCTTCTAATTTACCAAAGCTATATTTGTACAACGAGCGAGGCCAGCCGAACAATCAGTCATCAGCGCGTGTGATAACTGCGGCATCAATGACATACCTGTGACAAGTTCATGGAGTTTAGCGGCAAACAGTGCTCCTCAACCAGTTCGACGGCAGCCAGCTGCTTGCCGGCACGGTCCGCCTCCTGAGCCAGGTAGAGATCAAGCACTGGTGTCCCAC
>Ga0209562_1000460_pt1 | contig 13769 bp, 9 predicted proteins | sample WorMetvacBELIZE2_FD_187399 | JGI IMG/M metagenome (GOLD analysis project Ga0209562, IMG submission 187399) | Marine gutless worms symbiont microbial communities from Max Planck institute for Marine Microbiology, Germany - Olavius vacuus BELIZE.2... | ecosystem: Host-associated > Annelida >... | reverse complement strand
CCGAGCTTGGCGGCCCCTACACAAACGAGGTGGACCATTTGCTCAAGCTGCTCGACTTTCCGCGCGCCGCCGAGGCCGTGTACCGGAACATGCCCGAGGCGACACGAAATTGGGTCGATGCCTTCGCCGCCGGGTTTAATCACCAAATGCTTACAGGCCAACGCCCGCCCGACTTCGGGATTTTCAACCTCGAAGCCGAGCCGCTCACCCCGCAAAACATCATCGCCATTGGCAGGGTGGCGGGAGCGGACATCAACTGGGGCAGGTATGCCGGTCTGTTGCGCGAAAGACTTGAGCACCCGAACGATTGGCCCCAACGCTTTGCCGATGCACTCGAACTCGGCTACGGCAACGTCGTCCAGCGCCTGTCATTTCTCGATCAAACAAGCAGAAGCGGCAGCAATTCAATCGCCCTGTCGCCGCACAAGAGCGCCGGAGGCGGCGCGCTCTTGCTCAGCGATCCGCATCTGGGCTTCTTCCTGCCCAACGCCTGGTTGCTGGTGGGGGTGAAAAGCCCGGATCTGCACGCAGTGGGCGGCATGGCCCCCGGCTTGCCCTTTATCGCCTTTGGCCGCAACCCCCATCTCGCTTGGGGCGGCACCAATATGCGCTCGGCCAGCAGCGACCTCTATCGCATAACCGAGGCGGATCTGTTGCCCGCCACCAACGTCAAGCTGCACAATCGATTCTGGTTCAACAAAACTCTGACCCTGCGTCAGAGTCGCCTGGGTCCGGTGGTGAGCGACCACCCCTGGTTTGCCGGGCGAGAAGGCGAATTGATCGCCTTGCGTTGGAAAGGGCACGAAGTGAGCGATGAAATATCCGCTTTTCTGGCCCTCAACCGCACCACCAGCGTACGCCGGGTAGCGCAGGCGATGCGAACTTTCGGCGTCTCAGGCCAGCATATAGTGACGGCCGATTCCAGCGGCAATATCGGCCACATCCCCGCCGTACACCTGCCAAGACGACCCTTCGAACGCCCAAGTAAATTGGTGCTGGATCCAAAACGGGACGCCTGGCAAGGCTACGACGACGCCGCCACCCTTGACAGGCAGATCAACCCGCCGCGCGGCTATGTAATTTCGGCCAACGACCATCCACCCTTTGTGCGCCGGTCGCTGGGGTATTTTTTCGGCGTGCCGGATCGCATCAGGCGGCTTGAACAACTGCTCGACCAACCCGAAAAAATCGACCTGCAACAAGCCATTGAAGTGCAAACCGACAGCCTCTCGCCCTATGCAGCCGAACTTGCGGCAAAACTGACACGCCTGCTTGGCGCGCAGCCGTTCGACCGGGCCAACGCGGATTTTATCCGCAGCCTGGATGGCTGGAACGGCGACTACAAGGCAAGCAGCCGTCAACCCGTGGTGTTCGAAACCCTGCTCTACCACCTGCTGCACGACATCTATCGGGACAGGCTGAACGAGGACGGCGAACTGCCCTCGCCCTATTCCCGTTACGCCTGGCAGGTGGAGCGATTCCCCGCCGAGCTGGCTGCAAAGCTGGCCGGGCGGGGCGCGGACGCAAGCAGCGGCCTCGCCGCCTCCATCAATCAAACCGTCGACAAGGCGCGCAAGGACGCCGCCGACTACCCCACCTGGGGCGATATGCACTATATGCGCTTGGGGCCGGTCTATATCAATCTCCCCTATATAGGCGGCTGGTTTCGCGGCTACAGATTTCCCGTGAGCGGCTCACGGCAGACGCTGATGAAAACCAATCACGACCTGGTACGAGAAAGCCACCGCGCCACCTACGGCTCACAATCGCGGCATATTTCCGATATGAGCAACCCGGACGCCAATTATTTCGCTCTGCTCGGGGGGCAGGACGGTTGGCCTGGGAGTGAACACTACGCCGATCAGATCGAACTCTGGAGAACCAGGGAATACATACAGCTCCCCCTGACGCGCGAAAAAGTGGTGGCGGATTTTCCCTGGGTAAGCGAAATCGGGCCGGACTAGCCGCCCTTCACGCACCGCCCTCCCTCGTCAGGTCATAGCCGCCATGCCCCAACCACCGCTCAAACGCCTGGTTAACGCCGCCTGTAATCATGCCTTTGCACGGATAGTCACGCCACGGTTGGATCGTGAGGTTGATCCCCTCACCTCCCAGCAACGAACACTCAAATGGCTGCTCGCCAGGGCGAAAGACACCCGCCTTGGCAAGGCGCACCATTTCGCGCAAATTCGAAGTCACGCCGACTTCATCCGGCAATTGCCGATTCTCAGCTACGAACACCTGTGGGAGCGCTACTGGGCGCCCGACTTTCCACGGATCGCCAACGCCACCTGGCCCGGCCCGATCCGCTATTTCGCCCAGAGTTCCGGAACCAGCAGCGGCAACACCAAACGCCTGCCGCTCTCGCCCGACATGCTCCGCGCCAACCGTCGCACTGCGCTCGAAGTGATGGCGCGGCACCAGCGCAATCGGCGGGATTTCGCCCCGTTCGACGGACGCATCCTCTATCTGGGAGGCGCCACCAGGCTCTCCCCACTCGGGCACGGCGCGCAGGCGGGAGACCTCAGCGCCATTGCCTCCCGCCTGCGCCCGCGCTGGGTAAACGGCTGGTTTGCTCCACCCTACGCCATCAGCAATCTCGAAAACTGGCGCGAGCGCTACGAAAAGCTGCTCGATTACCTGGCCCAACCGCGCGACATTCAGGCGATCAGCGGCGTGCCCATGTGGATACACAAGCTGCTGCTTGATGTGCATCAGCGCGGCCTGCCCGGACTGGACGGCATGAAGCTCATCATTCACGGCGGCGCGAGCATTGCTCCCTACCTGACCAAACTTGAAGAACTGGCGCCGCCCGGCTGCGTCAGACGCGAGGTATATCCTGCCAGCGAGGGGTTTGTCGCCCTCGACGACGGCGAAGCAAGCGACTGGCGTCAACCACGCGATCTACGGCTCAACCTTGGCAAGGGGCTGTTTTTTGAATTCATTCCGGCGGAGCAACTCAACAGCGAGCAACCGGAACGCCACTGGCTGGGCAACGCCGAAACCGGCCGTGACTATGCGCTGATTCTCAATACCAACGCCGGACTGTTTGGCTATCCCCTGGGTGATCTGGTGCGACTGGTGAGCCTGAACCCGCCGCGCCTGCGCTTTGTGGGTCGAACCGCCTGGTATGTCAGCCAGTTTGGTGAGCACCTCAGCTACGCTGATCTGGAGGCGGCCATTGCTGGATCGCTGGCGCCCTCCCTTTCCGGCGAGATCACCGAATGGTGCTTCGGCGTCATCCTGTGTGGAAACGGCGACCAACCCTATGGACATCACAAATTGATTCTTGAAACCACCGCCCCAAGGCCGGGCGACGAAGACGTAACACGGGAAAAAGCTGCACTATTCGACGCAGCGCTGCAACGCGCCAATGCTGATTATGCTCAATTACGAACCACGCCCTTTCTCCCCCACCCACCGCAAATAAAACTTGCTCCGCCAGGAAGTTTCGATCACTTGCTGACCAGGCTGGGTATGGGAGGGGGGCAATCCAAGGTCCCACGTATGATTGGCCATCCGGATCGCTTTGCGCGACTGCTCGAACTTCTTGAGGAAATCGAAAAAGGGAATTGTGGCTGATAGCTTGGCTGTTGCTAACCATACCGTAAAAAACAACCGTAGATAGCTGGTTATTACTCCCTACAGGGCGCGCCGCATGGCGCGCAGGCGCTTGAGCGCTGCGAGCGCCAGTCATCAAGCAAGTGGCGATCCACGGTGGGCGAATGACGGTAATCCGCCGCCAATGCAAGCACAGACAGAATCAACACCAGCAGGTAGAGCACAAGCTTGCTCACACCTTCTCCCCCCTTGTCGCACCGGCAGCTTCCAATTGTTTGAGATCACACCAACCGGGAAAGCGCGTTAAGGCCACCCAGGAACCGGCGTAGGCACAGGCGTACCAAATCCAGCCGTGCAACGAACCGCTCGCCAGCCCGCTGAAGAGCGCGCCGATATTGCAGCCAAAGGAAAGCCGCGCGCCATACCCCATTAACAACCCGCCGAAAAGCGCACCCGCAACCTGCCGCCCATTGATACGCGCCTTCCCGCCAAATGAACCGTGAAACAGGGCGTAGACAAACACCCCGGCCATCATCCCCAACGTGGTCAGCGAAGGAACATTGGTCAAAACTGAGTTCCTGAGAGCCGCTGCCGGCAACTCCCATTGCCAAAACGCCCAACCGCTCAAATCCAGCCCCACCAGCGTGGCGAGTTTCGCCCCCCAGATGGTATAGGCGAAGGTGACGCTCCACATGCTGCCGGAAAACACCAGCACCAGCATGGCGGCCCCGATCAGCGCCAAGGCGCCTATCAGCCGCCGCGTCTGCCACAGCAGCGCGCCGACGCCCAGCCCGCTGGATTTACCCAGGGCGAAGAGTAAGGCGGCAAAAATCAGCAGGTATGCGAGCGCTATCAAACGCCAGTCAACCAACTCGGGGAAATAAACCGGATCGGCTGCGGCAAAATCCAGCCAGGTCGGCAAGTGCCAACTACCCAGCAGGCTGCCGACAATAAAGAACACCAGCGTCAGCAGCGAATGCTCCGAGCCCTCACCGGCGTGCACCGCCGTGCCCGAGCCGCAGCCCTTTCCAAACTGCATGCCTAGCCCAAACAGAAAAGAGCCGACTACCAGCGACAGGCTTACCGGCGCCTTGTTGGGGACCGCATCCGGCAGGGCGGCAAGCACGGCTAAGCTGGCGATGCTGGCGAGGCACAGGAGCACAAACTGGTGCCCCAGCGGCCTTGCATCCTGCCGCAAAATCGCCTTGCGCCAGGCGGTGGTAAAACCGATATGCCCGATCAACAGCGCAAGTCCCAAGACGCAACCGAGCATGAACAGCATCCCGTAGCGCAAATGGGTGTAGAGCGCTATAACAAACGCCGGGAGAATAAGAAACGCGATTATCAGGACGAACCTGGTAATCGCGCCATGGGGGGGAAACACTTGCTTACTTTCTTCTTGTCAACTCATTAAATCGTTCCGTTCGTCCAGCCCGACCAAGTTTTTCAGCTCGCGCCAGAGGTGATCGATCCGGCTTTTGGTATCGACTACCGGTCGTTGCTTGTCGAGCGTCCATTCAATCATGGAACCATCATAAAGAGAGGCCTGTTTGTGATCCGCCAGAAAATAGAGCGCCAACCAAGTGGTGGAGGCCCACCAGCCGGAATTGCAATAGACCACCATCGGGTCCTGGGTATTGATCCCGCTCTCCGCAACCAGCTTGCGCACCTTGTCCCGGCTTGCAAACTTCAGGGTTTTTTCATCCAGAAGAGAAGCGTGCACCAGCCTTTTGCTCCCTTCCAGCGACCCGGCCACACGCGCATTAGGATGTTTTTGCCAGCCATAATGATATTCGTCCGTGCGCGCGTCTATGGGAAAGTCAATCAAGGCGATATCATTCGTCCCCGCCAAGAGATGGGGACGAAGATTATCGAGGGGATAGGGAAAAGTCGATTCCGCCAGAGTGTGCTCCTTCACCAGTTCACCGCCGGCATCGCGCCAGGCTCGTATGCCACCGTCCAGCATGGCGACCTGATCGTGCCCAAGGTAGGTGAGCAACCACACCACGCGCGCCGCGCCGCCTATGTCGTTAGCCGACCCGCTGGCGGATACCACCACCACCCTGGTTTCCGGTTCAATACCAAACACACCTGCAATGTCAGCCAACAGATCGGGAGGCGGCGCCAGGTTGGGGACGCCGTTTCTGGTCTTTGCCCAACCCTTGGCGAAGTAATCCGCATTGAGCGCACCGGGAATATGGCCCTGGTTGTACTCTTTGGTGGTGCGGATGTCGAGCAACAGATACTCATCCAGACTGGAGCGAAGTTGCGTGGCCGACACCAGCGGGTCGCCCGCCGCCTGGGCGAAAGCAGCCGCAAACAGGACGAGGACGAAAAGCGGAAGAAGCAGATAGCGGTTTGACATGGTGAAAAGTGAAATCAAGTCCGCGGATTATTTCCACTATTTAGCGATTTGCTAGACAATTAACGAATATCTATATCTCATTTTGCGATAATAAGCTCGCTACGAACTTGATCCGGTAATGAAACTTGCGCAACTGAAAATGCTCGCCGAGCTGGTGCGACAGGGCAGCAATGTCAGCCGCACCGCGCAGGCGTTGTTTATCGCGCAATCCGCCATAAGCAGGCAGATTCATCTACTTGAAGAAGAGCTCGGCAACCCCCTGTTCCTCCGTCGCGGTAAACGCCTGATTGAGCCAACCTCCTTGTGCACCCAGGTGCTTGACCAGATCAACCAAATAGAAAGGGCCGAAGCTAACATCCGCAACCTTGCCGCCAACGCCGCCAACGCAGACACGGGTGTGCTACATATCGGCACAACCCACACCCAGGCGCGCTTCTTTCTGCCCCCGATTGTGGCGGAATTCCGCCGCCGTTTTCCGCGCGTGGAGCTGGTTATCGAACAAGGCGTGCCCAATAAGCTGGTTGACATGCTGCGCGATAACCTTGTCGACCTCGCCATTTGCACCGAAGCCATAGGTAAACCGTCCGATCTCACCAGTATGCCCTGCTACGGTTGGAGCCACGCGCTGGTGTGCCGGGCGGATCATTCGCTGGCGAAAACAAATGGATCGCTTACGCTTGAACAACTGGCGAAGCAGGACCTGGTGACCTATTCGCACCAGTTCGCCGGGGGCAGCCACATACGCGACACCTTTTCCCGGGCCGGGTTGCGCCCGCACATAGTGCTGGCGGCAGCCGACAGCGATGTAATAAAAACCTATGTCCGTCTCGGGCTTGGAGTGGGGATTATCGCCGCCATGAGCCTGGATGCGGACAAGGACGGCGACCTGGTTTCGTTGCCGCTCGGGCATTTGTTCGGCGAGAATGTCACCCGCGTCGCGTGGCGCACCAGCGCGGTATTTCCCGCTTTCGCCGATGCATGCAGACAACTCATGCTGCGGCAGGGGGCAAAACTGGCGGCGGCGAACAATCCGACCGCTTTGCCCGAAGAAAGGAGAAAAAACTGAGACCAACCAGCAGGCGGTATCCCCGCACCCGGGGCAGAGCGCAATCGGAAAAACCTCCAACAATTATGCGCATTGGGTAGCCAATGCAGGTGCATGTGGGGGGGGAGGAACTCATTCAACCTGTTGTTTATTTACGGCGAAAAAGGAATTTCGGGGTGGCCAAAATTAGCCTGGAAAGGCAGCCAGATCAAATGGATCAATTCAGCGCCACCCTGTGAAGTGCGCTGTGTTAGCATGCCCGATGAATGTTTTCATTCACTCAACAATCAAATACACAAGTATTTGTAAACCAACATTTTTTCCTGGAGGAATCATAATGAAACAGTCAATTGTCGCCGGCTTTCTGCTGGCTGCTGCAACTGCATTTACCTTTTTAACCCTGCCGGCAAGTGCGGCGGAACAGCGATTTGTTTCGATTGGCACGGGTGGCGTAACGGGCGTCTATTACCCTACCGGTGGCGCCATCTGCCGCTTGGTGAACAAAAACCGCAAGCAGCATGGCATACGCTGCTCGGTTGAGTCCACCGGTGGTTCCGTGTACAACATCAATACGGTGCGCGCGGGCGAGCTTGAGTTTGGCGTTGCTCAATCCGACTGGCAGTACCACGCCTATCACGGCACTTCAAAGTTTGCCGACAAAGGAGCTTTTACTAAGGAACGCGCTGTTTTCTCGGTACACCCGGAACCCTTTACTCTGATTGCGCGTAAAGGCACCGGCGTTCGCAAGTTTGAGGATCTGAAAGGCAAAAAGGTCAATGTAGGCAACCCGGGCTCCGGCCAGCGAGCTACCATGGAAGTAGTAATGGAATCCTTTGGGATTTCCATGAGTGACTTTACCCTTGCTTCTGAACTGAAAGGCTCAGAAATGGCTCAGGCGCTGTGTGACGGCAAAATTGACGCAATGATCTACACTGTGGGTCACCCTGCGGCGGCAATTACTGAGGCGGCCACAACCTGCGATATAGATCTGGTGCCGGTTGTTGGCGCGCCGATCGACAAGCTGATTAAAAACAACAGCTACTATCGTAAGGCGTCCATTCCCGGCGGTTTGTATCGTGGCAACAGCAAGACAACCACTACCTTTGGCGTAGGCGCCACCTTTATTACTTCCTCGGATGTGCCGGAAGACGTGGTGTATACCGTTGTCAAGAGCGTGTTTGATAACTTTGGTGATTTTAAAAAACTCCATCCCGCCTTCGCAAACCTGAAGGAAGCTGAAATGATCAGTGACGGTCTATCTGCTCCATTGCACAAGGGGGCGAAGAAGTATTACAAGGAGCGCGGCTGGATGTAATTCACCCTCCGCTTTCCGTACAACGCCTTCGGTGAATGCAAATTTACCGAAGGCGTTTTTGTAACTGGTTGTTAGACGTGCGGCAGGATAAGCAGTGACAAACAAGGTCACAGATAAAACCATAAACACTTCAACGGCGGTAGATGTTGAATTGATGGTCGCCGAGGTGGAATCGGGGGCGCGTAGCGCTACCGGTCTTGCCGGTAAGTTGATCATCGCACTCGCCTTCATCTGGGCGTCATTTCAATTGTATACCGCATCAGCAGTTCCATACTTCCTCACGGAACACTTGGGGGTAAACCTGGTATTCAACAATCAGGAAACCCGACAGATTCATCTGGCGTTTGCACTATGCCTGGCCACGCTTGCATTCCCGCTGTTTAAAAGCAGTCCACGTGACCGGGTACCCTGGTACGACTGGCTGATGGCGGCGATTGGTGTTTCCGCGTGTCTTTACCTGTTGATTTTCAAGCTCGATATAGCCAATCGCGCCGGATTGCCAACCCAGTCTGACCTGCTCTTTTCGGTTGTTGGCATGGTGCTGCTGGGTGTGGCGGTGTTCCGTGCGCTGGGTTTACCGCTGGTGATTGTCGCCTCGATTTTTGTTTTTTATGTTTTCTTTGGTCATCTGTCGATCATGCCGGACGCCATTCAATGGAAAGGCGCCTCATTTGGCAAGGCCATGTGGCATTTCTGGATGCAGACAGAAGGGGTGTTTGGCGTTGCCCTGGGCGTATCGGCATCCATGATTTTTTTATTTGTGATGTTTGGCTCCCTGCTGGAAAAGGCGGGAGCGGGGAATTATTTCATCAAACTGGCATTTGCTCTGCTGGGGCATTTCCGCGGTGGCCCGGCCAAGGCGGCAGTAGTGGCTTCGGCCTTGTCCGGCCTTTATTCCGGTTCGTCAATTGCCAATGTGGTGACCACGGGTACTTTTACCATTCCCTTGATGAATCGCACCGGCTTCAGTCCGGAAAAAGCCGGCGCTGTTGAAGTTGCTTCTTCCACCAACGGACAGTTGACGCCACCGGTGATGGGTGCGGCCGCCTTTCTGATTTCTGAATTTACCGGCGTGGCCTATCCTGAATTGATTAAACACGCGTTTCTACCGGCGGTTATTTCTTATATCGCGTTGGTGTATATCGTTCATCTTGAAGCGATGAAACTGAACCTCAAGGGTCTGCAAAAACCACCGGCGCTGATGAACTGGTCGCGAAAACTGACCGGTTTTTTATTTGGCTTTATCGCCATGTGTGTGCTGGCAGGCGCAGTGTATTTTGGCTTGGGGTGGGTCAAGGTAGTTTTTCCCGACCTTACTTTCACCACGGCTATGCTGATTTTTGTCCTGGCCTATGTATTGCTGGTGCGTATGGCCGCCAAACACCCGGATTTGCTGGTGGATGATCCAAATTCGCCTATCGATGTTTTACCCCGACCCTGGGAAGTTGCGGTAACCGGGCTGCATTTTCTTTTGCCGATTGTCATCCTTATCTGGTGCATTTTGCTGGAACGGTTGTCGCCCACCCTGTCCGCCTATTGGGCCAGCGTAGCCATGATTTTTATTGTGGTCACCCAGAAGCCGCTAAAGGCGTTATTCAGGAAACAGACACTTGCCGGCGCCTTTAGCGAAGGCTGGCGCGATTGTTTTCAGGGTATGGTGGGCGGCGCGCGTAACATGATTGGCATAGGCGTGGCGACTGGCGCTGCCGGTATTATTGTGGGCACGGTCTCCCTGACCGGTGCGCATCAGGTAATTGGAGAACTTGTCGAGTATCTTTCCGGCGGCAGCCTGATCACCATGCTGCTGCTGGTCGCCATGATGAGCCTGATTTTAGGCTTGGGGCTGCCAACCACTGCTAATTACATAGTTGTTTCGTCATTGATGGTTCCGGTGATTGTGGCGGTGGGGGCGCAGTCCGGGCTGGTAGTGCCTTTGGTGGCGGTGCATTTGTTTGTTTTTTATTTTGGAATTCTCGCTGATGATACGCCCCCGGTGGGCTTGGCCGCTTTTGCCGCGGCGGCAATTTCCGGGGGTGATCCTATCCGAACCGGCGTGCAAGGTTTTACCTACGATATTCGCACTGCCTTACTGCCGTTTTTGTTCATCTTCAATACCGAACTGTTGCTCTTTGATGTCACCCTGGGCAAGGCGGTGCTGGTTTTTGTGGTGGCGGTGATTGCCATGATGCTGTTTGCTGCGGCAACCCAGCGATATTTCTTTACCCGGAATCGCTGGTGGGAGTCCATCGCACTATTAGTCGTTGCATTTACTCTGTTCCGCCCTGGATTCTGGCTGGATTTTGTTGAACCTCCCTATCAGGATAGGGCGGGCAAGGATGTATTCACCATAGCCGAGGCGCAACCGCATGGCGAACCCCTGCGACTTGTGGTAAACGGGCCGGATTTTGATGATCCGGACAAGGTCAACAACCTGACCCTGCTGATCAATATGCCTGGTACTGGCGAAGGCAGCCAACGACTGGAAAGCGCAGGCCTGTTGGTGAGTGTTGAGGAGGGCCGCGCACTGCTTGAAGAGCCGATTGCGGGAATGGAGTATTTTGAGGAACTTTCGATATTTGACTATTACGCGGATCACCCGGTGACGATTGAAAAAGTGCAGCTTAAAACCGAGCGTATGTACAAGGAAATTTTTTACATTCCCGCATTAGCGTTGCTGGCGCTGGTAATTCTGGCACAATATCGCCGCCGCGCCGCTACAACGCTTCAAGACAACTGATTTCTCCTGACGGGTCAATCCGTGTATAAACGCATTTTGCTACCACTTAACCTCTCCAATCAACAAGAGGTCAGTCGGTTGTTGCGTTTTGCGAATTCCTTTGCCAGGCAGTACCAAGCGCAGCTTTTCCCCCTTACTGTGCTGCCCAGTTACAGCATGTCGATTGTCGGTTCATTCTTTCCAAAAAATTACGAAAAAAAAGCTCTAGATGCCGCCAAGCAGGAGCTAAAACAAGCATTGCATCAATCAGGCATGCACAAGATCAAGGGCTATGTCGTCATAGGCAAAACCTATGACGAAATTCTCAAGGCAGCCGATAAACTTAAGTGTGATTTGATATTGCTCAGAGCGCGTAACCACGAATTGTCCGAATACTTAATTGGCGCCAATGCCGAACGGGTGGCGTCTCATTCGCGCCAATCGGTGTTGATCATTCGCGGTGAATTAGAGGGTGCGGCTAATTCCGACAATCCGGCAGTGTGAGATAAGTGAGCTATCTGCTGGGCCGCCATACGCAACGTTGCTTGCCATGGGCGGTAGGTGGCGAGGGATGCTACCTGATTGATGATCAGGGCAAGCGTTACTTGGATGGTTCCGGAGGGGCGGCAGTGTCCTGCCTGGGACACAGTGATAAGAAAATCAAGGCAGCAATACGCGATCAGTTGGATGCGCTGGCTTTTGCCCATACGGGGTTTTTTACGACCCAGACTGCTGAAACCCTGGGCAGGCGGCTGATAGAAGGCGCACCTTCCGGATTGACGCGCGCCTATCTGGTTTCCGGCGGTTCGGAAGCGGTGGAAGCAGCAATAAAAATCGCCTGCCAGTATTTTGTAGAAATCGGCCAGCCGCAACGCACCCATATTATTGGCAGACGGCAGAGCTACCATGGTAACACCCTGGGCGCCCTCAGCGCCGGGGGTAATATGTGGCGTCGAAAAATCTTTGCCAATCTGTTAATCGAAACGCGCCATATTGCGCCCTGTTACGAGTATCGCGATAAGCGACCTAACGAGGACAGCTTAGCTTACGGACAGCGTGTCGCCAATGAACTGGAGGCATGCATTCAGGAACTGGGTGAAGACAAGGTGATGGCCTTTATTGCCGAGCCGGTGGTAGGCGCAACAGCTGGGGCTGTGCCCCCGGTTGCGGGTTATCTGTCTCGCATTCGAGAAATTTGCGACAAACATGGTGTGTTGCTGATTTTTGACGAGGTAATGTGCGGTATGGGGCGAACCGGCAGCCTTTATGCCTGTGAGCAGGATGAGGTTGCGCCGGATATTCTCACCATCGCCAAGGGGCTGGGGGCAGGGTATCAACCAATTGGCGCAATGCTGATGTCATCCGCCATTTACACTGCAATCAAGCAGGGTTCTGGCTTCTTTCAACACGGGCACACCTATATGGGTCACCCTATGGCTGCTGCTGCAGGCTGCGCTGTGATGGAACGCCTGCTGGATGATGGCGTACTCAATCATGTGTCCGACCGGGGCGACAGTCTGCGCCTGGCGCTGCTGGATCGATTTGCCGATCACCCGCATGTGGGCGATATTCGCGGTCGCGGATTGTTTCTTGGCATGGAGTTTGTACAGGATCGCGCCGATAAACAACCGTTTCCCCCGGAAAAACAACTGGCGGGTCGAATCAAACAGGCCTGTTTTGACGCCGGATTGATCTGCTACCCCATGTCGGGCACCATAGACGGAAAGCAGGGCGACCATCTGCTGTTGGCGCCGCCATTTATCATTGAGGAAACGCAGATAGGCGAACTGGTCGACAAACTGGCCAAGGGCTTGGCGCAGGTTTTTTGAATACGCTAGCGCTGTTACCCAAGCTGATGGTGGCGCCCAACGGAGCGCATCTTGGCAAGGCGGACCATTCGCAGTTGCCGCTTACGATTGACGAAATTGCTGAAGCGGCCAGGCAATGCCAACTTGCAGGCGCGGATGGCATCCATGTGCATATTCGTGATGCAGAGGGACGGCACTTGCTGGATGCGGGGGTGTATCGCGAAGCAATAAAGGAAATTACCCGTCAGGCGCCGGGTATGCAAATCCAGATTACCACCGAGGCGGCAGGGCGATACCAGCCGGATGCGCAACGCCAGGTTGTTTACGATTTACAACCAACTTCGGCCTCGGTTGCCTGGCGTGAAATGCAACGCGAAATTGATGCAGCCAAACTCTGGGGCTTTTACCACTGGGCGGCGGCACGGGAGATCGCGCTACAGCATATTTTTTACTGCCCGGAGGAGCTGACTGACTTCTTGCAGGCCTGGGTGCAGGCAGGCATGACACAACGCAAATTGCAATGTCTGTTTGTATTGGGCAGGCGAAACAAGCCGGCAACACCCGATGACATCACCCCTTGGATAAATGCCATGCATAGCTGGCGCAAACAAGAAAGTAACAAAGGTAATGCACTGAACCTGGAATGGGCTGTATGCGCGTTTGGTCAGCATGAAACAGACTGCCTGATTGCCGCCGCCGGCTATGGCGGCAAATTGCGCATTGGCTTTGAAAACAACCGCTGGCGTGAAGATGGCAAGCTTGCGCAGGATAACGCCGAGCGTGTAGCGGAGCTGGTGGCTAGATTGAGAAGTGATGTATCTATAGCGGGAAACTGATAAATAGTCGCCCCTGCAAAATTCCCATTCAAGCCCAACAATGAGCAATCATGGGCTGTCGCATGGCAACCAGCCAGGAGAGCCAATGCCCGGGATCAAACAAAAATGACGGGGCTTTGGGGT
>Ga0209562_1000459_pt1 | contig 13772 bp, 9 predicted proteins | sample WorMetvacBELIZE2_FD_187399 | JGI IMG/M metagenome (GOLD analysis project Ga0209562, IMG submission 187399) | Marine gutless worms symbiont microbial communities from Max Planck institute for Marine Microbiology, Germany - Olavius vacuus BELIZE.2... | ecosystem: Host-associated > Annelida >... | reverse complement strand
GTCACGTGTACACTGCTACGTTTTATGAACCACAGCAAAAATGTAGCTTTTGATTTCTCCAGGTAAGGTGCGCACATAAATCAGGTGATGTGATAAATGTGACTATAGTAAAAGATTAAATCCATATAAAAATTGTAAAAATCGGTTAAGATTAGCCAAAGTTATAGTCAAAAATAAAATGTCACGTTTTTTTATGGTTCACTGTGTACAACCAACACCAAGCATTTACACAATATGCACCTGCTACATGCTACAGAGACAATTCAAGTAAGCATGTGGCAAGCATACCTCATGGCCATGCTATACCAGACAGTAATTGTTTGAAAAAACAAACATCACAATTAGAAACTAGATGCTACAGACTGTTATGTGGAAAACTAAATAATCTGTTTACCTAACAGACCACACAAAAGCACGTGATAGTGAAGGCAGACTGTCACATCCAGGTGGCCTGCCATCAGCCATCATCTGCCTCACTGCAATCTGTTTGTGTCACTCGTCTCAGAGATACAGAGATTTGTTATCACAGCATTTGCAGCGAGGTGGCCCGATTTCTGTCAATAACAGGGTAGTCTGGATGGAATTTTGGAGAACTATAATTCTTTCATAAGTCACATTTCCAAAAATGCTGCAAAATGAACCAAGACCATTCAGCCCTTTGTGTGTTAAAAGTTTCAAGTCAACTGCACTTGTTTCCAACAAGTGCACACTTCAGTGGGAAAGTGGAATAAGAGGAATTGAGAAAGAAAGAAATATTTGAAAAGCATCTGCAGAAACAACAGGGTGTCTGTTACGTATTTTTGCACAGTATGTATAAACTGTCACAAACAACAGACACAATTTACATGTACTACATAAAATAACCTAACAATTTCAGTATTAATATCACCTTCTGTTTGAAAACACCATTGAGGACTGGCAGGCACAACTGATGCAAAGCTTACAGACTAGCCAACAGCAAGCACTCAGCACTAAGTTAGCAAACTACGTGATGAAAACTGATGAAGTAAGTAGATGACAGCACCGAGGACTGTATCGATGTGGCTTTTATCTTCCATGGCACATTTTGTTACTTGTTCTTGTGCATAAAATCAATGACATTTTCATCAATGAGAACAAGAGTGAAGATTTCCAAGCACAGGAACAGAAATAGGAATAAAGTAAAATTCACAGTAGCTGAATAAACACGTTGTTGAATTTCATGATAAATCTTTCTTTCATTTGCCATTCCTGAACATGCTTTGTCAATTAGTATTGGTATAGAAGCAAAAGTCCTTTCCTGAGACATAGGGGTCCATACAGCAGCAATGATCTATGTTTCTTTAGCCCTCAGCCAGACACCAGCTGACACTGTGAGACTACATATACAGGGCTAGTGCATCACGTGGTGTGCCTATTTACTCCTCAGCTTTCACTGGTATCACTATGCCTACCCCGAAGGAATGGCCAGTGGGCAGACGATTAAATACCATGATGGTGCGAACATGACTCAAAACTGCCTATAGTCATCCATCCCAGTAATAACCTGGCCCAAGGTAGGTTAACTACGTTGACTGAGACAAACATGCTACCACTGCGCTAAACTACCATCAGTCTAGAAGGCATCAATCAGTTACATTCAGTTGTACGTAGTTACTGATGTTTGACGCTGTGTGTAGTTTGTGTGTGAGTTTCAGGTCACAGACACAGAATGAAAATGAGAACAAAAATTATTTGGATCAGCAGAACAGAATAAGTGCAAAGAAAATGAAAACTGAAAACTATCTTCAGAACAAAAATAACATTGTAAATAACACTACATGCTGAAACTACAATAACAATATTAGTGAAATTGAAGGAAATCAGAAAGTGAACCAAGCGCCAACAGCAACTAAAGCCAAATAAAGAAAGAAAAGACAGTTCCGAGCACAGTACACATTGTACTTACCAGGTTTAAGTCTTTGAACTATGTGTGCAAAATACAAATTGACACAAATCTGTTACCAAGTGCCAGTTAGGTACGAACATGCAACGTCGTGCAGAGTAGAGCAGAACGGTTAATATCTTAGTAGTATGACTCACTCAATTTCTCATGCAGTGGTTATGAAGCACAATATATTTTAGATACGATACTGCTCCACATGGCAAATCTGATCATGCTAATTAAAAACAAACATCTTACCATCATTGACTAGTCACACACAAACACAATGATCACAATTACACAGGAATATCATACATAGCACTGCTTCTAATGCCACTCAGCAGCTTATGTAATCAATCTGCTGAATGCAAACTTCAAGACAAAATGTACAAAAAATAGCATATTTGCAGATTTCAATCGTAAACATTATAAGAATTCAGCTGTCAAACAATTCATGCACCATTTAAGTATGGAAGAAGCCTATGCACACTGCACAACTTTCTAATAACACTAAAATGAACAGTCTAATGTCACTTTATGTGACGATTTCAATGTGCTGACATCGGTGGAGACTAGGGTGCTTAAGACAACCATCAGTCTGTGGATAATATTAAAATATGTTGCCATGTTGAAAAACTACATAATATGAAAAAGTAAATAATTAGAGCCTTAGAACAAAAAAAAACTTATTTATTTATTTTATTTCTTTATTTCAAAATTCAGGATGCAACAGTACAAACAGCATAATGGCCGAGCACACAATACAATATGCATACATGGATACTAAAAGGCGAATGCATCGCCACTTGCATAGCACCAATAAAAAAAGAAAATGCATCTAATTAGTACAATGTCAGTAAATGATATACTATAATGGCAAGTGGGGTTACCAGAAATAATCACACGAGTATTTTAAGTAAGGAGAGAAATCTATTTTCTTTAGTGTACACTTGAAGTGCCTTAAATGGCTGAAATCAGCAGCACCAGGGCTGAGATTGTTCAATGGTTCTTTAACCAGGTTTGAAAAGAAATATTTCCTTGCATACATAGAACTGAAGGGAACATATAATATGATTCAAAAAAGAGTAAAAGGATCCACAAGCAACATTGAAGACGGCTTTTGTAAATGCACATTGACGGTGTCTGTACCAAATGTGAAAGGCATTATGACAGTGACACTTACAGTCAGACTCACAGACCTACAGAGAGAAAATGACATTAAGAAACTCTCAGTTACCTGCAGGTTTGCAATCACATTGGCCGTTGTCTGTTTCTGAGATTTGAGCGACGCAGCAACATATGCAAGATACTGAATCACCTTCTTGGTGTTCTCAGTCTTACCAGCACCAGACTCCCCACTGTCGGAACAACACATGCAATCATAACATCACACTTTCCAGGACATACATCATCTCACATACATGCAATACTAGCTCTGGTGACAAGACCTTTGCTGCTGCCAGTCTGCCGCTGTGAACAACATGAAATCGGCTACAGACAGTTCAAATAGCAACTGGAAACATTTCTGTCTGAGAGACTGCTAATGACGGGATCGTGACTGATGGCTTATATGCACGTATGAGAAATACTCTTACTTACTTACTTGCCAGTTCACACTCAGCAACAGCGCACTTTCACAAATGCTATCAACCACAAATTTAACAGCATTAACCACAAAAGAGTAACTGTAATCCGTTTCCCTACATTCTAAGTCCTACATACTAGTCGCCTGCCATGGATGCTGTTCTGTAGAAGCGCCTTCCCACCCCGCGCCCCTGAAGCGATTACACTGACTCTGAAATATCACCGACGACATGACCTCCTTTAACATGGGACTGCTGGAAGGCAAGAGATGCAGCACAGAGCTGGTCTTTCTGGAGGCTATTGGCTTCGTATAGCACTACGCACTCATAGTGGTGCAAGCATGCACCTTGCACCTCTATACACTGATGTTGATACAGTGATGTTGCATTGGGTATGACAAACTACGCCTGAAACTGCGTGACATTGTCTCGCCACTCATTGCAAAATCTGTGGCAAAATGAATACACAGAAAAAAATACTGATAAATGTTGTACGTACGTGCACAAAATGGACTGGTCTTCGCGATCTAAACACACACACATTCATGTTGCATGTCATGTCAATAATCATCTCTGTAAGACAGAATATGCAGCATCATGCAACAGGATGGATACACTGTCAGTAGTCAGCAAAGTGTTAAACTGTTCATTATTCTTCAAACCACACAGATATATGGTAGACCATCTTTCTGCAGAGTGACTTCAAGTTGTCTTCAGGCCAATCCATCCAATCCCAGTTATAAACAGCACAACAATCTTAACTTACTGTGCATCATTTCCCGGAGATGTTTTATCAGTTTTGATTCATAAATCGCTGAACACAAAAATCTAACATCAGAACTATGCAGGTCTTGAGAGGCACAAGCACAAACTGAATGACTCAACTGACAGCATGCTTGCACACACACAGAACTGCAACAACTGCAAGGCCAGCAGCACAGATGAAAAAAAATAATTCCTTATAACAAAAAGACACAGCCTAGACTCCAGCTAAATCCACAACTCCAATCGGCCAATGGCCATTGGCATCAACGTCACAAATATTATAACTCAAATGTTCTGCTCCGACCACGACACCAGATCCATGCTGAATAATCTATTGTAACGAATGTCGCAAATATTAACGACAACAGAAGTCCTATTAGCGTCAAACATGAGTGACAGTGAAGGTCATATAGCATAACATCATACTGGTGAACAATGATCATCAACACGGCTAGCCAACACCAACACTACACAGCACGAGAATGCAACAGTACAGTACGCATATACTCCCACCTATCAATTCAGCTTCAATCTGATAACAAAGCATGACACTTCAAAATTATATTAAGGCCTTGAAAATATAATACTATACAATGTGCAAGTGCATAGGGTTCTATTATATGTGGCAGCTATTATTACTACAATTTCTATTAAGAAGTTAAGATTTAAGTGACACTGTCACAACAGCTGTGAAGGCAGTTAACAAAATTTATCACCGAAAAATGCTGCACAGCTCGCGCCGACAGTTTGCTATAAGCCAGCAAAAGGAGTGCCAGATTTCTGTCAATCAAAATGACCACGGAACAGGTGAGGCCAGTAGTGATGAGGCGGCCCTGGCAGACTGTTCCACGCCCGTGCTGTAGTCACAGGGGTGTTCAGTTTATGTGAACAACCATCCCATGTGGACTTATGACTCGTTACAATTAATATTATTATGAGCTTCACACACATAAACATACAGGAGTGGCAAAGCTGTACATGTAGGCCGAGAGATTGAATGGTGAGTGGGTGTTTGACGCTAAATGTATCAGCGACAATTCACTCGGCTGCGAGAAATGCAAACAGCAATGAGTGAGCCACTGAGCCATACAACGCTATAGAGCCGGCGACGACGCACAACAGACACGACACATTCCAGTGCTCACAGCCCTGATAAGTAACGAGCCGTCTAGCCGTCGCGACAGCCGCCGCCAGCCCGCCCGCGGCCGGAACACATAAAGAGCCGGACAAAATACTCGCCAGCCGCTCCAGCTGAACTTTGTTTGGGAGCTCGAATAATCGAGAATTAAATAATAATGAAAAATGCTAATTCCTGCGCCTATTTATCATAGATCAAGAATCTGTAACCCGTAGTTTTAAAATTCGTAAAAATTTGCTAATTTTGCCAATTAAAAAAATTGTTAAACTCAACATTGAGTGGGCATGACCTTCCAGAGGAATATTACTTTGATACTTATAATTCACAAATGGCTTGTTTAAAACTGTTCGCATCAGCAACGTGAAGTGTGAAATTTTTTATGTGTTACTAAAGTTATAAAAGTATTTTACGTGTTTCATATGCTAACACCTACACAGACAGTTTGCAGTGATTTGTTGTAAATGAATGCAGTACGCACACTTAAATACAACTTACATTCAAAGCTATGAAAAATGGAAAATAGCAAATTTTTTTTAAATTCTTGAAAATTTGTGATTTTCCAGAATTGTTAAAAATTCTACAAATTTGCATTCTCAATCTACGCTATTTGTCGTCGAGCTTTCATGCGCCTGCTGAACGTTGTCAGATGTAACCCCGCTTGACTGCGATTTTCTCTAGCATTTCCGGCTTTATTTTCACTCATTTTGAAGCACTGTTGTACTGCACACAGGTGTCCGCTGGTTTTGTACCACTCTACAGTCAATTGCTACTTTCGGTATCAATCGAGTACTCGAGTCCTTGGTACGATACTCGACGGAGTAGTCAAGCAGTACAAAGTTCAGTTGGCCCAGCTCTACAGACACGCGACGCTGTCGTGGCACAGTCCGTACTAAGCAGACAGCACCAAGCCACGTCACGTCACGCGCCTCGCCGACATCGTGGCCACACACTCAACACAGTAACAGTCACTCCAGGATACCCACACTTATCCCCCCACCCTGCCCGCTAACAGGAATTAAACGTATAACACACTCACTAAAGATACCAATTTTAAATCAGGGTTACGGTCAGCAACAGTGCTAGTAAGTTTTTAACCTGTTAGTAGTGGTAGTGAGGAGAAAACATCGTTTGGGCGGGGAGTAGGTATGTCCTATACGGGTCACTGCATACCATGGCCCAGAGTGTACTAATGCAGCGCGCACGAGTCCATCATTAAGTAAGTAACTATGGTTACTTGGAGACAGCGCCAGCATCACAGCAACGCCACAACGGCATCGAACGGTCTTCGTCACCAACACTGTCCCTTTCAATATCTGCCAGAACCTTATTCTGCGGAGTAAAGGCAGGTACGGTTCGTGTGTGGGTGGCAGGTAAAACTGTGTGATACCCCTGTTACAGACAGGCCATATCTGAGCACTTTAGAGATAAAGGTCTTATAATAAAGCGCTATATAAATTCATCTGCTTAGTGCTTACTTTTACTTAACTTATTTACCTAAGAGCTACTTAACGCCCAGACAGACTGGACAGGAGACATAGAGACAGACAGAAACGCTGCAATCAGCAAGGCAGCCTCCCAAGGGTGGGCCGCATAAGCAACGACGGTCGAGCACTGTCGACCGGGCTACTGGTCCAGGTCCGTGTCTGGTTGATTTCCACATTCCTTACAAATGGCTACATGATCCGAACCGTGGACGACCGACCTCAGACATTTGTCACTGGGACGCCGAGTACATGTCGGACACGGCAAAGCAACGACTGTTGACCTCACACAGAATAACACCGAGACAGACACAGACAGACAGACAGACAGACAGCAGCAGCAGCAGCATCGGTCGCAAGAGTTCATTAATCGATCTGATGATTCAATGCTGACGACGAGGAGATCAAGCAAATAACAAATGACGTCGGGAAGGAAGAGACCAACCAACATGGCTACTGCTGAACGGCGCCGACTTCCTGTTTCAGGTACTGCAGCACTCCTCCCTTCCCCCTCCAACACACCCTTCTTCATTTTGGATCATCCCTTCACTTGCTCCCAATGCGTTGTCAATCCCTCCCTCACAACGTAATGTGTTTTAACAGTACTGCAGCAGTTCAAAAACTTGGCTACAGCTTACTACTACTACTACTATTTGTAGTAGTACTAAAAGTAGTAACAGTACAGACCACTTTGCACGAGCTAAGTGCTTCGATGGCCTGCACAATGTCAAACATAATGGCATCTACGTCAATCCTTGTACAATTTCTGGTTATTTTGTTCAGCCATTTGTCACGTGGCTAACTGCAGGAAAGTTTTTAGCGTTCCAATTCCGAGACCAGAAAATAAACTTGTCATAAGTGTCAACTGCACGGCGCTAAAACACTGATAGCAGTAAGCCGCCAAACGGCTTACAGACAGTTAACAAGTGTGACAGACAGACAGACAGACAGACAGACAAACACCAGTGCTATGGCATGCACGGAAACTCCTATAGTAAAAACATGCACAGTCCAGTGAGAACCATCGATATCCAATAATCCACATGGCAACGTCGAGCAGCTTCACTGGACACAACAAACCACCAAATGCTATTTTAGTATGACTGCCCTGTCAACCATGTAAAATCATGTAATATGCACTGTTTTTGGCAGCTTTAGCGCAGTGGTCAAACCGACGACGCAGGCAAACAGGTCGTTCCGTCCAGTCCGATGTTTGTGGTGAAAACCACAGATAGCCAGGAACAGTCCAACTAGCAGTCCTCACGCTGACGCTTGTCTGACCCGTAAATATGCTTTAACATACTCAAGAAATTCACAGAAACTACAATGGATGCAAATAAAAGCTAGTGTACTGAGCGATGGCGAGGCACAGTGTGGGGCGTGGCATGTCCAGATAACAAGGCCGTTACTCTCTAGTTCAACAGTATCTCTCTCCGTTCTGTCGTCGTGCTGCGTTGTTTCGTGTCCGTCGAGTAACACAGCCACTAGCCACTGAGTGCATCGGAGTGACTGAGTACGCTGATTGTAGATCATGTTGGCGATGCGATAGAGCAAGTAAGTAGAGCTCAACGTCATACTCAACACATAACAGACGAGTCAGCGGCACTGGTACTCATAACCACGAGAAAATACACACGAAAACACAAATTCCAACTGACCCTACTGCCGTCTCATCGAAGACAGAACACCCGCGAATACATGTATTTCCGGTCACGTGACAAAAATGGAGGACACAGAATTCGATCTGCCACAGCCAAAAACCTCATGCTGCGCGCAAACTTCACGGCTCTGTCTTCTACAGAAGAACCAGAGTTATTGACGACTGAAGTTTTACACTGCGGGGAATAATAATTTCGCGCTTTTCTGCTGCTGTGACCTTGACCTTGACCCAATAAACTTCATATAAAAACTTGACCCGTATTCTCTCAAGATGTACACACACAGACCAAAAATGAACTTCCTATGACAAGGCTTTCAAAAGTTATGGTATTGTATTACATACAGACAGACAGATAGACGCTACCAAAAACATCACCACGCCTCTTCACGGGTGGTAAACACACAAAACCCAGTTATAAACCAATAGTACCAGATTCACCTGTAAGAACTGTTCATATGAGTGTGTTAATGACTGTGCACGTTATTCTGGCATAATATACAGCACAGAATCATCTCTGCTGTCACAGTGCTGTGTGATAAACGTTATAAAAACGAACACACTCAACTTGATACAACATACCCTCACAACAACGTTAACACCATGACAATCTTGCACGTCTTTCCAACTCACGCTAAAATTTTGACAGTCATAAGTCATTCTTGTAGCAATTAACAATAAATTAGCCGATTAACTAAAAACATTAATGAACTAACAATTCAGTTCACTACTTCTGTAAGTTATCTACTAAAAACTAATACTGGCAGTTATCAGCAATAATTGTTGCTAAAAAGCACAGAGGTTCTATGACAATGTGATACGTAAACTGTACTCTGTCAATGTCTAATCTAATTCTGATAAGCGTTATCAGACACGACGGCACTGAAGCACGCCCAGCTGTACGGTAAACAGTAATGGTTACAAGCAGCAGAGTCACTTCCAGGACTGGTACGTCAGTGCTGGTCAGCTCACGCCGCCCGCCCGCCCCGCAGCTAGATGGCATATTAGTTGATAGTATCTGACGTCACCGTGCTGAGTCATTCCAGTGGGTCTACGACAGTCCCTCCCCCACCGGACATCTGCCCCCGCTATCACTACTTAAACGCAACACAAAGCTCAGCTACCACAGAGATAGCACTACGCCGTTCAAGCTCATTCAAGGTCACTGATTTTGATACCAATTGAAAGCCCGTATGCGACTTCATATTAGTGAATAATATTGACCAACACCCTATCTCACACCATTTTCCAGCCACCGCTAAGTAGCATCGAATGATCGCCTTTAACAAACGGGTGCCTCTCGTTTATGTAGTCATTCTCAGAAATCTCTCTTAATATCACACAAATCATACGTTGCCAAAAACTAGATTCTTCAGGCTACATTTTTTGTCGCAGACAGCATGTTTTTTTTGCTTCGAAAGCTAAAGCACTGCAGCATAATAACGCAAAGTAACAGCCATTATGCCATGCACAGACATTCAAGTTTACTAATTTTGATATCAATCGATAGCCTATATGCACCTTCCTATTAGTCAATAATGCAAAGTTAAGATCCTATCTCACACCATTTCCACATTATTGCAGATTATTGGTGAAATTTTCACTGTCGACAGGGGTACCTCTCTTTAACAAATTGTTAGAAGTTAATCACTAAATTGAGGACAAAGAAATTTAAGGTCAACAAACCAGAAACGTCGCCCTATCGTATGGTTTGAAATGTATTTCAACAGCTTGAACCATTTAGGCGTGGATCACAAGTGTGACAGATAAACGTACAGAATGCCTAAAGAGAAATATCACGCGCTCTAAAAACGTACTGACGCCATTACTAACTTTCACCATGACACGGACCCTCAACTGACGGCAGTAACAAGTTCTTTTATGTTTACATATGAGGACTGTCCGGTGGGAGGCGACGTCCAGGGGGTACGCTCGGATATCAGTCCAGTCAGCAGTGTAGCATGCAGTGATTCTGACGGATCGTAGCCGAGATAGAGGTCAGAGGCTGTGGCCCACACACGCAGCAGTCAGTCAGTGCCCTCCGCTGGCTCGCTCACGCGCGTCATTCCATCCGTCCGTCCGTCACCCTGGCCGCCTGACCGGGCCGGGACACACGTGAGCCACCGACCGAGAATTTCTCAACGAATCCCCACACAGGGCAACACCAGTAAACTGATGGAGGCAGGTGACCTGCGCTAAGGACAGATTAATCACCCTAGCACCAGTGGCGTCACAGATCAGCTGGGGGCCCTTTGACAGATTTGGGCCTGGGGGCCCCATCCCTAGACCCTAACCAATTAAAATGAAAATAGTAACACAACTAGGCCCGATTTCCACTTTCACTCGACTCTATGAGTGTGACGTCACCAATTCAGTGCGTTCAAATTTTTAGTAAAGATAAATTGCAAAATTGCAAACACAACCCATCGTGTATTGTTGTATAAACAAGAAACTCATCAGGAGATGAGATAGCGAACGTGAACTTCTTAACGGACGACATCGTACACACACTACAAAATACCACAGAGACTCGTACATAAATTCCGCCACAGATCGACGCCGTTATGTGTTGGAACGTAGGTTTAGCAAAGTCAGTGAAATAACGCAATGCAACGGCCATTACGCCGTTCAAGGTTATTCACGGTCACCGATTTTGGTACCAATTGAAAGCCCATATAAGACTTCCTATTAGTGATTAATATTAACTTACCTCCTATCTTACACCGTTTCCAACTTACGGCTGATTATTGGTCAAATTTTTGCTAGCAAGAGGGGAGTGCCTCACTTTAACGCTCTCGCGGGGATGACCCCCTGATAATATCGCCATAAATGATATATCGCTAAAAACTGGATTCTTTGGCCTACATTTGCGCCGCATAAAGTACTGGTGTATCTTCAACCACTTTTACGTAATCTGCTCCGAAAGCTACCGAATTCGGTGAAATTATCTGGCCGTTAGGGCTATTACGCCGTTCAAGGTCATCCAAGGTCACCTAATTTGGTACCAATCGAAAGCTCATATACGACTTCCTATTAGTGATTAATAGTAACGTACCTCCTATCTTGCACCGTTTCCGAGATATAGCGTTCGATAGGTTCAAACTCACTATATTCGGCTATCCCTCTTGTGTTTAACTCCCCTGACGGAGGGGTTCCCATGGGACGATCTCCGTAAAATTTTACCTGGATGTCAGCAGATGGCCAACGTACCAAATGGTATAGAAACATAGCCGAAAATTTCAATCGCCTAAGTAGGGCGCATGAACGTTACAGACAGACGACAGACAGACGAACGTGCGATGACATATAGCGAACGTGAACGAGCGCAACTCAGCTACAAAATCTGAATCAATGTCAGCTGAATATGTCTCTTGAAATTTCTGTGCTGCTGAGTTCAAGTCAGCATCTGACAACTGAAGCAGAGATTTAGGACAGAGAAAACTGAAAGAACCCGAAACCAAATGCAGACCTTCAAACCGACTTTGAAGCTGAAACAATGCAGTATCTATAACAGGCAAAAAAACTTGTGTTTTGAAAGCTAGATCAGGATCATAGCATTCCCCACTTATTATCAGTGTGTCGGATGTCAGTAGCGTGTCTGTGATAATTTCGTAACACAAATTTTTACACGTAGCACTTGGGGCCCCTTGGACCTTGGGGGCCCCTGGACTTTGTCCACCCTCGTTAATAGGCTGTGACGCCACTGCCTAGCACGCACCACCACCATCGTATACCACGCCAGATCAGGACGTCCCCCCGGGGCTTTTACACAACCACTGCCTCTACTCAAACGTTAAACTTGCTAATTAGATCAGTTTAAGGTAAGCGTTATGAATGATTACAGTCAAGGTGGTATTCTGGAGTTCTTTCTTGCACATCCACCTGCTGCACCGGCTCTAGACCGTTCTCAATGCAGCTACGCGCCTTGTCTGCCACGCTACGAAGTACGACAACGTCACTCATCTGCTCCGTGACTTGCACCGGTTGCCGGTTCCCAAGAGAATACACTACCGACTGGCCGTGCTTCTTCTGCTGTCGTCACAACATGGCGCCTGCGTACATCGCCCGTGACCTGCGCTGGACCGACGAGGCAGAAGCGCTACAACGTCTACGTTCTGGCTCTCGCTAACGACTGATCATGCCGCGAACGCGACTTCGTACGTACGATTAGCGACCGTTCATTGCGTGTGACGGCCACACGGGCATGGAACAGTTTTACTGCTAGTGTTACTTCAGCATTTCATTGACCGTGTTTAAAAGACAACTCAAAACATTCTTGTGTCATAACTCTTTTTCGTGACTATATATTTTAATTATGTACCATGTCCTGGAAGCTATTTTGCTTATGCGACCGTTGCAACGTTAATGTTTGTTGTAATAATAAATTGAATAAAAGTTTTCGGTTCTGTCTCCTGCAGACTACTGAGAATAGCTTAGCACGTGGCACAGATTTCTTTTTGGTTGTAATTCTGTGCAAAGTTCTTGGCCATTACCTTCCGAGATCATCCTATTCGCATCATCTTCAGTAATACTCCCTGCAAATGCTGGCAACATTTACAGTGCCATCAACCTTGATTGCTAGTGATAGGTAATCATGAGCCCAGCAAGCAATCTACCATCAAGTTTATGACCTTCCCAGATAAGGAATCAGCCTGTAACACTAGGTGTGTATCAAATGTGGGCGACTGCATTTAACTTTACTATTACTATTACACGGTAACTGATTATATATATTAATTGATGACAGAGACACACAATATAAAGTTGTTGATGATTAACTAGGAAATCTCTGAAAATGAAACACATGGGGCTTTACACGTTTGTTTTACAGTTCTCCGACAAGTTCAGCCTAGAAGTAAACATATTATATACTTCAGTGGAGGGACTACTCAGCGAGTTTGGAGATCTGCAGACTAGTAAAAAAAAGCACAGCAGCGAAACATTACTCCTTCCTTCGGGAGATAATGCACTTTGTTCAGTGCTAACTTTACTGTTACTTTGTGTAAGTTAGTTGGTATTTTTTAGAGTCAGTTTGTCTCCACTGTGTATCTGCTCAATATTTGCTAGTTCATTTTCTGCCTGGCTGGCGAATAAACGGGTATATATTACAGTAATGGAGAGCGGCATTCACACTGTACGGTGTAAACCAGCAGACTGAGACACGGTCACGCGGCTCTCATTACGCTCGCCTGCCGGCGCTATATTAGCACAGCAAACTAGCGACCGACTGGCTGTGTATGACTCT
>Ga0209562_1000458_pt1 | contig 13781 bp, 7 predicted proteins | sample WorMetvacBELIZE2_FD_187399 | JGI IMG/M metagenome (GOLD analysis project Ga0209562, IMG submission 187399) | Marine gutless worms symbiont microbial communities from Max Planck institute for Marine Microbiology, Germany - Olavius vacuus BELIZE.2... | ecosystem: Host-associated > Annelida >... | reverse complement strand
AGTCAATTCGCGCTGAATATAATAGCCTATTATGAGTGCGTTCTATTCGCTGCGTGCGTGTCAATCGAACAAGCTGACAATAGTGCATAGTAGAATAGCTTCTCTCTGCGCATTGCTACTGGTGAACGGTAGACCTGCACGGGGACAAAAATTACACCCATCCCCACGCATCCTCGCAGAACTTCCATTCCATCCCCACCCGTTCCTGGAAAATTGCTATTTTATTAATAAAAATTTTTCAACATTAACCGAAGCTTCCAATATGCGTTATCATTGTAATTAAGCACCCAACGTTTTGCATACGAAAGAAGTGGACAGCGAATGCATTTTGTCGATGCAGATGCACCATAAAAGTCAACTACAGCTACATTCGCGCGGGAATCACGTAAAATATCTTTCCATCCCCGCGGGAATTCCGCGGGATTCCCATCCCCATGCAGGTCTCTGGTGCACGGACGAGACAGAGTCGACTTACTGTTCCCATAGGCGTAGCCAGGATTTTGTCTGGGGTGCACTTTTCTCAAAAAAAGTTGACTACCTTTTTTAGTCGTCGCCTTCTAAAGACGGTCTGAAACTACTAATAGAAGCTCCAAATCTTCCCCACACAGCAAAAAATGTCCTAAAAATTGACTCTTGCTCTGCCTGGGGGTGCACTTAAAAATTTTCCCTGTAAATTATGCCTAAAATTTTTTTGTCCACCCTGGGGGTGCAGCTGCACCCACTGCACCCCCTGGCTACGCCTACGACTGTTCCTCAGATCTTCTATAGTTGTTATTAATATTATTATTATTATTACCTGTGATTATTACGATGACAATTATTGAATTCTTGGCAAAATATTCCCGAGAGTTAAAAACTTGACACATGTACTAGGAAAGGTGTCAACTACGAAGTAAGTAAGTAAGAATATTTCTAAGGCGCAAGAAATCAATGTGTCACAATGCGCCGAAGTGGAGTGCCAATTAGAACGACACAAAAACACCACAACGACGCCATAGGATATAACAAAATTCTTTAAGTAAAAAAAACAACTGTATTTAGGCAGCATCAATAACACACAAGGCACATGCACATTTCTTTTCAAATAAATCGACTATATGAAGTCGTGTCCTTCAGGCCACAGCAGCTGCAACCATGCAAGTTACTACCAATTTTGGGTCTCAGGGTCAAAGGTCAAGGTGAAATATGCCCACCATTTCCAGTTACAGAACCAACTGAAATACATTACCGTGTAAAACTGCATCAAAGTCTATCAGTACACTATGTCTCAATAAAAAAAGTTCACCCCTTTTATTTTACTGACAACTTTCCCAACCGTAAACTCCGATTCAAATAATATTTGGCAGAAACATAGCTACTGGCAGCGGCGCTTTTAGAGATTCGCTAACGGGACAGAGCGTCAAAACAGAGTTCTGGGAAAAACTAACACGTAAAAAGTGCTGACAATATCATGCTCATAAAACTTTTTTTGATTTTTTTTTGTACGCAGGCTCCGTTTTGATGTAAATCTAAGTGGCGTTAATATGCACGGTTAAACATACAGGTCCGTTGCTTATTTTGCATTCTGTTCATTCAAGGAGGGGGAGGGGGACATGACCCCCCTCCTCCCCCACTGTCTACTGGCGATGTGGTTTACGTCGCAGCACGCCGAGCGTGACGTCAGTGAAGAGCTTGCTCAGCATCAGCAGCAAGAGCAGGAACAAGATCATCGCCATGACGATGACGTAATGACTGATGCTCATGCCGATGTCAAGCCAGCTGCCGTGGTCACGTACTAGGAAGAAGAAGTGCTGAAACAGTACACAACAACCAGCCCATGCACTCTGACGCTCAGCTGCCGTGATCACGTACTAGGAAGAAGAAGTGCTGAAACAGTACACAACAACCAGCCCATGCACACTGACGCTCAGCTGCCATATGGGAGGAGCAATATATCACAGGAAAAATGTCAAGGGAGAAGATTTTGGGGGAAAATGTCCAGGGGACTTGTGTGAGAAATTTTTACGGCAGAATTTTCACTGGGTGGGGCAGAAATGTCCGGTGGGAATTGTCCTAGGTGGTGTCCACATCCCCATGCAGGATTGCCAGTCTCTATGTGTAGTGATTGCGATTTGTGCCACTCAGGTTAAAAACAGGTTAACCCTGGTTAACACACATGCACACACAGAGACATATTTCAACTGGTTATACACTGTGAACACTAAGAAGGTGGCAGTACATTTGTGATCATAACTGTGGAAAATCTCGATCGATTTTTATAATTTTTGCACTGTTGTAAGGAAGAATTTTTCCTTATAAACATAGCACTTACGCTATCTTGTGAAAATGAAACATCACATTTCATACTCTTATAATGCACTCTTAGAATAACACCCGCTGCATCAAGCATAATGTGAAACATAAAGTGGTCGTCATGAATAATGTGCAATACTGTTGTCTGAAAGATTTTGAGGTGTCGAGCAATTTTTCTGGTAGACAAATGCATGTGCGGTTTACTTTCCTGACTTTCAGCCAGTTCTTCTGCAGCAGAAATGCTCTCACAGCTGTGCGATGTGCGTGGTCTGCAGCTTCCCGTAAGACGATCAAACAAATCAGTTTTACACAACTTTCTCAACAAATTTTCTATTCCTCTTCGTTTCCAGTTCTTATAAGGACATTCGCAGATCAGTCGCCGAGCACCATAGCCTTTTGATTCACATAAGTTTTAATCAAAATCTTGTCTCTATAGTTATCTTTTTGAAAAATTTAGCGGTTATTTACTTAAGCTTACATGATAGTGACGTCATATTTATGTCACAAATAAAATAATTAAGTAAACAACTTATTTACAGAGGGCATTCATTCCTGTTTCCAGATATGTTAAAGTTATTAAAATACATCAAGCTTTTCCAGAGTTATGATTACAAATGTATTGCCACACTTTTTATGGTTCACAGTGTACTGAATATGATTAGTTCAGCCAGGTGAGCTAAAAATTATTATAATCATTACTATACGTTAGCTAGCGGCCATGGTTGAACAGCAGGAAGAAATGCTGAGACGTTTGAAAAATGCTGCATGATCATACAAGTGCAGATATCGGAAATACATGGCACACACAGTGACAACTTTGATGATTTCAATTTAGAGAAAATTAACAGAAAGTGCAACATTATGTCAGTGCATATGAAGCTTACACATACTCTACACAAATCTGATTATTATTATTATTATTATTAAGTCACGAAAAAACTAACTTTCAAAACAATAACAAAATAAAATTACAGCATAATCTGCTATGCTTACAAGAACCGCCTCAATTACGATGCGTTACGCCGTCAGCAAGTAGATACAATTCAACTACATACATATTTAGAGATTATTATAATAACCTTAATTGATTACCGATTTAATACCATATCCATAGTCCGACGGACTCCAGATCTGGTTGACTTCCAGTTCCAGAATGTAACGAGACTTCCTTGTAAAAAGATAGATGAACCATAAAATTTTCAAGAAGATCCGATCAGTTTTTTTCTGAGATGTGAGCCAAACTGTGGAAAAATGCCCTATGTTACAATGCTGAAGAACACTTCAAAAACTTTCAAGATCTGGATCAAGACGCGAATGACTTCCAAGATCTAGTCAGTTCGTTCTCGTCCTCAGACACATCTGTCTTTAAATTTTCATGAAAATCCGATCAGTTGTTTTTATGTGAAGTTGCCAAACAACAAATAGACAGAAAGAAAGGCTGAAAGACAGACAGACAGACAAACATCGGGTAAAACATAACGTCCTTTGCAGAGGTAATATTTGATTTGATTCGAGCAAGGTTTAACGTCCCACCAAAAATTACAGATCATATCGGGAACGGGTTTTTGCAGGTCAAAAGACCAAACCATCAGTGTAAAAGCACTGAAAGAAGATAGGGTCCTAAGGATTAGGTTTCACTCCCATCAGGTCCACCGTACCATGTTACAACAATATGGCATATATGCAGTAAGAAAAAAACACAAAATACAAACATATAAACACAAATAAATCTATGCAAGGTGAAATGGGCTCAGTGTGACAAAACCCAATCCAGAGAACTGTAAGAACTGCTCATCTAAGTGTGCTTATGGCAGATGTAATAACTCCAACTTGTACCAGTAAGTTATTGACTCTGGAACAGATATGTTGAAGTTATTTGAAAACTAGTAATGCGTTCTGTGGAACGTGGTATCTGCCCCATAGCCTCGTCCACAATGAACAAGCTGTTCCTATAATTATCACCGGATGCACTGTGCATGCATAAAACAGCCATATTTCCACTTCCAGTCTAAAATCTGACGTCACCAACGTGTTCCTCGACCCCAATTTTCTATAAGACGCGAAAATTTCGGCGATTCACGTACATTTAAGGCAGATATATGATTACTTAATATTTGCATGGATTTTCAGGACCTCTTGGCCTAAAATGGGGAGGTTTTGTGGAACAAAATAGGGGAAGGGGTGGTGCGATATTGACCCCTAACGAACTCGTTCTTCCTTTGGGGGTTCTTACATCTGTGCCAATTTTGCTGAAAATCGATCAAGAAATGTGACCATGAGAGTGCTCGCAGACGGACAGATATACTGACACACTGACAGACACAAACCGATTTTATAATCTGTCCCATGCTATATGCTATAGCTATGGGACAGATAATGAAACACGGGTCTGGTTTCCTGACTCACAGGACATGAGAGAACAAAAACAGAATACATGAACACGACTGACCAATGCCATGAAGTCAGACATGACAAGTACAACAAGGACAAGACTCTGTGTTGGAACGTTGACTGCAGCGTGGACGGCACGGAATGTACAGGTCACCACGAGGAATGGAATCAGGATCTAAACAGAAAGCACCAAGTACAACATACACAGTGTGTCAAAAAATCTGTGTCACTATACATTCGTTCATAACTTTGACAAATATTAACCGATTTTCAAAATTCTTTCACTGTTGTATTCTCCTAGGAATTTGCAACACAATCTGTGTATATTTCCCACTACATGTTAGATATGTCGCTGCACTACCCTGCAAAATATAGAAGACCGAAACTGGTAAAATTCTGCTGCATTTAACACAATAATACTTGCTTAATGTGTCACAGAATTCACAAACAAGATATGCGAAACAACAAGCATTATTTGAGTCAAATTAGATGCTCAGGTGTGGTGAAAAATATAGCACAGGTTTTGCTGCAAATTTCAACAGTGGAAGAACTGTGAAAATTGGCCAATATTTGTCAAAGTTATGAACAAATGTATAGTGGCACAGTTTTTTTTGATTCACTGTGTACATAATTAAACCTGTTCTCAAATATGGCTCCTACGGTCAAAGGTCAGGGTCAAATGTCGCCAAAATCCAACCAATTCTATGGTTCACCTTAACACATATGCCCACAAGGTTAATCCATTTTTGATCAGCAGGTTTTCAGTTTTTGTGCTCACAGACAGAGAGGCAGACAAACAGACACACAGAAGAGAAATAATACCTGCACGCAACAAAAATTCAGATGGCTTTCGGAAAATCGTGCACATACACTGCCCTAATAACAGTCATTTTCTAGACTATCATAGAAGTTGCTGAACTGGAGAGAAGAAGTTGGCAGGTCTTCACACACAGGCCTCGACATCAAGCAGTACTGACTGTGTAAAGTGCCACTGCAATAACTTTATTGTCACTTTAATCAGCACTTTGTTAATAATAATAATAATAATACAATTTTATATTGGCTAAACAGCAATAACGCTCTGTACCTGGAAAGGTAACTGAGAGTTTGGCGGAAAGTAATGGGTTTACGACTAAGGCCCATGATTTTCCGCGGCAATAAATGCAATTTTTCGCGGCAGGTTTTTGCGTTTTCTGCGGCATTCCGCAAAGCAGCCAAAATATAGGTTCAAAATAAAGGTCAACCTCCATTTGATGCATAATTTACAGGAAAAAAAATTTAAGCAATGCTATTAATTTTATTGTCAGTCATGGTGAACTGGCACATCGCACATCTTGCACCGTTGACAGGCTGCCTTTCACACAGAATGTATCCTTTCTGAACTTGAAAGCATGTTGAAGAGGTGTCACATTAACAGCATGTTTGTTACGTTTTACTGTTATCGCATTCATTGCAGCACACCGCATGCCTGCATCGCACAGTTGGTTACAGTGGCAAGCAGGTAGGCCTACACCAAATTACAGCTGACACCCACTTGAAACTCAATGCATCGTGCAGGAAGTGACTGCAAGCCACTGAGTGGGGGCCAGCATCTACCATAGATCATGTAGTCGCATAGACGCACGGCATGCTGCACTGAAGTCACTCACTCACTGGCCTGCTGCAGCAACTGGAGACGCTACTCTGCCTCTCGACAGCACAGCAAGCTAAATGAGTTGCGCGGTCGCGCCTGTATTTGACCCAAATCAAACGACATACTGCGGTATTCCACGGTGTAATGCCGATTCCGCGGTGCCGCGGAATTCCACGGTATTTGTCAGAATTCTGCGGCGTGGCATGAAATTCCGCAGGCCGCAGAAAATCTTGGGCTTTATTTATGACTACCTAACGATGGGGATCAACTCCAGCCCCTAACCTAGCATCAAGTATTAGACTAACTTTACATTAAATTGTAATTTACATTTAAGTTTAAATAAAATCAGATGATGAAATCAGTTAAAGTCAGATCACAAAATGAAATAAATTGATAAATAATAGTAAATAAAAATTAATTAATTAATTAAACTAAATTTAAATTAAAGCTTGTATCGCATATTGGACTACCTTTACATTATTTTGGCACAAAACAATTTTATCTAGAGTGCATGCTAAACAGCTAAACAGGTAACTGCCAGCAGAGTCGGTTATCACTGTCCAATGTCGAATGTCCATCAAATGCAATTGTAACTAATTGAAGAAAACAGTAACATTCTGATGATTAACCTTCCACAGCATCAGTGCACCCATGATAAAAGGGCTGAAGACGGTGACGAAACAGAGGACGGACGACGGATCAAAACTGTTGATGCTTGCGATATTACCAGTACCGAAGAACGCCGACAACAGGAAGAATATCTGAACTGGAAGTTCAGGACTGAGAAATAAACTATGACACATTTGGCCGATGCTTACGGGGCTGTACATGTATTACTTACTTGTTTACTTACTAACTAGGTCAGCCGGTATCTGTGGAAGGAATTTTTCATGGGTGAATGTCCAGAGAATGTTTTTGGGACGTCGAAAAAGCTTCGTTTAGTAGAAGTTTCAGGGGCTGGGTAATTTTTCATGAAGGAGATGTCGATGGAAAGTCCATAACTGTCTGGGGTGCATTTCTGGAGCCCGAGCAGGATTACAAGTCTCTACATGTAGCAGTCATCATTTGCAACATCATGGTTAACAGACACATACACACGGACAGCTTTCGACTGGTTATATACTACTGGCTTAGTTGAAGCTGAAGTTGAGTAAAGTTTAACATCCAACCAAACACATGGAGGTCATATCGGGGACAATAATACAATATGAAAAAAAAACAAAATACATGCACATAAACACAAATAAATCTATGCACAGTGAAATGTGCCCAGTGAGACAAAACCCAATCCAGAGAACTGTAAGAACTGCTCGTCTAAGTGTGCTTATGACTGTGCACAATTTCAGTACACAATACAACACATAATATAGGGTGACACAATAGGTTGTGAACGATTTTAAATGGCAAATTAACTATGTTAGAGCTAATAAATATTTATTAAACTGCTATCAGCATTTAGGGAAATTTAATGCAATCATGTGTGCAAAATATCACAACCATCCGTTACTTACTTGATTTATACGAGCCAACATAGTGACGTCACCCACAAAAAGCAGTGGACAGCGACCTCGCTTGACGTTAACGCTTTTCTGTACGTTGTTGTGTTATTTTTCGGTGGTGTTATATAAATGAGTACAGTAAATGCTGTTTAACAGCTACAGCTATGAAATTTTATACGAATAATTTCATTGAATATATCTACAAGAAGATATAAAATTATTGCGGTTACTGTTAATAACAGGCTTAAATTTGAAATTGAAATAGTTCACGATCTATTGTGTCACCCTATAGTTCTGATAATCTCCCCTCTTACCTCTTACTACTGGCTCATCCAGCTGTGAAATAAAAAGTGAGTGTGCTGATCGCAGTGCTACAGTAAAATCAGTTCAGAGTTTAAGTTTGTATCACCATCATTGAAGCACGTAAAAGATACAAAGAAGTAAGCACATCGCAGGTCTCCGATAACCAGTTTCCTTGGTGTGCTGTCCAATGGCGGACCTTCAGCGAAGTCCAGCCGCTCCAGCTGAAGCACATAACATCACTTAGACACCAAATTCACAATTCCAACAATACTAATAACCGAGAATTTGTAATGCACACAACGTCAGAGCATGGCTGAATCTGAGGTGCAGGCAGTCACTCAGTGGGGAAGATGGCGGGACAAAAATATGAGTTATTTAAATAAGTACAATTAATTCTTTCAGACAGTGTGTAGACACATGAAGACAGTTCTTCAATCAACAATGCAACTGTCCAGGCCACGTTAGCATTTCCTTCTACTGGTATCACTGTCAGTAAATGATGCAGTTTATTTATTCAGCGACTGCTTTCATTGCCAGGTGACCACAGTATCATCATCAGAATGTAGTTGCAGTAGACCATCATCAAGAAGTTTGGTCATTGGACATGACTCCACAATGTGGCTCATCATCTGTGGTGACCACGTCAGCATTTTTTCCGATGACGCAATTTGCCACAGGTGCAAAGTAGCAGCATACAAATCTCATCCGTTCAGTGTGCGCCACGGAAGTCTTTTGACATTCTGGCACTTTACAAATCGGATTATTATTATTATTATTATGGACCACAGCTGGCGAGGGAGATCAAGGCCTAGTGGTCAGATAGTCGTGTCCGATATTAGCATCTTGTTAATCACGGAAGCAAAGGTTAGTTTGTAACAAGTGACCCTCGACGCCACACCATCCAAATGCATGCCTCTGCCACTAACTGTTCTTGTCAAGACCTTCACGTTTGACCTCCGAACTTGAAAACCTTCCAGCAATTCACACTCAAATGATGATTATTTGTAAGTAAGTAAGTAAGTAATCCTTTTATTTCTTGACAGACAAACGCCATCAAGGAGTAAAAGGATTACCTACTTACTTACAAATAATTGACATAAGTTTAATTCAAATCCGTCCACTAAATAAAGAGATATCGTGAAATGTGTATTAATGGACAAACAATGGATGAGACAATAGACGGATGAATGGCTAAATGGACAGCCAGAGAACATAATGCCTGTGTATTGTTGGCAGAGGCAGAACAAAACTGACTGTAAATAACACATATCTTGGAGAAAACTAGTTCCATCTCATGTAAGCAGCAGTGAATGTTGTAAAACGAATTTCCCGTCATGTGGCAGTATCTAACAAGTAGAATTGAAAGACGAACCCTGTCCACAGGACTCGATGCCACGCTCTGCTGCAATTCCATTTCCAGCCAACAGAACATGAGGAAACACAGACAGATGTAGAACAAGCCTTCATAGCTACATCCACAGTGGTTAAGAAACAATCAACAACAACAACAACAACAACAACAACAACAAAGAGACTGCTTTTCAATCTAAGGCAGACCTCCCGTGAATGCATTTTTGCTGCTGCGACCTTGACCTTGATCTGATGACCTTGGCACATAAACTTGACCGGAGGATTGGATGATGTTCCTGCATTCCAAAAATGAACTTTCTCGGTCAAGGCTTGCAAATGTAAGGGTAGAGCATTACAGACAGATCGAACGCATTACCATGCCACATTCAACAACAACAACGCTATACTTGTAAACATTCATAAGGGACAGAGCTCTCAAAAGTCTGGTTGAGAAATGGCAACACAGACCACCAGCAATTATATCTGAACCGGAAGTGCTGACAACAGTGTAACTAACAGTGGTCAGCACTGTTACAGTGTGGATGGACTGTATGAAAAGGGAAATTTTACAAGTAACATTTGAAAATGTTGACATATATGAAAATTAATAAGTATGTGAGTAAGTAACAGAATTTACATGCAGTGACTACAAACAAAAAGTCACTAAGTATGCTGCTCCACAAAGTCATTACGCATCACAGTTTTAATGCCACAAAGGATACGCAATGCTGAGCAGTAGAAAGGAAGGCAGGAACGCCAGTTTGATGGCTGTAAGACGAGGTATCACTCGACTGTCAGTTAGCAGTGGCATCAGAAACGCAGACACTGAAATACAGCGACATCGACATCAGTGATAAGTTATGATGTTATGGCGGGAAAGAAATGTATATCATACCTATCCTGTGTACAGGGTGGCCCAAAAAATGGCACAGTTTTTTCACAAGGTAGTGTAGCGACACACTTGAGGTGTGGTGGGATCTTTAGCGATAGTATTATTACACGTTTTCTCCTGATTCTGACAGTTAAATAATTTTAATATTTGATGAAGTTAAGGCATACAAAAAACTGTGCCATTCTTTCGGCCAACCGGTATATTACTGGTGATAGTACAGGTCCAGTTCCTGTTACTGGACCTGTCCGCTCCAGCATCACTTCAGTTTGATCTTGGAACATTTTTTGGACCAGACTCAGTCCATACACAGTATTTGTGCACGATATGTAGCGTAGGATGCGGCGTGATATGGTTGCAAGCGACAGATACCCTGTACTCGAACGCGATACTGGTCTCCTGCGACAGTTAGTAACGTTGAACAGTAATTGCATGTATGCGACATTTTCAACGTCAAAAAAGTTACCGAAGAGCGATTTAATGCAGACATATATCGAGTCCCTGATTCGGTTTGGTTCGACCAGGTCCAAATTACTGATGTTCCTGAACCTGGCCTCATACATTTGTGACCGGACTGGCCAGTATATCATCATCATTAATATCATATCAGCCCTTATTCTTTGACAGTCTGACGAATGCAGCTACACAAGCTGAAGTCAAACATATCAGTTAATTACAATGCAAACTAAAATGACGACATTTACCGAGAATGAGCCAGCTAACAGACTGGTTGAAGACTGGCAAGCCAGAGCTATCGGCAATACTGCTGGCTGAGTACCAGAGATTGAAGACTGATGTAATGAGAATAGCAGTCTACAACCATAATAAAGATGTCACAAACAATACACAAGCAGCTTGGTATATTCTTTTACTCTGACTCTTTTGTTACTGCAAAGACTTGAAAGTCTAAAAATCCTCGTCCCCATACACCACGTTATTATTATCATGATCATCAACAAACTGTGGTCATCAAATCAAAATCAATAATACTAGTCATAATTATCATCATCGTCGTCATCATCAATGGGTTACTCTAACTTTCGCTAAAACTTACATTTAAACTACAGTTTTAAACCATAACTTAATATGGACCCAAAAGTCCAGTTTTAAACCATAACTTAATATGGACCCAAAAGTCCAGTTTTAAACCAATGCTCCGATGAAGTTTGATTTTAAACTCGGTTTTAAAGGCGGCTTAAAACTAGGTTTAAGACAAAAATCGGAGACAACATTTATGCGCTTTATATAGAGGCAATAAAAGCCTAATAATAAATGATAATGGTCATTCACAGAACTTAATTAAAATTCCCCACACGGCAACTAAATTGGTCCTCTGCTGCAACGACAATGGTGCTGGAAACACAAACATTTAGCATTCTGTTTGTATCTGATTTAAGTGAAAAGTTGAAGTTGTTTCAGTTTTAAACCAAAGATAAAGACTAGAGTTTTAGCAAAACTGCCTATCTAAACGCAATGTGCAACTTTGATTTAAAACTGGATTGATCAAATTAAGTTTGGCTTAAAACCAAAGTTCAGTCAGTTTTAGCAGAAGAGTTCAGTTTTAAACCAAGTTTAAGACCGAACTTAAAACCTAAGTTTTAGCGAATGTTAAAGTCACCCGATGCCGTAGCCATCAGCCATCCTCGTCACTGTCATCGTTTCATTCTAATCAGCATCATCATCATCATCATCATCATCATCATCATCATCATCACCATCAGTAGCAGTATTAGCATAATCATAAACTACAGATATCAACCAAACAACAACAGCCAAGTGCCACAATGGCCACAGACCAAAAACGTCGTGGATCTAAACCGTACAACATTTGAAAATGTGCATCACATCATATGAAAACAAGATTATCATCTATTGCACAACAACATTTAGAATTTGGAGTTCAAATAAACACGGAAAAAAAACAGCAAATTACAGAGGCATACAATGGAAACTGGGTACAGCATGATAAAACATTCTCGTTTGGTAACTCTTTTTCGCGACTAATTATGTACCGTGTCCTGAAAGCTATTTTTCTTACGTCACGTTAATCTTTACATTCTAACAACAACAACAACAACAACAACAATAATAATAATAATATCTAAGCCTCAATTAGAACGTTGTATTACCAGAGCAGTCAATATCGAGACAGACAAATAAAGCAAACCATGAGTAACTACTGCTGTTTGGGTTCAGTCGTAATATAAACTAAAAAAATAAAAAATAATCCGACTGCGTGGACGTGATGGGCCGCAGCCATTATATGCTTCATTCCAACAGTGCAGACAAAAAAGAGACAAAAAAACAAACACATATTGTATCATTATGATCATACCTGACACACCGTGACTAAAAAAGCGCGTTGTCTGTAACCGGAACTGTCAGATCTGAATCTGAAAATAGTCATATAAAGCTGTTTAAACCATTCATTCATGAAATTTTAACCAGTATTGTCCTTTCTCGACATTTAATTCCAAGTAACTGAGCGCACAGTTTCAGCAGCACATAAGCACATATGTCATAAAAACATGACAGACTACAGTTTAAAACTTAAGTTTTAGCGAAAGTTAAATATAACATCGTGGATCTATACCGTAGGATGTTATATTAGTTACATTAGAGTTATAATGTGAATGATCGTTAACAAAAAGAGTAAAAATGAAGATAAATTAAAATGTGACTATTCTTCAAGATAATTAAGTTTACAAATAATTACTTCAATATTTATACCTCAAAGCAGCATAAATAGAAAACCCGACAACAACAGCACCAGCCAGATATCTGCCACATAATAAACACATATGGAATACTAAAAAACAACAGAGCAAGATATAATAACAAGCAGCCCATGGGCGGTGGAGCTCAGCTGGCAGCACAGCTATATAAGCATTATCTAATATAACCTACAAACTCAGTAAACGAGGTCAGACTGACCTATTTATTGGTTTGTGATTGGTGTTCATTAGTAGGTCTGTGCATGCAGAATTATACGTCTCTACGTGTAGCGGTTATAATTTGTACTGCCCTGAAGATCCGATCCATTTTTGCAGAGAGACAGGCCAACTTGTGGAAAAATGTCCTATCTTGCAATGGGAAATTCTGGGTCCAGATCTGGATGCGGATGACTTCCAAAATGCAATCAGTTCACCTTTGTAGACAGATATACCTCTGGTAGAATTTTCAACAAGATCCGATCAGTAGCATTTAAATAAAGTTGCTAACGAACGAACAAAGAGAAAGACAGACAAATGCCAGTATAACATAATTTCGTTTGCAGAGGTAACAACAACAACAACAACAACAACAACAAGTAAGTAAGTAAGTAAGTAAGTAAACTTATGTTTCGCGCAACAATCCTTACAGCCTAAACTGTCACGGAGGCGCTATGGTGATGTCTCATATGCTCTACAGAACAGATCAGTCT
>Ga0209562_1000456_pt1 | contig 13794 bp, 13 predicted proteins | sample WorMetvacBELIZE2_FD_187399 | JGI IMG/M metagenome (GOLD analysis project Ga0209562, IMG submission 187399) | Marine gutless worms symbiont microbial communities from Max Planck institute for Marine Microbiology, Germany - Olavius vacuus BELIZE.2... | ecosystem: Host-associated > Annelida >... | reverse complement strand
CCCACTGGCGCTTAGATTTGCCGAAATTAACTGGCAATACGCACAGTCATTAGATGACAAAAACCTCCTAGAGCGCGCTCGACAGGCTAATGAAGTATCGACCAATGCTTAATGTTCTCCCCCCCTTCAGTAAACGAGTCATGATTAAATTTATCACACTTTTCATCTTTGCCGCCTTCAGCGTTTTCACGCATTCACACGAACTGAGTAACGGCTACTTAACGCTTAAAAACGATTCAAACAACACTTTGTCTGGCGAGCTATTGCTAAAGCCTGAAGATATAGGGCAAGCAGCAGGGCTAGATAGCAATAATGACGGTAACTTGACATGGGGTGAAGTCAACAGAAACCACACTATGGCGAACGACTATATCCAAAACCACCTAGTGATTCGAGGTAGCGAAACGCGATGTACGGTTAGTATTGCTCCCCCTTCTATACGAGATATATCTGCAGAGTCATTACTGGTATACCCGCTGTCGCTAAACTGCGTATATGTAAACGAAGTATCGATACAATACACTGGCATAGTTAGCGATTTCCCCACCCACAAGCTACTCACAACGGTAACGTTAAACGATCACACAAGTGTTTATGTACTAAGCGATGAACGCTCTTTTATCACTGCTTCTGCTACAGGAAACAGCTGGATTTCGCAGTTTGGGGAGATGGTTTATCAGGGAATTTGGCACATTTTCATTGGACTAGACCATATACTGTTTTTGGTAGCTACGTTGCTCACCGTTAATCTTTACAGGGAAAATAAGCGCTGGGTGAAAGAGCAAAGCAAAAAGCACATTATAAAAAGCACGGTGATTTTGGTAAGCACCTTTACGCTTGCGCACAGTATTACGTTAACCGCTACTGCTCTTGATTTTATAACGCTTGACAGCCGTATTGTCGAACTCGGCATCGCTATTTCGGTGGCCATTACTGCACTAAACAACGTGTACCCTATCATCATGCGTTTGGGGTTCATTACCTTTGGATTCGGCTTACTTCACGGCATGGGCTTCGCGAGTGTGTTTGGCGACCTGAATGCCCAATCTGGCAGCTTAGTGATGAACGTTCTTGCATTTAATGTGGGGGTAGAGATAGGACAACTTGCCATAGTTGCACTGCTATTACCCTTACTAATCTTACTTAGAAACGTGAGATTATATTCGAAAGCCATTATGCCAATCGCATCTTCAATTATTGCGGTTATAGCGATTAACTGGACGTTGCAGAGATGGTAGCAACGGCACACCTAGTTATTAATTGAGAGATAAGAGTAAGCTTATACTGAGTGACAAAAAATAAGAAATGAGTAAAACGGCGCGCGCCTTTGGACAATCTTTCGGCACTTAGCCATAAAAAGCACAAAAAGTAGTTGTATAGGCGCGCCGCATCGCTATAATGCCAAGCATCAACACCACGTTGATGTCTATACACTATGCCAGTGTGATGGAATTGGTAGACATGGCGGATTCAAAATCCGCTGCTAGCGATAGCGTGGCGGTTCAAGTCCGCCCACTGGTACCATCTTCTTCTTTTTGAAGTAGATACTGAAACCGACTTTTGAGTCGGTTTTTTTGTGTCCGAAATTCAGCAAATCGCCACGCAAGCGTGTCGGCTGAGTGTCGGTCCATCGCGTAGCGGTTTAAGTCCGCCATCTGTACCGTATCTTCTTTATTAGTGCCCTGCCCCATAAACGGGTAGCAGCATTCATTTTACCCTGTTAAATCCCCCATCCGCAATGGATCAGCTTTTTGATTCACCTAACGTTGTATCTCTTTACGATCTCTCTAGTGCTTTACGCATAGCTCACCGGAAGTTTTTCTAATGACCGTTTCACACTCGTAGCTGCCCACAAATTAATTGTTCAAGCTTATTAATCAATAATTTAAACCTTAGGAATGTGGTACTACACTTAAAGTATTCCTGTGAGAATATATAAATGTTAGGCTATTTTAAAATACATCAAAGCTCAGTTACTGGGCCAGTATATTATTCTTAAGGAAGAGCAATGGCTTTAACTCAAATGCAAATAATTCAGTCGCTGGGAGAAGCTATGTCTTGGTTCGAGCGAGAATTAACTTGGGGCGTGCCTCCTACTGAACTTAGGCACTTAATTGGCCGAATCGGTGAACTTTATGCCGCACTTATTACAAACGGGCAAATGGCTACAGAAGTGAATCAACAAGGCTATGATGTCGTCGGTGCCAACGGCGAGAGAATATCCGTCAAAACGACGGCTGTGATGGGTTCTAGTGGGCATATAGCGTTCAACCCCAACACACTGATATCAGTTGACCGCATCATTATTCTAAGAATCAACACTGAAGAGATGCAAATCGAAACTCTCCTAAATGAAGAAAAAGGAGTTGCTGAAAGTTTGATGCGCGAAACGCGCGGTACTAGTGGGAAGTTGGCAATATCACTATCAAAACTTAGCAGCATCAAAAAGCCAAACAGTAAGATCAGTGTATTAAAATCTATTCAAATTTCAGATTACACAATCAAAGAGTTGGAAAACGGAACAATAGAAGTCGAAAGAGATAATCAAGTACTCACTCCAGCTAAGCCGATACTTCGCGAGCTAGCGAAGCAACTTAATATCAGTATCTTTAACGGCGCGGGAAATCCAATGAATACGAGGCAACTTGGTAGCCTTATCATAAAGACAACAATTAACTGAACTGTAGGCTTGTGCAAGAAGTTATTTTGAAGTTTGGTGGTGAGGGGGAAACCTTATCACTTATAGGTACTCGAGGTACTGATGGTTTAAGGAAATACCACATACAAACAAATTCAGAAGCCTTGACAGAGTTGCTATCTGAAAGCGATAGCTTACCGCCCTCTAGACAACAGCGCCATATTAAGGTGACTCGTTTGAGTAGACCCGTTACAAATACCGTAGCCGTCTAAGTAGTGTTAAGTTACATACCAGTATATTTAGTTAGCCGAGCGCAAAATTATATGATGCTTAATAGCTTTTTTTTTATTGCCTAACTAAACCTAAAAAGCTTTGAAAACTTAGGATAACGGCTATGTTGCCCACTTGAAACGACATAGCCATGGCCAAGCTATCTACACTTTGAATCCACTATATTAGCCTTTTTAGACCAACTCAGGACGTTCGAAGGAGTAGATTCGCCACCTTCATTAAGAGCTATCACGCGAAAGTCATACCTTTTCCCATACTCAGTGTGTTTACTAACATTAAATAACTCACTATGTTCAGGTTCGAAATACACCTCACCATCTGACTTATTAACTGAAATTGCCTCCCACTTTTTTGCCCCTTCTTGGCGTTTTTCAATTCTGTAAACCCTTCCCAACGGAGCCCCCATAAACTTTAGTTTCCCACAAACTTCTATTGCTCTTAACTTTGGTGGAAGTGGCGAAGGAAGTGGAGCAGGATTTGTCCTGCCTAAAATTTTTGCCTGTAACTCGCGGACCAACTGAACTACTTGAATCTCACTGTTTTCAAATGCTTCTGGAAACCCTGGCAGTCTGTAACTCTGATAGTCGGCATTACCCTCCTTGTGCCAATAAAAGCCGCCATCGTGTCGATGACCTCTAAATCCCCAAATAAAGCCGCCTACGGCTGAATGTCCGTTGACATCTTGTAACACGATCGTTTCGCCTATTTCACGCATTGGCTCAGTCGCTAAAAGGCCAAACTCCCCAACCATATATGCTTTGCGTCCAGCAATTTTAGTTAGGTCATCAATAACCGTTTGAGGGTTGTTATTACCGTTAACGGAATAAAAGTGATTGCTAATAATATCGATATTTTCATCGTCGGGAGAAGAGGGAGTAATAGATAGGTAGTTTCCATCAACTACGAGTTGATTCGGCGCTAAACCTTTTATTTTTTTTGCCGTTGTAGTGACGAAATCAGGCGTGCTTAATTTAAGCTCATTACCAGTTTCCCAAGCCATGATAGCTTTTTCTTCATAGTAAAACCTGCCAGTAATTGTATTTTTTCGGGTAATTACGGACTCTATAATATGCAAGTAAGCTTCATAGGTTTTACTCGATGTATCGTAGAAGTCGCTTGAAGACTCGCCGTAAAATGCGGCTAGTTCTGCTCTCCCGCCCCACCACTGCCAGTGATCAATGAAAGGCAAAATGAGCCTTAAATCATGCTCATCGGATAAGGCGATCATTTGGTCATAAATAAGCATTGCTTTTTCATTCAAACGTGGAAGGCCTCCCGACTCTAACGGGGGAAAAATATGAGTTTCTCTCTCGCATTTATCATCATCAGGATGAAAAACAGAAAGGACATACACCCGCATTGCAGTGTGCCCTGAACGCGTCAACGCTTGGATCCAATTTTCCTGTTCGTCTGGCGTTGGCCACTTAAAGTATTGCCCCCATGGCCGAGAATCAGCTTTGCATGTTCCCCTTGCATCATCCTCTATTCGGTGAAGTTCTGGCGCATGAATACCAAAAAACCTAAATTCTTGCTCGCCGTCGTAGAGCTTACTTCCATTTCGAGTTACATAGTTCTCAAAACCAAAACAATGCGTTGAAAGCACAATGGAGACGAAAAAAACTAGCCTATACATTTGCCGTAGCCCCCTTGAACCTTTTGACTAGTTCAAGCATTGCCCTGCCGTTGTGGTAAGGGCCTTTCCAAAAACCAGCTTTATAGTTGAGATGCTCACCTCCCTGTGAGCGTGCTAACCAAAGCCACTCTCCGCAGTCTTTATGTTCTTCTTGAATAAACTGCCAAATTTGATTGACAGCCTCTAGGTATTTTCGCTCTTTCGTCAATTGATAAGCATTATAGAAACCAACCAATGCCTCAGCTTGTACCCACCAATAGCTGCTATTACTCACTTTTTTCGTTCGCGTATTGTACTCATCGAGTACATAACCAGAATCTGCTATGCTATTTTCTCTGCACACATTGGCTAGTTTCAACGCAACTTCTGTTGCTTGATATATCAGTTGTTCATCTTCTAAAACCTCAGCGGCTTCATGAATTAACCAGCTCGCTTCAATATCATGGCCATAAGAAACTTCATGACTTAAACATGTCCATTGCATATCAAAAAATAAATTTAGGTGCGCTCCGTCATCAGTCACAATTTTATCTAGAAAAACTGATAAGGCATGCTTTAGCGCGCTTTCTGTATTTTCATTTGGGTTAATTTGGTGAATAGAGGTATAAGCCTCAAGTACATGCAAGTGCGTATTCATTGACTTCGGACAGTTTAAATCCTTATCGCTTAACCGATAATCGTCAATCGCTCCCCATTCTCGTGAACACGCTTCAATGTATCCACCATGCTTTCTGTCTAATGCATGATATTCTATGAGCTCAAACGTTGAATAAGCTAGAGTTTTTGCCTGCTCATCTCCTGTGAGCTTGTAATAACTGCACAATGCGTAGACAGCAAAACATTGTGCATAGACTTGTTTTTTGGCGTCGACAACTTGACCTTTGTAGTCTAGTGACCAATAAAATCCCCCCGAAGCCGTATCAAGAAAGTGACTGAGTAAATACTCGTAAGACCTATGCGCCGCACTCTCATAAGATTGATTTTTTATAGAGGCAGCTAGTTCACTAAAGAACCATAAAATTCTTGTGTTGAGCACAATGCCTTTTTCAGCCTCTCGGAGAGGCTTAGCATTGTTATCTATCTGCCCCCAAAAGCCTCCATTATCTGAATCGACAGAATGCTCTAGCCACCATTTTGCTATGGACTCTAATTCGTTAGCTGCGCTGATAGCAGTGAACTCATTGATATTATCAAAGGACTCAGCGCGCATTATTCAAACCTCTTATTGCTTTCAATAAGCGCAGAAATTGAACGGACAGAAGCTGAAGAAGTTAAGCCATCTGTTGGTGTGTTTATACAATAATCAATTAACCTTGAGACGCTGCTAGTGGCAACGTGTAGTCTCGTGTCTGAAGAAGCATAATAAATGAATACATCATCCCCATCTTGGATCCAGCCATTAGAAAACACGACGTTGCTTACATCGCCCACTCGTTCATTGCCCTCTGGAGCCAAAAAATAACCAGCAGGACAGTGAGTTATCTGCCATGGCTTATTAAGATCCGTTAGAAATGCATACAGCACATAGCGCAAGCCGGCTGCCGTGTTTCTTACTCCGTGGGCAAGGTGTAACCAACCAATGTCTGTTTTTATTGGTGTTGGCCCTTGGCCGTTTTTGAGTTCGTAAACAGTATGATAGGCTTTGGGATGAATTATTTTCTCTTCTTTTATGACTGCACCATCCATGGTTGAGGTATAGCCCCAACCAATACCGCCGCCGCCACCTATATCTATAAAGCCATCTTGAGGTCTAGTATAAAGGGCATATAGGCCGTCGATGAACTCGGGGTGTAGCACTACATTTCGTTGTTGCCCTCCATTTGTTACAAGGTCGGGTAGTCGCTCCCACTGAACAAGATCTTTCGTTCTCGCAATTCCGCACTGTGCTACAGCTGCCGATGTATCACTAGGTTTAGATTTATCCTTCCTCTCTGTACAAAACAGTCCGTATATATAACCATCTTCGTGGTGTGTGAGCCTCATGTCGTAAACATTCGTATCTGGTTCTTCTGTTTCGGGCATATCAATAGGCTTATCCCAAAATTCAAAGTTATCTACACCGTTTGGGCTTTCAGCCACTGCGAAAAATGACTTCCGATCATTCCCCTCCACACGCACCACAATAACAAACTTGTTATCAATCTTTATTGCTCCAGCATTGAAGGCCGCATTAACCCCAATTCTTTCCATAAAATAGGGATTAGTTTCCTTATTGAAGTCATAGCGCCAATTTAAAGGTATATGTTCACCAGTAACAACCGGGTTTAACCAGCGTTCGAAGATGCCATTCCCTCCCTCTACAGGTTCGTTTTTTAGAGATATTAACTTTTTGTGTTCAGATTTTATAAATTTTGAACGCTGTTCATATGAGAATAAGTTCATCATTATTTTCCTAATAAAGTATCTGTATTTAATCTGGTTGAGCAGTAGCTTTAGCAGTCGCAATACTTGAAGTGTCACAAGGGGATTCTTCAAGCTTATCCCACCAGTTAATCTTTAAAATTACGGTTGTAACCAAGGCTATGCCGAGCGAAATAGTAAATTCTGGCCAATATTGAATAACCAAAAAGATAGGGGAAGCCGTTAAACTGGTATGCCAAATAAGCCCAATAACTACGTTGAATATGTCTTGTTTAAAATTCGTGTTAGGTAAAATTCTTGGGTTTTCCAACTGAGCTTCACGCAACACTGGTTTCCAAATACCCCAAGGGCGTGTTTTGATGTAGAACTCTTTTAGAACTTCAATATCATCGGGACCGCTGATTAAGCTAGTGACAATACAAACTGTGATGCAGCCAGCGAACAGGAACGGGAAAGCATAGAGAGGAGAAATATCAGTAAACATTAGAGGTACAGCCCCTAAAATACCAGCAACCATACCGGTAAAGTAGGCAATTCCCGAGAATCTCCACCAGTACCATTTCAAAAGATTTGACGCAGTGTAGCCACCGTACAATGCTGAAACCAACCATAAAACAATACTGTTAAGGGATGGAACGAATAAGCCAATAACAGTACCCAATACGATAAAGATAACAGAAACTAAATAGCTCATTCTTACCGCAGATTTTTCTGATGCTTGAGGATTTATGTAACGTTTGTATATGTCATTGACTAAATAAGCTGGCGCAGCATTTGTCGTTGCAGCAAACGTTGACATGAACGTTGCCAATAGGCCCGCGATTATGAGTCCAAGGAGTCCGCTAGGGACAAAGTTAGCCAAAGCAAAAGGAAGAATTTGTTCAAAATCAGCTTCGCTCCCCATTTCTTGTAAAGTGGGCAAAAAGTAAACTAAGGCAAGAATAGTTAACCCTGTTATCATCATATAACGAGGAAACAATAAAACGATACTGACGAACCCGCTCATTTTGGCAGCTTCGGCGGGAGATTTTGCAGAAAGTACTCTCTGCATATCAAAGTTTGGAGCTGGACCAGCCATACTTTGAAACACGCCCTTGAAAAGTACTAGCATAATAAAGATAGAGAATAGCGACCAGCCATCATCTATAATCTTCTGGTTAGCCGACGCTAATATACCACTCCAATCTAAATTTAGTTCCCAACCAAAAGATAGTGAAGCCCATCCATCGGGTATTGCCTTACTTAACATTTCTGGAGAAACTTGCTGCATTGCAATGATGCCAATGGCCACACATGCAACCGTCATTATCAAGAACTGTAAAACTTCAGTGAAAACAACACTTACCATCCCACCTTTTACTACATAGATGGCCGTTAACGCAGTTATAATTAGTCCATAGATAACTTCATTAGTGTGGGGGTCGATATGCAGCTCCCAGGGAAGAAATATTGCTGCAAATTTGCCAATACCGATAAACCCGTAAGCGAGGAAACCGAGAACACTGAGTAGCGCAAAAACAACCACCACGAAGTGACTTAATTTAGCACCGGTGCTGTCACCGAATCGAAGCCTAATCCATTCTGCGCCCGTCATAACGCCTGACCGTCGTAACCAAATAGACAAGAAAACCATCAGAAAAACTTGGTTAAAACTCGGCCAAAGCCAAGGTATGTATACACTTTTAAGGCCGTAGATAAACAGTAAGTAAACCATCCACATGGTTCCACTTATATCGAACATACCTGACGCGTTAGAAAGCCCTAAGAACGGCCAAGAAATTTGATTTCCACCTAAGAAGTACCCCTTAGTAGACTTCTTTGCCATTCGAGATACAAAAACCCCTAATAGCACTACGGAAATGAGGTACGAGATTAAGATCGTAATGTCCAGCGAGCTTAGCTGCATGAAGGCTCCAACACGTTAAAGCGTTATTAAATTGTTAAAATTTAATAACAGAATAAAATGAACCGGTTCATATATCAAGGTAATTTTTGGGCATGGGTACTTATTTTCAAACGTATATTATTAATTTAAAGTACCTGAACCGGTATAAAATCGAGTGAAGTAACGTTATTATAGCAGAGTGAACAAGATATAAATTAAAAGGCATTGTACATGGCGACTATAAGGGACGTAGCCCGAGAAGCGGGGCTATCAACAGGTACCATTTCTAAAGCATTAAGTAATCCAGATAAAATTTCCAAAAAAAATCTGGCTAAAGTACAAAGTGCGATAGCTAAACTAAACTATAAACCCAACATGCTAGCGCAGAAGTTTAGAAGCAAACGTTCCAACACAATAGTTGTAATGGTCCCTGACATTGCTAACTTATTTTTCGCTAATGTAATTAGTGGAATTGAGTCTGTGGCGCAAAACGCAGGTTTTAGTGTACTACTTGGAGACACTAAAGACTCCGTTGCACGAGAGAAGCAATTCATCAACATGGTGGAAACAAGATTAGCCGATGGCTTAATTAACCTTCGCCCCTATCGACCGGATGATGCGCTTTTACCTAGGGATGATGTGTTGTCTGTCGCAGCAAGTAGCTGTGAAAATACGCCATCCTATTCCGTGAGAATCGATAATGTAGGCGCCATGCAAAAAGTTGTTAATTACCTTTTGTCACAAGGTCACAAAAGAATCGGAGTTATCACTGGTCTCAAAGATAACCCTCATACCGTAGACCGCCTAAATGGATATAAAAAGGCACTTGAAGACGCTGATATTGAATACGATCCAACAATTGTAATCGAAGGTGACTTTAACTATTGGTCAGGGCTGAGTGCGGCCGAGCAATTTTGCAAAATGAAAGACCGACCTACAGCGATTTGCTCTTTCAATGACGAAATGGCAATTGCAGCAATTAAAGGCTTCAATGACAAAGGTTTAAGAATCCCTCAAGACATCTCTATCACTGGGTTTGATGACATGGAGGTTTCGAAGTACGCCATCCCGACATTAACGACTGTCTCGCAACCAGCAGCAAAAATAGGCGAAAGGTCAGCTGAGTTACTTTTTTCATTGATTAAAGGCGAGACTCCTGCGTTGACAGACCACGTTCTCCCTTATGAGTTTATCATTAGGGAAAGTACAGCACCTCCGACCAAGTAAGTCTAAACAACAAATAAATTGAACCGGTTCAAAAAACATGAGACATTTATGAACCGGTTCATTTCATGCGTTAATTTATTATGGCAAATTCATTCGCAATTCAAGCTCTCCCCCTCTACGATAAATATCTCGAATATACTGACTGGTTAAATCACCAAATTTTGCCAAACTGGTTTAACAATGGCTTTGATGAAAACGGTGCGAGTATAGAAAGTTTCAGGGGAGATGGCTCAGTTGCCTTAGACTGCGTGAAACGGTCAAGAGTGCAAGCAAGACAAATGTTTGTCATTTCATACGCACATTCAAGAGGATGGACCCAAACCGGCAAGCAAGCCCTAAAAAGAATGGATGGCTTTCTCGATAGCGTACCTCGCCATTACAGCAACGATTTTTTTCCACATCTCTTAAGCCAAGAAAAAGTTGTAGTAGATAAAAATGCAGATCTTTATGACTGTGCTTTTTTTCTTCTAGCCTACGCGTGGCGCTTTCGTGTGTTTGGTGATACTACAGCACTTAAGAAGGCCGACTTACTAATAACCTCCATAGAATCATGGTTACACGCAGATTACGGTGGTTGGACCGAAGGGACCTACTCCCACGATATACGTAGACAAAACCCACACATGCATTTGTTCGAGGCATTTATGGCACTTTACGAGTCTACAAATAACGCTAAATGGTTAGGCTACGCAGGTGAAATGCTGTCACTTTTTGAAAGTCGCCTTTTCGATCCGGACTACCAAATAGTAAGAGAATATTTTACCGTGAATTGGCTTCCTCACCCTAAAAAGGGTCATATTGTTGAGCCTGGGCATGCTTTTGAATGGGTTTGGCTTCTAGATAAATATTCGTCTTTAACCGGCAAGCCTTTAAAGCACTATTATGAGCCTTTATACAATAACGCTAAAAAACACGGAGTATTTAGCGTAAACACCGGACATCAGACAATAGTAAATAGTGTTGACTTAAACGGCGAAATAATTGACAGCAGTCAGCGTCTTTGGCCAATGACTGAATGGATAAAAGCTTCTCTAGTTATGGCTGCTCACAATCCGTCACCCCCCTCTTTTACAATTGATACTGTGAATGCTATCACATCTCTCATGACATGCTTTTCCCACCCTAAATTATCTGGTCACTATGTTGACAAGCTTAATACTCAGCAAGAGATTATCGACGATAGCATGCCAGCAAGCACGCTCTATCACCTTATTACTGCTCATCAAACATTACATGCATATATGGAGTCGCAGTTATGAAATATGGATTTATCGCAATCGTTTCTTTTCTAAGCTTTCAGTTATGCGCTCAGGAGCTTCCAAATATCTTGTTAATCACGGCCGACGATATGGGCTATGACGACGTAAGCGCACATGGGAATTCGCACTCGCAAACACCTAACCTTGACGATTTAGCTCAACAAGCCGTTACCTTCAGTGATTTTAGTGTCAGTCCTGTGTGCGCTACAACAAGAGCATCGCTACTTACTGGTAAACACTTCTACAAAACAGGTGTTTCCGGCGTCCACGGTGGTAGAGACTATATGCACCTTTCCGAAAAGATCCTTCCAGAAATACTCAAGCAAAAGGCCTACAAAAGTGGAATGTGGGGAAAATGGCATACTGGAAAATCTGAAGGCTATTTTCCATGGGATAGAGGATTTGATGAAGCCTACTATGCCGAACTTTATCGTCATAAAAACAGTTTTGGTTTCTTTAATGGCGATAAGATTGAGCATAATGAGTGGGTTTCAGCAGTTATTACCGACTACGCGTTAGCGTTCATGAAGAAAAATAAAGCACAGCCTTTTTTAGCGTATGTCAGCTATTTAGCTCCTCACGAACCATGGTTGGCCCCTAAAGAATATAGCCAGCCATTTTTAGAAAAGGGAATGAGACCTGCGACAGCAAATCTCTATGGAATGATTAGCGAGATGGATTTTCACATAGGAAGGCTGATGGACTACCTCGAAACAAGCGGGTTAATTGAGAACACCATCGTGATTTTCCTTAGCGACAACGGTCCTTGGTGGGATTCGAGTAACTTAGGTGCAATGAAAAAAGACGAATGGATAGCGAGAAACCCGACAAAAATGAACGGGAATAAAGGACAGTCGTGGCAAAATGGGATTCGTTCTCCCCTTTTCGTTAGCTGGCCGTCTCGCTGAACGCTATGTCGATGTTAAGGATATACTTCCAACGCTAATGGATATAGCTGAAATCAAAGCTGCGCCAGGTAGTCTTATTGAAGGAGAGTCATTTCTTCCCTATTTAAAAGGCCAAACCGAAGGTGTAAACAACAGATTTACCTACATTGCTTCACACAACGTAGTCTCTTCCAGCCCTCACTTCAACCAATGGACGCCTATTGATAATGAGGTGAAAAGCTCCCTCAAGTTATCTTCACAGCCTGTAGGAATACGAACTGAGCAATATAAACTTCTGCTCAATCCAGCCGCTGATAACGAAAAGTACCCGAAAGCTAAAGATGGCTGGGCATTGTTTGACATGCAAAACGATCCTTTAGAAAGGAATAATATAGTAAGTGAAAAGCCTGATATTGCTGCTATGCTAGAGCACAAGCTAAAGAGTTACTTTAACGACATACTCAATTCAGAGAATTCGTACGCCCCTCCCGTTTATTTGGTTAGCAAAGGTAGGCCATCTATCGTTAATGGCTTTGGTCCGTCTATCACAAGAGGGAACACAACGAGTGAAGCTCATGTACTCACTAATCTTCGCGACAGAGGTGACTACGCCCACTACGATTTAAGTGTGGCCGAAAGCGGACGTTACGATATTTATATTAGCCAGCAAGACACCGACAGCGTAGGGTTACTGATAAAGCTATCTACTCAAAGTGATAAGCTGAAACATGAATTCGATGAAAAATCACTCCAAAAAATAGGCAGTATCAATCTCAAAAAAGGCCATGATTACTTTAGGTTAGAAGTGCTCGACAATAATAGCCAAAAGCCATGGACAGCAATTAATAGCTTACGACACATTTTTGTTGTTCCGCACAAGACTGAGTTTTCCCTTAAAGATTTAGTTATTCCTAATTGATCCTACTTTTTACTTTCTCTATTCGTGTGCCCACTTAACTGTAGCGGTGCACGGTTTCAATTTTCAGCCAATGAGCCCTGGATACAAGTTCACTCATCACCGGCGAAGTTACAAAGGAGTCATCTACGATGTTTTCGTATTGCCCCAAATGTCAAAGTAAGTTAGCAGATAAAGAAAATGAGCAGTTTCTAGAATGCTTAAACTGCAATTTTACCTATTACTTCAACCCTGCCCCTGCTGTTGCAGGGATAATAATCTGCAAAGGACAGGTTTTGTTTAACGTAAGAGCAAACGAGCCCTCCAAAGGTATGCTCGATCTTCCAGGTGGCTTTGTAGACAAAAATGAGCGCCTAGAGGATGCGCTACAAAGAGAAGTGAAGGAGGAACTCGGTATTAGTATCGATAACTGGAGGTACTTAACATCCCAAACAAATCTATATCTTTATAAAGGGATAACCTACCCGACTTGCGATGCAATTTTTGTCTCCTACTTAGATGAAATGCCTCGTATAGAAAAGCAAGAAACGGAAGTCGCAGATACCTTATGGCTTACTCCAGATTACGACCTACTTAAACACATTGGTTTCGAGTCTCTGCGTAAGGGTTTAAGTTTCTTTATCACGAATAAAAAGAAAACTTTTTGTTAGTTAACACAGCAAAAAGCCGGTCGCGACTTTTGTGAAGCGACCGGCTT
>Ga0209562_1000455_pt1 | contig 13808 bp, 11 predicted proteins | sample WorMetvacBELIZE2_FD_187399 | JGI IMG/M metagenome (GOLD analysis project Ga0209562, IMG submission 187399) | Marine gutless worms symbiont microbial communities from Max Planck institute for Marine Microbiology, Germany - Olavius vacuus BELIZE.2... | ecosystem: Host-associated > Annelida >... | reverse complement strand
TAGAAGGGGTCGCCCCCCACCAACCATTCTTCTTCTCATAAAACTAGGATAAATGTTCTTTCGTGTGATATAAAAATCAAAACATATCTTTCTTCCGTTTTGTCACAATGCACGCGTTTGACAGACGGACAGACAGACAGACGGATAGACGGACAGAAATCTCATCGTTAAGACCGCGTTGCATTCCATGCAGCGCGGTAAAAATGGGTGTCATTTTACGATGTAAACTGACGACGCATAACCAATAAATGTCAAAATTGCCACATGTCAGTTTGTTCCAAATTTTCTCGGCTACGTTTCTGCTAAATATGATTTGAATTGGTTTACAGTTGGAAAAGTTATCACAGAAATAAAAAGGGTGAACTTTTTATTGAGACACAGTGTAGAATACCACATCTGTGGAAGAAACCTGGAACTGAAATTATGGCAACATAAGAAAATACATCAAAGTGTATCATCGCAGCTCAACCATAGGCATAGCCAGGATTTTGTCTAAGGGTGCACTTTTTCTGAAAAAAGTTGACAACCTTATTTTGCTCGTCGCCCTCAACAGACGGTCTGAAACTACTAAATCACAACCACTACCACCTCCAAATCTCCCAATAATGCCCTAAAAATTTACTCTTGCTCTGCCTCGGGGGGGGGTGTACTTGGTGTGCAGGGGTGCACTTACAAATTTTTCCTGTAAATTACGCCTAAAGAAATCCTTTTCTCTGCCCCGGGTATGCAGGTGCACCCACTGCACAACCCCCTGGCTACGCCTATGAGCTCAACTGTCAGTTATAAGTCAAATTCTCTTACAGCTACCTACCAGCAGTGAAGAATAAGCTTACCAGTTACATTGAGGTCATAAACGTGTCTTGCACCGAGACCCTTCTCCTCAATACATATGTACTGTCCTGCATCACTCATATTGACATTACTGATGATCAAATCATAACTGTGCTCATTAGACTTTGATACTGAAAATCTGCTGTGGTTACGGAAGCTCCCAAACATCACACCGTGGAGATAGACATAATCCTCAATGCTCTTCTCTGTAGCGCGGTACTTCCAGTCCACATCATCTGTGACATTTGGTTGACATCGCAGGATGACCGTCTGTCCAACATATGCTGTGTGTTGTGGGTGAACGACAACCCGTACAGCCACATCTGAAAGCACAGCATACATCATTCACATGCAACTAGTGCTTCTGTCGTTAACAATAATGAAAACTGGTGTTAACCTCCTTACCGGTAATCCCAAGTGTGACACGTGGTGGTAGAGCTAAGATGCAGAAAATGGTAACACCGAGTCTTACTCAGAGTATGAACTAACTCCGAGTCTTACTCGGAGTATGAACTTTGAAACAGATGGCCACGATGGGATGATTACAGTCACGTTGCGCTGCGGGGAGTCAGTCGTAAACTGACCATTCGCGGCGGCGTATCAATTAGCCACTCTCCGTCGCTCGTGTCTGCCCTGTCTAATTAACACCATATCATGTTCAAACCGCTGCATGTTGACGTTATACTGTCTTATCGGTCATTCAATTGTCATTAGCCAACGGCCAACGATGAGATACACAGGTACTAGCAACTAGCAAGCCGTGTCGCTAACATACCGCTTTTGGAACATAAACCTAGGTAGAACTGTACCGCCAAGGAGGTTAACATAAACAAAATATTTTTGTTAACTATAACTGTAGCTGTAACTGAAACTACTGCAAACAACGATAACTAACAATTGATATAAGTGTGAGCCAAATGACTAACAAACAACCCTAACTATAATCAAAACAATAAATAATAACTAACGAAATGCTATTACGTTAGTAGCAGTCGCAATAACAATGAGTAACATAGCAACCAAACATTAACGGATTTCTCATAAAGATGCTGCTGCTATCCAACTGTCTGAATGTTTACTCCATCATCCTCATCATCATCATCAAATGATGTTTTTAGAGTGGCCTAAATAGTTAACACTATTGCAAGGACCACTGTACTGGTGGGATGAAATTGCTAATCTCATCTAAACATTTATTTCTACAACGTTGATAAATGCCACTGAATATTCATGAACTCGCTTGGCTCACTGTAACAGAGATGAACCATCTCCTACTATGACTTCCAGATGCCACCATCTTTGGTGAAATTCTCATTCAGATCCAATCAGTAGTTTTACGTTTTTAAGCAAAGTTGCTAACAGACCAACAAACAGACGAAGGTTAGGCAATTCCTTTTTTACTCTGATCCTTGGCAGAGGCAATATCAACAAATATCAACTTTAGTACATCACCAACAGATGCAGCCAATACAGAGTGTTGAAATGCAAATGGTGAAAGAAGTCCGACATCTAAGGCATACCAGACGGTTCTGTGATGCCAGAGTCAGTGAAGACAAAGACGACGATAATAAAGGTAGTAAACATTTCTGACAAATACATCGTCTCGGCTCAGCATCTAACTCACCTGCAGACAGATACAACAAACTACCAGTCAGCATACTGTGTGTTGTAACTAACAGCTGAGTCCAATATAAACATGCCAGGGTAGAAGATGTGGTAGAAATTCTGAAGATGAAGGCCACCACTATCCAGTAGCAGATCTCTAGCATGGTGATCAAGAGCACTTCATCATCAGATACTAAAAGATAAGGAAAAATATCTAAAACAGCCCTGACATACCATGCACAATGGCCTTGACATTTGCATGTGCACGGGCTGGGCTTCAGCCCTCTACAGATGAATGCTTGGTAACACCTCAATATCAACAAATGTCAACTTAGTTCACGTCACCACCAGATGCAGTCAATAGAGAGTGTTGAAATGAAAATGGTAAAAAAGTGGGGTTCAACCCGCAGCCCGCTACACAAATTCCGCAATTTAGTCGGAGATCACTAATGAGCGTGCTTAGAGGTTAATTCCTTGGACAGAAAAGAAGGTTCCATGTCATCACCAGTGTCCGTACATCCTATCACGAGAGATTTAAACAAACCCACCGCCGACCGTCTGACTGTTCCCCCTCCCCAGCTGTCTCGTCAGTCACACCTGTCCAGGGCTCTAGGCATGCATCAGCGGTGGCTAGCACACATTGTTGTAGCTTCAAATAATTACCGGGTTACGCAATAACAACCGACGCATTCATCTATGTAATTGTGATCGGCCAGCATGTGGCTGGTGTTATAGCGGTTGACTTTTTATTGCAACTAGCACTGTAAAATTCACAAACACAAGTGACAATTACTTTGAACTTCACACCAGCTGATCATTGTATATGAGAGACAAATAATTAATGCAAAAGCCAGCAAGTTGAGAAAATAGTACATCAAAGCCAGATCAGTTAGTGAGTGAGTGAACAGAGTTCAAGGGCATATAAACTGGCCTGAAAATAATGAAAATGAAAAAAAAAGTTTCAGCCACTAAAAGGTTGCATAACTCTTGAAAATTGTATTTTACATGTAACCACTGCATAATTGTGGAATTCTACCGGTCGGCAATAACAGAGGTCTATATACTTGCTGTGTTGTATCAGACAATCACTGTGATCAACTGCTGCATACAGCACTTGTGTAGTGTATAGAGCTGTTACGGTTCCACTAATTCCATTTCCGGTTCAATTCAGTTTTCCAACAAAAACCGCGGTTTCGGTTCAGTTCAGTTTTTAGTTATTTTAGTGAGTAGAGTGTAGCACCTCACTCAATCGATGGTCATTTGGCTGGTAAAAGAAACGCATTGACTTCGTGTTTGGCCATATTACCCTGTAACTCAAAACCGTATCTAGGCCCACAAAAAATTGCGGTTTCGGTTTCGTTCGGTTCTGGCCGAAAACCACGGTTTCGGTTTCGGTTTAAAAACCGTTAACAGCCCTAGTAGCATATATACCAGTCTTCAGTGTCTCGCAACACAGCCTATGAAATCGCTGCATACAGTCAGAAACGTCTACCAACTTGTCCGTTTTTGGCAGAATGTTTCTGCATTAGTGCATTTTAAAGTCATTATAAGACTCTGTGTTCAAAATGAAGTATTCATCTTTTTGTTCTAATCGTCCTTTGATGTTTTTCGCTCGGTGGCGACAGTAACAGGTGACCCTATTGACACGACACAGCAAGTAGCACGGACACAGCGGAGGATGCAGACACGGCACTGTCTGTGTAGGTGCTTCTCTCCTGCATTGTCTGCCTCCACTGCATAGTGCGTGTCGACCACCAGGGTTGTTAATATTGAATAAAAAGGTATGGCAATAAAGTACTGCCAATACTTTTTCTGTATTGGTACTGGTATGGCCTATACTTTTATCTAGAAGTATTGATAGAGGTACTGACAATACTTTTAAAGCCAATAATTATTAAATACTTTTTAGCAATACTTTTTCCAAATTTTGAAGAGCATTCACCCCACTTCGCTCACGTCTTAACAGTGAACACTTTGAAATGATGATGTTTCTGCGTACAGCTAAGAACTAGTAAACTGTGGACATTAATGCAGATGAATACTGGACACTGACGTTCGTTTACTTAATGATGTTTACTTAAATAGTGATATTACAGATGTGTAATTTCAACTCTGATTTGCAAGTATTATATCTTAAAAAGAAAATTATTATAATTAAACTTTACTTTCTGACTTTGATTGAAAAGGTTGTCAAAATTATATTCAAAAGTATGGCTAGAAGTATTGGTATTGGTATGGGCCATAATTTTTAATGCAAGTATTGGTAAAAGTATTGCCAATACATTTTTCATGAAGTATAGGCATTGGTATTGGCTATACTTTTACAAAGTATTGTTAACAACCCTGTCGACCACCAACAAAGCTGCCTCGCTGCTGGTACTGCCGTAATCATTGAGCCGGCAGTGGACGTAGCGGTGACACAGCAGTTTCGCTGGTGGTCTCTAGTGTTGACTGGTCTGTCCTCCTGACTCTCAATATCATTATGGTCTGCATAGATGCCCTGAGCGGTTATATAACATGTCACTCTGTTAATTATGCAATCTGCCGAGGAGGCTGAATAGGGCAGAGGTGGCTTTAACTGCCAGTCACTGGGTAAGATGGCTACAGTATCTGCAGCAGACTAATATAAGTAAGTAAGTAAGTAATTCTTTATTGCACAAATGACAAACGCACTTGCGTTACAACATAACAAAAAAGAGGAAAATACATGATATGTACAAAAAAACATACACGTGAGTATTTTCTGTGGAGTACACATCTAATTGACTCAAGGTAGATGTCATTTTTACAGACGGATTTCGTATCACATGGGAAGCACGGACACACTGAGATCAATTAACCACCTCGCCTGCTCGGCAGTATGCACCACGCACGCGCTGCGCACCACTTGCTCGCCGACTAGGCCCACAGCGCCAAAATGTACATCACAAAAGCCCTACAGCGGCACTTGGCGAAGATGTATAAACACCGAAACTGAAACCAACCACCGACTTTTTCCAGAAACACCGAGCAACACCAACCAACTTGAAAAAGTGACACCGTAACAACACTAATTTCCATTATACTAAACAAAATTCGGTAAAAACAACTGCAGACATAAAACAGCATTTTCCTAAATATAACAGCATTTTTAACAGCTACTGTATATGTTACTGTCTAGATTTTCAAGTATACTACAAAACACCGCAAAAATGGTAGACGTCAAGTGGTTACGTTACGTGATGGTTACCTCAAGAATCGAAGTAAAACGGGTACCGAGCCTTTTCGCTCCCGGGCTCGCTCCCTGGAACTTTTGCTCCCTGGCCCTTTCGCTCCCAGGCCTTTTCGCTCCCCGGAGCGAATCGGCCAATAGGACCCTGGCCCTTTCGCTCCCTGACCTTCTCGCTCCCTGGAACTTTTGCTCCCTGGCCCTTTCGCTCCCAGGCCTTTTCGCTCCCAGGAACGAAAGTTTTATGGAACTTTCGCTCCGTGGAATTTTCGTTTCCTGGAACTTTCGCTCCCTTAATGTGTATCTCACCGTTTGCGTATACCGACCAAAACGTTTTTAACTAGTAAGTAAGTGTAAATAGGTTTGCATGTAATAATTGGTTTCGTTTGAATGCATTAATAAATTAAACCAATACGAAGATCAAAATAACAAATTCACCATTTATTACGCGAAAAATTACGATCAAGACTCAATGCAATGCCAAAGTGCGCTTGAAAAAAATGAACTAATAGGCCTGCATGATTGAAAAATGCGACGTAATAGGCGTTAAGGCATTAATAAATCAAATCAATACGACGACCAAAATCAACATATTACGAGAAAATTTATATGAATAACTGCTGTCATTGTCACAGTACCTTTGCAGGCCTACATGTATCACATAAATGTCAATATCATCAGAATATATCCAGTGTCACAAATAATGTCACCGACTAACAGCGAACGAAGTTATTAGACTTTTTTTGGCAGCCTGTTGGCTGGATTACACATACATAATACATACACTCACACAATCATACGTAAACAAAAAAAACAGTTATGCACATTGGTAATAGAGTGGAGTCACTGAAATTTCTTTAGTACATGTAAGATAAAAGAGTTTTTATAATAACGAAAGTTCCAGGGAGCGAATGTTCCTGGGAGCGAATACTCCTGAGTGCGAAAGTTCCAGGGAATGAAAGTTCCCAGGCCATTTCGCTCCGGGGAGCGAAAGTTCCAGGGAGCGAGAAGGCCAAAGAGCGAAAGGGCCATGCAGCGAATGGACCAAGGAACGAAAGTTCCAGCGAAAAGGAGCGAAAAGGCATGGTTGTTTACCTGTGTGGCATCCCAAAACACCGATAACATCCAATCCAAGTTCACGGAATTATGAAGCAAACATTCTTGCTCACATCAGATACCTTGTATCGGCTGTTTCTGAGGTGGCACAAAAATTTTCCCGTTATGTAACAGGAAATTTCAGTTTTTGAATAATTACACGCCGTCACATGGTGATTACTAACCGGAAGTTTACGGAAGTTAAAAATAGATCAACTTGCACTTTCACTTTTGTCTTCAAAAGTAAAATAAGTAATAAAAGACAGGTATCACATCACACACGAAAAAACCGCCGTGCTACGGTGCTATCAAGTTCTATTTTAGTTACTTGCTTACTTACTTACGAATCTTGAGGTAACAGTCTGTGGTGAGAAAGATTTGTGAAAGTGGTGGGTTTTAAAACAGTATAACAGATGCCGTAATAATAAGCTTTAAATGGAAAAGCAAAAGAGATTGGATTGGATAGTGAAACTGAAAGTAGTGACAAGTTACAACGACATGACCTGGCACGTCTGGAATGAAAATGAAACTAAAAAGTAAAAAACGAATTTCCAAAGGCTGCAGCTCAGGGTTATAGTTAGGGTTGTAAATTTTCCGGAAATTTTCCGGAAATTTCCGGAAATATTAGCTGAAGCCTGGAAGTTATAACGTCTATAATTTTATTCGAATTCGCTGATTTTTCTTGGGAGCGATGCTAAATACAAGTTATTTTGTCTGATCTTAATGCATAAAGTTAAAACACAAAGATCTAGAGAGTTGCTTGTCAAAAACATGCTATTTTGTAATTTTTTTCTATGGTTATTATTAACAAAATATTAAGTGAAAAAAATATTTAAGAAATTTCCGGAAATTTCCGGAAAGATTAGAATCAATTTCCGGAAATTTCCGGAAATTTTCCGAGGGAAATTTCCGAACTCACAACTCTAGTTATAGTTCCCTTATGTATCAGAAAGTTGATGACATATAACACGAGGTGATACATACCAAGAACAGCAATTTGTGACTTTCAAAGAGGAGCTGGCTGGTTGGTTGTCACTGAGAAAGGATAGCAAATGGGCTATGCAAGGCTGGAAAACCTAGTTTTTTTAAAGTTAATAGGTTTTTTTAACGTTTTTAGGTTATTTAGGTTTTAATGTAGCCTACGACTGGACACAGAGTTATGACCCAGGAATTCACGAAGAATATCTCATAAACCCATTTCACCTGCCACATCATTAATAAGCCATGTGCAGACATATGCAGACTATAGCATAGCTATAACACAATTAATTACAGTAGAAGGCAACAATTTTCTGCTGTAATTGAGTCTAAAATATAGATATTTTAGGTTTTTCTTTAAAAAAACCTGAAAACCTAAAATTTGGATTTTTAAAGTTTTTTTTTGTTTTAAATACCCTCAAAAGTAATTAGGTTTTTACAACCCATTTCTACAGCCCTCGGCCTATGATGGGGTTGAACAGAAATCATATGTATAATAAATATAATATATTTTAGCTCACTGGATGAGCTTAATTATAATAACCAGTCAAAAGCTGTACAGTCTGTCTCGATCTGTGACTGTTTGTGTTTCTGAGTGTTAACTTTTAAATCATAACCGCTACGTGGAGACCTGTCCTGCTGGGGAGGGGGTTCCACTTCCACAATGGTGGACTGAACGGTATGACTGACACTGACATCTTTGTCACCTGACATGGAAGTGACCATGTAACTAGGGATTGCAATCCCGGACTTGAATTTTCAATCCCGGGATTCGGGATTGTCGAATTCCCAATCCCGGGATCCCGTCGGGATTGGCGTAGTATAGTTAAGACTACTAAAATTGCCATGTGGGTTACAGTATGCGGGTAGATTTTTGAACTACAAGACTTGTGTACGATCGTGCTATATTTAGTGCTGATGTGTTGTAACCGTACCGTAACGCCTATACTATACTCAGCTAGTGCAGATATGGGGTCGACCGTACGAGGGCTAATCAACCTCTGGCCTTTCAAAGTCACGCTAGGTTAAAGGTCACTTCGCTAATCGACAGATACACATGCGACGTCACGATGGATCCAAGTTCCAACAGACAGTTGTATCAGTGTAACAACTGTAATGGACATTTCACAACTCTACAGATAAGACCTACGTGACAACGTGTGGTCACGTATAGGCTCTGTAGAGTTGTGAAACGTAAAAGTTGTGAAACCTACTGGATCCATACTGGGGCGACTTATGAGATATGACGGTGCATGTGTCGTTTGAGGTCACAGTCCCGTCGACATTGATAGTCACAAACTGAGCAGCTGAAAGGTCGTTTACCAGTGTGAATAAGTTACACAGTGGTGAACGACGCGTTCTGCTCAGTTTGTGATCAATGTCGACGGGACTGTGACCCCAAACGACACATGCGTCGTCATTAGTCGCTCCAGTAGGTCAGGAGGGACTCAGGGTGTGTGTGTAAACGCACGCATTCGCGCGTGGTCAGCGTCAGGTTAGAAGGCAATCTTGGGGCAAAATCGGACAAAATTAGATTAGAATCTCGGTCCTATGTAAAGTATCTTCACAAATTTTGTTAAGAGAATATGTCATTGGCAACATGGAATTCAAAGTGCTGACTAATTTTAATGGACAACTGAACAGTTTTGCCACGGTAACCAAATTCTCACATAAATAAGCCAAATTTGCACTGATTGCAGTTCGTGACAAAATATAGCGAGATTTTTCACGTGCCTATAGTACAGTTTTTTTGCGGGTGGAAAATTCAGATATGTTATCTGAATTATCAACGAATTAACAACCATATTTTGGAATGTATAAGGCAAATTCAAAATTTTGATCTTATGCAAAGTACCATCACAATTTATTACTAGAGTACACATGTACTTGAGGTCATTAATTTCACTTATTACCATGGCAACCATTTTTGACAAAAAAAAGACAAAATTGCAATGAATTTACTTCTCTACAATAGGTCGCAACATTTTAGAGTGTGTCGTAGAATTTCCCCAGGCTACGAATTGAAACTCAAATTCAAATACTATTTAAATTTCAAGGAAGCAACCACATTTTGGCAGTGGTCAAATCAGACTTAACTGGAATTCCAAAGGTCAAATGTACATCAGCCTGAAGTAAAGTCTACACGCTTTCATAGTGAGTATGACCCACAACAGGCTACAATAATAATAATTAACATACAGCAAGAAATCCACAAACGTAACTGATAACATTATCATACGCGTGCATTGTCACGACAATCGAAAAAAAACTGTTAATCATACCACAAATAACTTGAAATAAGCAATCATCTCTACAAAATCTAAAAATGTACAAAAAGCGCAATTATTACACCGTGTGCTTTTATCATGGGTCAATACTCAGAATTGCAGAGAAAAGTTACAGGAAACACATAGACTGCATAAACAAAGACACAGGCGTAGCCAGGGTTTCATCTGGGTGATGCACTCTCTTTTTTCCTTAAAAGTTGACGACCTTTCTAGTCGTCGTCCTCAATATATAGGCATAACCTCCTAAATTAACCACTCCTACTTTCCAATCCTCCCCGCCCAGTAAAAATTTCCTCAAAAATTTGGACTTCTCACTCTCCTGTGGAGGGGGTGAGGGGGTGCACTTTAAACTTACCCTCTATTTTAAGCACTCTCCCATTTTTCGTCTCACCCTGGGGGTGCACGTGAACAACGACTATGAACAAAGCATCTCTAACTAACATACACAACACTTCTACAATAAAACGAGCCCTGCAACAAACATCACAGCTATACGTGCGTGTAAACTAGTGCAAAAATAGCAAAAATTTACTACCAAAAAGTAAACAGTTTAACAAGTGTGTTTTAGTTAAACGTTTGGATCAGCAAAAATCATCTCATAGTTGATAATATGATACTAAGTAAACAACAAATATCAACTGCAAAACGCTGCTGAGGTGGACAATTTCTGTTCATGTTCACACACCAAATATGACATGTCCACATGGGAATGTGACCGATGGGACATAAAATGATGAAAGAATCATCAATCAAAAATACGCTCTTGGATTTAACATCAATAATAATTAAGCCACCACAGTGTATATAATGCAACAGCACATAAGTTATTCTAAAGAAAATTTACAGATATACACGGGGACTCCCTTCCCCTCCCCTTCCATCCCTTCACCTCTTCTCTCCACCTCCCATTTCCCTTCATGTATGGTGTACCCCTTCGTTCTGTCCCTTTCCTTTAGAAGTAGGTCCCCTTTACTCCAGCTGAGGGGTCTGGGGGGACGCTCAGCGCTGTAAGCTCTCCCATCGGAGTCTGGGGCAGAGCCCCAGCCGAAATTGATTTCGATGCATTTTAGCCTTAAAATTTAGTGATGGCAACCAGTTTAATGATTTTCCTGAGAAGTGATTTTTAAAGATACACAATCTGACATTTAAAGATGGTCAGATTGTGTGACAATTTCAACTGATTACCATTTGTGTACACACTAAAAATAGTATATGCAAATTAGCAGCAAACGTAAAACATGTGGCACCTCCCCATAAGCCCCTCACATAAGCACACAGAGTTTGATTAAACATACCCACACAACACTCAGTAAAACTGTTAATAGCTGCAAGACAGTGAATAAATGTCAGTATTTCTACAACGCATGTGTTTTGGTTGTAAACAACGCGTCCTGCTAACAACATCAAACTCAGCTGCTTTGGTAAAGCATGCTACGACATAAAATAATAATAATAATAATAATAATGTCACTTATATAGCCCAAATTCGCCAAGGCCGCAAATGTACTATGCAAAAGCTTATATTTCTGCTGATACAAAACTAATCAAGCAAAAACAATCTAAATGCACAGGTAACACATGATCAATAGGTGGGCAACAAAAATTAAACTTCCACTCCCTCCCCCCCCAAAAAAAAAATCAACTAAAATTATTTTAGTTTATTCAGCTTACTGCTTGCCACACTGTGTCACTACAAGGACACCAATATTAAATTGGGTTAATATTAGTGTTGGGACGATAGCACAGAAAACTGGTAGACCGATAGTCGATAGTATCGATCAAAACAATCGTCCGATGAGATGGTGATGTGATAGTTTCTAGAGCATCCTTGTAAAGCAGGTTATAATTCAAACAACTGAGACTGAGTAGCCTATACTACGTGGTGAGTGGAATTTGACACTGCTGCAGCCACGACCAACATCCTCACAGCTTCACTCTTTGACTAATTAAGCCGTGCCTTGCCATCCCATGGACCCATGCATGACTCTGTGATTCACCTTGGCATGCTTGATTTTCATGCTGATCTACAAGACTGCGGCTGTGGAACCTACCCACGGCACCGTGGCCCACTGCTACTGCACTTGTTTTAAGTTCTCTGCATTTACACCTCACCGCCGTTCCATGTTCGGTCGTTGGGCCTTTTCTGTGGCTGGACCGGTGGTCGGGAACTCGTTACCAGACTACCTACAAGATCCGACGTGTTCTGTTGACAGTTTTCGTCGTGATCTGAAAACTTTTCTTTTCTCGCTTTACTAGCGTACTTCAGCGCATTAGGGGCTTAGCGATTATGCGCTATACAAATTCACTATTGACACTGACACTGACATTGACCAAACCAGAGCAAATTATGGTCAGCAGACACGCGGCTGAATGTATGACAACAGATCTGTATATTGGTCACAGTATGGACAACCATTGCACTATCGGGCTCTATCTATTGGGAATGACTGTTGTCCTACAGTCCTACTGTCACCTGATGCGATAGTATGATGGGCCTATCGTCCTAACCCTAGTTAATATATCAATTAATTTAAGACAATGTGACTGAAATCCGTGCACGTACTACAGAATATGACCTATCTACAGCAAATGATCTACTACAAGACAGTCAGCACAAGGGTGAAATAGTACATTAATTATTACATATTATTGCATTGTGAAACTACTTACAACAAGCAACAATTTGGTGTGAAATACAAAAGTATTCAAAATATCACAAAGCACATAATGATAATGTTATGAAACCTATTTACAAAGTGGCTGAAGTGTTCCCACACCTCCAATGTATGGCTCAAAGCACTCCCATCTGTGGATTCCACAGGGACACAGGGGTGTCAATTCTGGGGAAATGATGCAGGTTGCATCGCTGAATTTATTCTTTTTGGGGGGAGGGAGAGAAAATCGCTTAAAATTCAGTATAATATAATGCAGCACCCAGTCAATGCTAGGGAAAAGCATATAACCACTGATGGGACCCAACTCTGAATGTACCGTCCCCCACTTTCATTTTGCACTTCAACCAATGAGTGAACAATATCACAAAAAACAAAAGCAACAGACAGTAGGCTACTTGTCTTGACATTACATGTAGGTAACCGGTCCTACTGAAAGTCGCCGGAACCGTCTTCAGCCGTCCAGACGCCGCCCGCAGCCGTCTGCGGAGCCGTCCAGACATTGTCCTGACGCCGCCCGAAACCGTCCAGAGCTGTCCGGACATTGTCCGTAGGCCTACGCCACCCGGAGCCGTACAACGACCGCCGCATCAAATGGGAAAATGCCCGCGAATCAGGATGCAGTTAGGCGACGTTAATCATCATCATCATCATCATCACTGAATTTTTAGTGGGCCTATTACACGAAGAACATAAGGTGCATTACAGAGTCATAAAAGTCTACGGGCTAAAAACTAACAGGTGGAAATGCTGTGTTAAAAAGTGCATTTTGAGTAGTTTCTTGAACATGGCAGGGCTGGCTGCAGCACGAATGTCATTAATATTAATAAACTGTGAGCTGCATTAGATCACATATATTTTATACTTCATGGAATGATGATGTTACACAAACTTTGAGGTCTTATCTTGGGAAAGTGTAACATTCCTGAATTTTGAACGGCAGGTGTGTCGTTTAAGTGCGTAAAGCGGTTGAATTGCATTTTGCATTATACACTGTGGGGCATAAAAAACACACCAAAATGTGTTTCGCCATAACTTTCGTAAAACTGGACGGATTTTGAACAAATTTGGCAGATTGCTTCCTAAATAAATTTGTCATAAAGCAGTGCAAACAAATGTTACCTGAACCGA
>Ga0209562_1000454_pt1 | contig 13816 bp, 11 predicted proteins | sample WorMetvacBELIZE2_FD_187399 | JGI IMG/M metagenome (GOLD analysis project Ga0209562, IMG submission 187399) | Marine gutless worms symbiont microbial communities from Max Planck institute for Marine Microbiology, Germany - Olavius vacuus BELIZE.2... | ecosystem: Host-associated > Annelida >... | reverse complement strand
AAACCTTCGAAACTGGCCTAAAATAAAATGGCCGATCTACATCATAAATCACTGAAAATAAAAATAATGCAATTTAAAGCCTCCTGTTGAGGATTTAGTGCATATAGACCACTTGCGTCGAAAAATGTCATTTTCTCAACAGGCCCCTTATGGGCCCCACCACAAGCCCCCCCTGCGTTCCTAGCTTGAAATGTTGTTTTATCTAATGAAAATACTACTTCTACACTTGCAACGGGAGTGGCTTTTCCGAATAACCCTTCGTTCTTCTTCTATCTAACAACAACTCAGATAATATTCCCTATACCCTAAGCAGAGTGTGCGCCACTTTCCGAAGAGAGTAGGGAAGAGAGTATTTCCCAACCATTCAACACCTCAGGGAAAGAAATCAATGCGAACGACCCATCATAGCTGTACAACAACGCTGCGATGAAAACCCTGGAAATCCCTCTTCTAATGCCTCCCAAAAGGCCTGATTTTCGTCTCCTACTTCTAACTCCGGAAGATGATCAAGCCCCCTAGCCTTAAGTCCCTGCAAACATTTGCCCCAAGAAAACCGATCCCCTTTCTCTCCCTCACAAATCGCGATCACTTCCTTAGTCCCATCAACAAGTGTCCCCAAAATCACGAGCAAACAAGAATGATTATGATTAGATTTCACTTCGGAATCGATCCCATCCACCAAAAAACGCACATACCTCCCTCGCGATAGATCCCCGCTCTTCCATTGCCCATATGCTTGTTCCCAAACCTTAGTCAACCCAGCAAGGTTTGTAGCAGACAGACCCTTGGCACGTTCCCCCAAAACTGCTGCCAAGACCGCATTTATATCTCCCCTTAAAATTTCTCTAAGGTAAGTGGTTACACCCTGGGAACAAGAATGCAAAACCTTTCTCGAATACCTTGGAAGGATTGCGCTCGTAAATCGTGCTCCTCTTACGCGAGGTTGTCTGATGGCAATGGCACCAATTTCAGTTTGGATCTTCCTTTCCGGAAGATACCCATTCCTTTTCACAATCAGATGACCATTTTCGTCTTTTAAATGATCGTGTTGTCTCACAAACTCTGCTGCTTCATTTTCGATGGCCTGGCAGAGAATCTTTTGAATCCCCTCCCTTATCAATTGCTTCAAATCTTGTTGAAGTTTCAATAACCTGTCACTTCGTCCCACAAACGCACTCCTTCCATTGGATACTTCTGACCCTCGTCTCCGCATGATACCCTGATTGCTTTTCGGACACAATCTCTAAATGGAAAACCATTGCATAACCTAAGACCGTTGCATAACTTCCCTTAGAGCTCGTCGTTAATCACCAAACCATGTGGCACAACGAAAATAAAAAAGAGGAAAATATGTATAGGCAATTTATAATGAAAAACTTAATTAATCTGTAAATTTTGGACTCTTCGCTTGAATTCCCATGGTTTTTCACATTAAGTTGGTCAATCAGAGGTTATGCAACGGTCTTAACCTTATGATTGACCAACCTTGTTAAGATCACTGAATAACCTCTGATCTGTCGGCTTGATGTAACAATCAAGGGAATGCACGTGAGAAACCGCAAATGTATATTTATTATAAGTTTTTACTGCGAATGACTTAAATGCACTCCCTCTTTTTCTATTTCTGTTATGTTGTACAGGCATCTCCCCTAAAATTAAGACTGCGAGTAAATAGAATTTTCTATTAATGTATTTGCACAGGAGATTTACTCATGAAGAAAAGTAAGTTAAGTGAGGCCCAAATAAATGGGAGGCTTGCACAAGAAAAAACTATCCGCTACGACCTTCTCAGAAGAAATTTAACCGGTTAATTTCTCAAAAAAGATTTAAAATAGAGCAGGGGTTTGGGACTTTGAAGAGGCGGTTCAGATTTTTTCGAGCGAGCTATATGACGAGAATTTGAGGCTCAATTGAGATTGAAATCGATCTGTTTTAACCTTCTCAAGGCGGTGAATATGGTAAGGTTTGCATAAAATGGTCAAAAAGCAGATCCCCCAACCCGGATAAGCACAACAAATGGCTGAAACGATGGACGGATCTTTGAGTCTTGTACACGAAAATGACTAAAAATTCTTAAACTTTAAGCTCATTTTTTTAAAATGCTTAGATTTTTCTGAATGAAACCAGACGGTTAGAGGTTGTGCAACGGTCTTAATTTTAGAAAGTCAGGGGTTGATGGTCATAACCGTCACCTTGACACAAAGATCAAAAAATGTACTCCTCCTTCTTAACCGAGCTCTTTGAACCCTTCTATGAAACGAAACCTCCTTCTTTTCTAACTCTGAACCCAAGATAAGACTTTAGCTGAAGAGTAAGTAAAGACAGAAATCGCGTTCTACAGTGTCTCCCGTTACAGCCACTTGTTTTTTTGAAAAATAAACAAAAAAATGGCAGAGATCAATGTAATAAAGAGCATGATGATTAGGAAAGCATGAGACCACTGCGCAATGGGCAGAGAAACGTTCATCCCATACAAGCTCGACACCATGGTGGGAATACTCAAAATGATCGTTAGTCCCGTCAGCCTCTGGATCGTCTTGTTTAGTTGGTTGGTAAAAATAATCTGATAAGAATCCCTTAAACTTCGAATACTTCTCAAAATGAAAGAACAGAGGCTCTCAGACTGCATGCTCGCATTTAGTAAATCCTCCAATAGATCTTGGTCCTTTTCATACAAAAAGGTATAGCGCCCAGAGGTCACAGATTCCAACACTGCACGCATGTGAATCAAAGAAGATTGGTATTGGTTTAACACCTCTTCACTCATCGTCAACATCACGATATCATGACTATCGACTTTAGCCATATTTTTTTCCTGTCTCAACACCCTAGTTCTAATTTTTTTAATTTGCAAGGTGTATTCTTGAGTGATTTTCAGCAAAATCGAAGTGAGAAATTTGGTCTTTTGACAAGGAGACACCCCTCCCTTTTGCTCTAACAAGCCTTTAAGAAGGGGGCTCTCCTGAGGACAAATAGTAATGAAATAATCCTTAGAAAGGATAACCGTACAGGTCGTCGTGTAAAGCCCCCCCTCAGGGGAGGCAGGGTGTCTGGTAAAGATCAACACATGCTCTTCGATGCGCTCTACCCGAGGAATCTCATAACGATCCAAGGAGTCGCTCACATCACTATAGTCAAGCCCAATCCAGGAACTAACTCTCTTAACGTCAGAGACAGTCCCACTTTCTACATGAATCCAACACCCTTTTTTGGGTCTAGAAATCGTTCGAAAACCCTGTTCCCTCTCTTCCTTCTCATAAATTGTGATCATCCCTATTCAGCCCTTACTCCCGCTCTCTCACTCTGTAATAGAAACACTCACCGCAACCATTATGGGTATCTCCCCCCCCCAGACAGATTCTCCACCTCTCTCCTTAAGAGGAGGGGACTATTCTTTCTCTCTCTGGGGTTCACCCTGAGGTTCATCTCTCTGAGGTTCACTCTGGGGAATCTGTCCTTGATAAGATCCCCCCTGCTGCTGGTGCAGACGGTCCATCTCTCCAACCACCGCATTGGTGCAATCATGACCATTCTGGCAATAAAGAAACTGTTCGTCCTTAACAATAAAGGATAGCTTCTGGTCTTCCGCGACATGTTTGGCAGCCTCCACGGCAAGACGGCTAACATCTTGCACAAATTGGAATTCCATCTGGCGCAATTGCCCCTCTGCGACTCTCCTCCTTCTCTTCTCCTCTTTTTGCAAAGAGATTAGCCTCACCCTAATCTCCTCTTCTGCGTCGGGAGTCACACAGTCGAGATAATCAGGATCTTGCAACTTCTCCTCCAACTCCTGAATCTGCTGATGCACCTCTGAAATGTAATGGCGAATTTTTGCACTTTCATGATTAAGCCGATCCATTTCCTTTTTCCCATATTGGGAATGGGTGCAACAGAACATCATGCTTACATATCCAAAAGAGAGGGGCTCGCCCTCTCCCCCTTCAGACAAGCAAGGACAAAGAGAAAAGGAAAAAAAACAGAAGACCCCAATCCACAGGGAGACTCCCCACCTACACCACCGACCACCTTCTCTCATCAAAAGCCACCTACAACTAGACAAACCCCAGGTCTCCTCACTAAAACTCACCATTCTCCCCCAACCCACGCCCATCATATGGTCTGCTTCTTTTATTGTACAGAAGAGCGTACACGTTAGTGGGACAGACGCAACATCAGTAAAAACATGTTTTCCAACTCCACACGCCTGGCCGTTTGGATAAGGGAGACATTACCCTCTTAAACAGATTATGAGATCCATGAAGGAGGTCTCTAGAAACGTCCAACCATGCTGAAGAAGAGAGGTTGCACTTTATTATATTTTCCCGGATTGATAGGGTAACCATACCCTATCATGATGGGCACCTGAGAAAAATTCGGTATATAAAAACGGAGGCCTATCCCCGTGCTTGTCCTAAAATCCTGGAAGGAAAATAGTTTGTCCGAGATAGACCCACCATCAAAAAAGACAAAGAGAAAAAGTGAAGAGGCTAACAATGGTTGTTGGTACTCCACAGAACAAAGTAAAGAGGAGATTCCTCCTAATGGATCATCTTCGTCTACCGAACCATCTGGCATGACAAACTTAGGACCCAAATTATAGGGCCTATACCCTCGCACTGAAGTTTCTCCTCCTAAAAAGAAACGCTCGCCGATCGGCACCTTATCTGGGCTCCCCGAACCAAGCGGCCACAAAAATTTGAGGTCAAATCGAAGTTTGCAAAGGCTTCTTCCCCACAAAGGACAGTACACGCTGTTTAAATACTCCAAACGTAACATGGGAAATAGAGGAACATCGCGGACATGTCTCCTTACAGTTGCGACCTCCGTTTGAATAGAAGAACGTATGCCAGAGTAGGGGAGATAAGGGTTGTCCACTGAGTTATAGCTCAGATATTTACCACAAGCTGTAATGAAGGCACTATTCCTCTTCTCTCTCTCAACATCCCTGCGTATTATTACGGGCTGCTCGGCGGAAGCGGTTGTGTCCTGTTCGATCTCCTTGAATATCGAACTACTTGCACGACCCTTAACCCCAAACGACCAACAACCAGTAAGTGGGCGTATAAAAGAAATAGAACCACCTAATGTTTGGATGCGATATCTCTCTGATCTCTGACGACTGTTGGTATAGGAAAAATCCATCCCCATCCTCCAACGACTATCCCACAAATAGGGATCGAACCACTCAAAAGAGACACCTTGCTGTTTGCTTCCTAACGTCAAACGTAAAATCGCATACTCACCTCCCCCTCGGAGCGCAGAAAATCCGTGCCGCCATATCCTCCACAACCCCCGGTGATCAAAATTTGTTTCATACAACTCAACCCCACAAAAAATATCTGACCCTATTCCACCAAAAATTCCAGCATGCCCTGTCGGTTTTTCCTTAACTTCAATGATGACATCTCTGTAATTATGGCCAAATAGGTCATCATGCTTGGTATGAATAGCGTAGACATTTACCGACTGAAAATATCCGACAGTTTCCAACCGAGTTTGGGTCCTCTTGAGACGACGAATATCAAATATTTCCCCAGGAGATAATAAGGTCTCTCGCAAAATCACTTTTGTTCTTGTCGTCGTATTACCCAACACATGAACAAGCCCAACCTTAAACTGTTCCCCTTCCTCAATCCCTATATCGACATCATACACGGGTTCTAAAGGAGAAAGATGTAAGGAATAATTGACTTCCGCCTTGATATAGCCATGCTCGCCATAAAAATCTGCAACCGCGTTCACCCTTTCTCCGAGATGAAGCGAAGAAAAAGGATCCCCCTGTTTAATATTGAAAACTTGTCTCAGTTCTTCTTCAGAAAAAATCGTTTGCCCGCGAAAGGTCACCGTACCGAAATGAAAAAGGGCTCCCTTCTCCACATAAATATAAATATCGAGATTGCCCTGAGAAGTTTTCTGTAGTTCAATGTTGACTCGAGCGTTTGCATATCCCAAATTTTGCAAATAATGGGTGATGACAAGAGTATCGTGCTCCAAAGCTTCTTCGTGATAGACGCCGCGACCAGTTAACCAACTGAGGAAGATATTGTACCTTTTGGTCACGATCATGTCCAAAATCTTCCGCCTTTCTCCTGCAGACACTCCCGCCACTTCGATGCAGCGCACATGCCCAGAGGTGCCCTCTGTAACAGAGAATTGGATGTCTACCTCATTGGTTCGTTCCCACGGAATAACCACATACTCCACCACTGATTCAAAAAAGCCCTTTTTCACATACAATTCCTTCACTTTCGTAAAGGCCTTGTTAAACTCATCTCGATTGAAAATCTCTCCTGGTTGGACGCCTAACACCTTTTGTAGCTTCCCTGTCGTAATATATCGATTCCCTTGCCAAGTGATCGATCGAATCATTGGTTTTCTCCACAAGCGAAGGGTAATGACGACCCCATGGTCTTTCTCCTCCACCTCCGGTTCTACCCGATCAAATTCTTCAGACAACGCTTTCAAATCTTGATCAAAATCGAGCTGAGAGAAAAGTACCCCCACTTTTGTTTGCATTTTTGACAAAATTCTTTCCCGATATGCAGGCCCCCCCCCAGGAAAATGTTCTATCACTACATCGATTGCCTCAACCCGTTTGTCATTACAACGATCTAATGGATTCTTTTCCCCCTCTTGAGCATATCCAGAAAAACACAAACAGATGAGCAACCATAACAGCGATGGATAAAAAGAGACGCGCATCGACCGCATGAAAGTCCTTGCCAAATCCTAACTCCCTCATCGAGATCAGAGAGGTGATCATATGGTGAGGTGTCATAATTTATCAATACAAATCAGTGTGATGACTCGATTCTTGAAGAAGGCCGACGTTAGCAAAAAGAAATGACCAATCTCAGTATAAAAACTCCCTCTTTTCCCCTCAAAGAAAGGACAAGACCGTTGCATAACTTCTCTTGAAGTTCATTGTTGACTACCAAGCTGTGTAATACAACGGAAATAGAAAAAGAGGGGGGGAATCGAGATGCCCCCTCGCAAGGTTTAACAGCGTACTCTACCCTCTTCCTCGTAATGACTAGTCATTCGTCTTTGCACGTTCCACAGATAAATCCCTCCCGCAACGCAGAAAAAGCCCCCTACTACCATGGGAGAGATAGGGGTGTAAGAGCATAGATAAGTCCCAATGATAGGAAATATCGCCCCACGTATGCCAACAAAAAGCACATTAGCAGAGGAGTATGGCATGCTATCCTTATCCTTTGCAAAGATCGGGCCAGACATTTTCCAACTCAACTCACTCCCTCCCTGCATGACTCCATAAGCAAAATAGGCGAGAAATAGAAAGAAAAAATGATGTTGGGCCAGCATCAAAAATAGAGGAAAGGAGGAGGCAATGAAGGTAACCACTCCACATAAAGCAAGAATTTTGGTGGGTTTGAAAGCTCTGGTCCATATTGGGGAAGAGAACACCAATCCTACACCTTTGAATGAAGTAATCGCTAACAACAGACTCGTGTAAGAGAGGTGAAGGCAGTCGACAAAGTATTTGGGCAAAGCGGGCTGCATAATCATCAGCCCTGCTCCTCCCAAAAAAAATCCTACTTGGAAATGCAAGAAGTGAGGTTGGACAGAGAGGAGATAGTAACAATTTTTCCAGGGATTGGTTAGATGCTCCCTCCATGTCTTTCTCTTTTCGATTTTTTTAGGAAAGGCTGATGGAAGAGGAACAAAGGGGAGCCGGTAGATCAACCATCCAGGCAACATCCCAATTAGGGCAGTCATCGGGAACAGCCACCGCCATGCTTGGTGAAAATTATCAAGAAACCATCCAAAAATAAAGGGCAATAGGGCAGCCCCCAAATAATCGATCATCACCCCATAAGACAAGGCCCTTCCACGTTGTTCATGTGAAAGATGCACCTTCAACACCTCCATCCATGCGGGAAGACTTGCCCTCAATAAAACCATAAAGAGAGCAAACGAACTGATCAAAAACCAGGGTTGTCTACTGAAAGGGAAAAAAAGAAAGGGAGTAAATTTCAATAGATGGACCCACGATAGGTGCGAGAGAATATTTTGCCCCCTTGGACGCACGTGATAATAGGAAGCGCAGATTGCAGTCAGAGGTTTTAGGGTAGAGATGAGGGTGATTTGAAGGGGGGAAGCATGTAGATCCTTATACAAAATGATAGGAAAAAGAGAAAAGATCCCCCAGAAAGGAAAAGAAAGGAGTTGTGTCCACAAAAAGATTTTAAAAACGACCCGTCCATGTCGATCATGCATGGCCCATATCCATTCGTGGGATAGACACAAAAGCCTGTAATCTCATATCACACACACTTTGAGAAAAAAAATGGGCGAGTAAAAGGACATGACACCCTGGAGATAATGCCAAATGATTAACGCGCAGGGGAAAATTTCCAATAGGGATTGGCAAGATCTTTTTCATAATTTCCCGTTTTTGGGTTATACTTCTTTGACGCTCTTAAATCGACATAAAAATTCCGTAAATAGGTCTGAGTATCATTTGGCACGGGAACCTCGATGCCATCAAAATTACCCTTTTTCAAAGGAAAGATGAGGCCATAAGGGATGGGAAAGATACCATGTCCCTGTTTCTTCTTCCAAGAATCTCCCATCCATTCGCTGTCAACATAGGGAGAAATCATCATGAGAGTTTGACTTGCCGGGTCGATTTGATGATGGTAAATATCGAGGTGGGAATGAGTTTTTTTAATGTAAACACGAATATAGCTTTTGGGATAAGTGCGCTCGGACCAATCTTGTACCGCATACTTTTTTGAGTCCAACTGATTTAGGAGGTGACGCACATTATCAAAATCGTGAACAAGAACGGAAATGTCAACATCATGATCCCAGGGGATAACCCCTCCATAACGATAGGCCCCCAAAAGAGTGCCTGACTCCACCCAACAGGGAACCCCATGTCGATGGAAAAGGGTGATTAAGATGTCAAGCAGTTCCTTGTCATCGGAAAGGTGATCGATATCCTCCGACTTTCTCTTCTCTCCTTGAGGCAAAAGCCTTTCTCCCTTCTTAAAATCGTTGATATTCATCCCCAGTGAACGATAATAGGGGATGAGGGAGCGGACAGCCGTAGCTCTGATCTGCTTTTGCAATTGATGATGACGCTCTCTAACCGTGGGAAAGGAGAGTGCGATCCATTTCAGCGCCCCCCCTAAAAGAAGACTTTGTGGGAAAAAAAACATAGCTAAGGGAACTCGCCACTTTTTGGATGTCCAATAATCAAACCGATGGGTCAACTGGTATTGCCTATGGTCTCGATCATAGATCGCGCGTTTGCCCCCACAGATATAGTGAACGGGGGTGAGAAGATGATTGGCAATTGTCTCTAGATGGACTGCCTCATCAAAAGAGAGGTTGAAGACAATATGGTCGGAAAAGGCGTGATACATCTGTACGAGTCCCATAGCAAAGTAGATAATCTTTGTGCTACAGGTGGGAAACCACAGACAGAGCTGAGGAAAAATGTTAATCAAATGGGTAAACATATTCGACTTACTACTCTTAGTTAAAATCTATCACATAGGACAGGCTAGGGAAGAGCCCTGTGTTTCGACCTTTCTGAAAAAATTCACCTCTTCTGAAACAGATAGCGAAAACAGATCTTGAGAGATCTTAACAAAAAGGGAAGGGAGGTCACATTAGAGGATGAGACTACACAGAGCGGACGGCGACCTTCTCCTCTTCCTTACATTGGAACCAAAGCAACGAAGGGCAATAATATAGGCCGCAAGAACCCCTCCCTAAACTCTTCGCCTATTTATCATCCCTGTGATTTTTGTCGAGATCCGCTTGCTTTTTTTCAATATAGTCACACACCTCACCCACCGTTCTTAATTTTTCGGCATCTCCCTCGGGAATCTCACATTTAAAAAGTTCCTCAAAACTCATCATCAACTCCATTAAGTCGAGAGAATCCGCGTTCAAATCCTCGACAAACCGCTTGTCTTCGGACACTTCTGTGCTATCCAAGCCTAACTGCTCGGCGACCACATCGATCACTTTTTGTTTGATATCCGACATAAATCAAATTCCTTTTATCCGCTGTTTACTTAAGCTAACATTCCCCCATCCACCGCGATGACCTGCCCCGTGAGATAATCGGAAAAAGGGGATGCCAAAAATAGTGCGAGAGAGGCGACATCTTTGGGTTCTCCTAGACGTTTCATAGGGATGGACTGACAGATATCGGCTCTCTGTGAATCAGTTAATGTTTCTGTCATTGAGGTCACAATATACCCTGGAGCAATGCAATTCACACAAATGTTCCTGGGGGCTAATTCCCTCGCCAGTGATTTGGAAAACCCAACGATCCCTGCTTTTGAGGCAGCATAATTGGCCTGCCCCGCATTCCCCCTAATTCCCACTACAGAAACAATATTGATCATCTTTCCTCGACGAGCCTGCATCATCCGTTTTGCTAGGGAACGCGAGGTGTTATAAACCGATTTCAAATTTGTATCGATCACCTGATCCCATTTCTCTTCATCCATTCTCGCTAAAAGCGCATCCCTGACCACTCCTGCACAATTCACGAGGATCTCTACGTTAGACCAACGGGAGAGAAGGAGAGAGGTCGCCTGATCCACCTCTTCCTTCTTGGAAACATCGACAAGATCATAGAGAAACTCTTGGTCTGCGAAAGAAACATCCCTCCGCATCTCTTCCACGACCTCTTTAGCACGCCCTTCATGCAGTCCAAAAATGGCGACACTGGCTCCTTCTCGAGAAAACGTCAACGCGATCTCCCTACCTATTCCGGAAGTCCCTCCCGTAACAAGCGCTTTCTTCTCTTTCAGTAGAGAAAATGTATGACTCATCTATCTTTCCTTATGTCTCCTCTGACAACAGGCGGGATAGTATCTCTAAGTCCTTTACTTTGTCAAGATTGAGGCATCGTCCATCGAGTGACATTCTTTTATACATCCCTGTCAAGCCTCTCCCACACCCAATTTCTAAAAAACGTGTAACCCCCTGCTGCGCGAGATAACGAATGCCTTTCTCCCAGTGGGTCGGTGAAGTCATCTGTTCGGTAAGGTAGCAGCGGATCTCTTCCGAAGAGGAGACCGCACAACCAGGGACATTCATTACCAACGGGATAGAACTTTCTTGCAAATTCAGCGACGCAAGATGGGGAGAAATCCGTTCCCTGGCGTCCTGCATGAGCGGGCTATGAAAAGCGCCCGATGTATCGAGAAAAAGGACTTTTTTAGCACCTATCTGTTCTAGCTGTTGGGCCGCTCTCTCTATGCCAGCCTCCGTGCCAGAAATCACGACCTGCTGGGGACAGTTGTAATTCGCTACCCACACTTCTGGTAAAGGAGAGACGATTTCCTCCACCATCTTTCCCTCTAAACCCAAAATGGCTGCCATCTTTCCCGGAGTTTTAAGAGAAGCTTCATGCATATACCTCCCCCGTCTTTCTACAAGACGAATTCCATCCCCCCACGATATCCAACCAGCAGCAGTTAACGCAGAATATTCTCCCAAGCTTAACCCTGCACATGCCATAGGCTTCACATGAGGAAAGAGGTGAGAGAAGACCCTCCAGAGTGCTATGCTTAGGACATAGATGGCGATTTGACTTTGATGCGTAAGCGACAGTTTCTCTTGAGGCCCATGAAAAATCAAACGAGACAGGTGGCACCGCAACAACTCATCCCCCTCCAAAAAAGTCTCCTTCGCCTCGGAGAAGGTATCAAAAAAATCTTTTCCCATTCCCACATACTGGGCTCCCTGCCCAGGAAAGAGAAATGCCCACTTAGACATCGCGATCCATTTGACAGGTTAAGAGAACAGTACCGATCGTTAACCCTGCACCGAAAGAAGAAAGGATAAGACGATCCCCTTCTTTGACCTTCCCCGTTCTGTGCAACTCCTCTAAAGAGATCCCAATGGAGGCTGCGGAGGTATTCCCATATCTGTCTATGGTCATCGACACCTTCTCTCGAGGAAAATGAAAGCGCTCGGCAAGCGCGCGTATGATGCGCGCATTGGCTTGGTGGGGGATAAACCAATCCACGCTCTCTGCCGATAGGCCAACCTCCCCCAGACATTTTATGATCGATTCTTCCATACCTAACACAGCATGTTTGAAAATCTCTCCTCCATGCATCTTGAGGTAGTGACCCCGACTCTCGACTGTCTCCACACTCGCTGGAGACCTTGCGCCTCCGGAGGGAATTTTTAACAGTTCTGCCCCATCCCCCTTTGAATCCAAAGTAGCGTGGTCGATGAAATATCCAACACCCTGATTAGAGACGACCGTAGCGGCTGCCCCGTCTCCAAAGAGGATGCATGTATTACGGTCTCCATAGTCAACAATGGAGGACAATTTCTCTGAAGCTACGACGAGAACATGTTGGTAAATCCCCGACTCAACATAAGCCTTAGCCACCGATAGAGCATAGAGAAAGCCGGAACAAGCAGCATGTAGGTCCATTGCCGCAACTTGAGAAGCTTCCAGCTGATGCTGCAACAAGCAGCTGTTGCTTGGACAAAGGTAATCCGGAGTGATCGTCGCAAAAAGAAGACAATCGACCTTTTCAACCCCAAGGTTCGCATCAACAAGAGCCTTTTTCGCAGCATATAGACCCATGTCCGAAGAATACTCTCCTTCTGCCGCGATGCGCCTCTCCCTAATTCCTGTACGCGATCGGATCCACTCATCAGAGGTCTCAACCATCTGTTCTAAGTCATGATTGGACAAAACCCGTTTCGGGGCATAAGAGCCCAACCCAATGATTCTAGCCTTGTTACTCCTCACCATACCATTTCTCTAAACTATCTCCCCCTCCGATCATTCTCCAGAACCAACCGGATCAGGACTAGCCAAATCATACTCCGCGAAAGGTTAAAAGCCAAGAGAAGATCCCAATCATCTGGAGGAAAGGAAAGAGAAAGCTAAAGGAAGATCAGACCAACCATTCTGCGATTGAATTGATCGCCGAGAGATGGTAGGATAAAAGGGGATGGCGGTGGGCAAGAGGGGGTCGTTTACGCGATCTTCTTGTGCACGTTTGGAAATGAGCTCTAAAGTGGTTCGGGAACATAGAGAGGAGAGAAGAGTGATAAGGTATCCTAAAGCACTGTTCAATTTGATGACCTTGTTTCAAAAACTGCCCGGGATTGGCGGGAGGAGCGCTGAGCGATTCGTCTTTCACCTGTTGAATTGGGAAGAGAGGGACTTGCATGCTTTTGCCTCCTGTCTCTCCACGATCCCTCGATCGATTCACCCTTGCAAACAGTGTCGATGCTTAATGGAGGGGGGAGAGTGCCATTTTTGTCATCAACCAAACAGGGATGCAAAGGTTCTCTGCATTGTCGCTTCTCCTAGAGATGTCTATTCGATAGAGAACACGCGATGTTTTCGTGGCCTTTATCATGTGTTCGGTACTCTATTTTCTCCGACTGACCAAGCCACCACCCACTCTTCTGCGGTAGCTTTTCTCGAGAAAAGGATAATGGCACACTCATTTCAGGAGGTCATCATTGCCTTTGATTCTACGATGGAGGGCGATACAACCGCGCTATTTTTGCGAGACCATTTTCATTCGCATCCTTTTATCATCTCTCGTTTAGCCTTTGGACTACCTATCGGAAGCTCGCTAGAATTCGTAGACTCGGGGACATTATCTCAAGCGTTTACGGGAAGACATCGTGCATGAATAAAGGGCTCCCTGTCACCGTACGCGTTCACGGGGGTAGCGGAAAAATCGATACTCCTCTTTTCACTTTCTCGAAACCGCGTTCCTCCAAAAAATTCTGAAAAGAAGGGAGACACTGCAGAGCACGATTCATGCTGCCCCCCGAA
>Ga0209562_1000453_pt1 | contig 13816 bp, 7 predicted proteins | sample WorMetvacBELIZE2_FD_187399 | JGI IMG/M metagenome (GOLD analysis project Ga0209562, IMG submission 187399) | Marine gutless worms symbiont microbial communities from Max Planck institute for Marine Microbiology, Germany - Olavius vacuus BELIZE.2... | ecosystem: Host-associated > Annelida >... | reverse complement strand
CCACACCACATCCACACCACATCCACACCACACCGACACCACATCCACACCACATCCACACCACAACCACACGACATCCACACCACATCCACACCACACCGACACCACATCCACACCACATCCACACCACAACCACACGACATCCACACCACACCGACACCACATCCACACCACACCCACACCACAACCACACTACAACGGAAGTAGAAGTCACACCACAACGGAAATGACGTCGTTCTGGCGCGAAAGCACAGTACTGTAGCGTAATAGAGCATAGAATGCTGCATAGCAACCGTAGTTATTATAAACAGAGTAGCAAGTTGGTATTGAAGTGTGATTAAAATAACGCGCACACTGCCGTTACAGTTTTCTGTTTTATCAATAAATAAGCAACTGACCACACTCCCTCTGTGGTGGCTCTGATTACGGTGTTGCGAGTTGGGTCGCTGCGTCACTTTGCAAACCACCAGATTGAGGTGGGCGTGTCTAAACTGTTGGCCTAGGTAAAACATGAATATTTATTACCGTACAGCATAGATATCTAGCCGCAGCGACACAACTCATGTACCGGCAAAAAAGTAAGTAAATTTTTGGAAGGTTTCTTCGAGACATGCAATTGCAGTCAGTATATAAGCCTAGTGTGATGGCGATTCGCAATCGTAATGAGTAGGCTACACTAATAACTACGATAGTGAATTGTGCATATCAATACGACTTTCTCCTCATGGCGCATACGGTAGATGGCTCAATCTGGTGGTTTGCAAAGTGACGCAGCCATGGCCCTGTTATAACTCTGATTATTAATTTATTGTAAGACAGTAATCCGGTAATTGACAAAAAATCGTTATACCGAAATAACACTGACAAACTTTTAATAGACGCATATGAGTAAGCTTATTAAGTAAGTAAGTAAGTAAGTAAAATAAAACTTATTACGCGCCATATGTAGCGAGAGCTATTCGTAGGCGCGGGGATACGATTACTAGATGGCAAAGGCTTGGTTAAAGAGGAATGTCTTCAATCTACGTTTAAAAGTAACGATAGTGTCACAATTGCGGATATTAAATGGTATAGAGTTCCAGGTGGTAGCTGCAGAATGTCTAAATGCACGAGATGCAACAGATCTAGGACGAGTAGTCGCAAGCAGGTCGTGAGAAGCAGAACGGAGAGAATAGGTTGGTTGGTAGTCTTGTAGTAGTTGATGCAGGTATGAAGGTTGTCCAGATTGTTTGATACTGTACGTCAGTGTTGCAAGTTTGTAGGTAACACGGTACTGCACAGGAAGCCAATGTAGATCAATCAATGCCGGTGTGATATGCTCAAACTTCCCACGTCGAAGAACCACACGTGCTAATGTGTTCTGAACCCTCTGCAGCGACTTGAAGTTTGATGTAGACATGCCAACGAGCAGAGAGTTATTATGTTAATGTCAATCGACAGTCGCATTTGTGTTCATACAAAGGAGGAAAATAAAATGGGAAAAAAAGATAGACAAAAGTGTTTTCTCACTTTGTACTTTCTGTCTTTGGATGAATAAACTTATCATAAAGACAACAGAAAGAAGGCAAAAGGAAGAAGGGAAAAAAGAGAAAATAAGGAAAACCAAAAACAATAAGAAAAAACGAAGAAAGCAAGAAAAGAAGAAAGAAAAAACAAGAAAAGGAAAAAATGAGAAAAATAAGAAAAAAGAGAAAAAAAACACAAAAAGAAACGGAAAGAAAAGAAAAAAAGAACAAAAAGGAACAGAAGAAAAAAATAAAAAATAAAACAAGAAGACAACAGGAAGCTCAACTACCGCCAGTAAGCAGTATATTCTACATTGGGGGGGGGCAGAGAAGCTGCGAGGGTGCCTATTTATAAAAAAAGTTGACGACCTTTTTGGTTATTTAATTTTTTAGTCGTCGCCTTCAAACCACAGGCCCTACGTTAACAAATCCACTCAATTGACGATTGGGGGGCACGGCTCCCCTGCCTCTCCCTGGCTAGTACCACAGAGATAGCGCGGGCTGGCGGTCATTACGCCGTTCAAGGTAATTCGAGGACACTGATTTTCATACCAATCGAAATTCCGCAAGCGACTTATTAGTTATTACTATTTAATACTAACTTACGTATACCTATCTCTCCGTCTGCCTGATGTCGCGCGCGTTGTAGGCCTACGTGTATACATCAAACTATCACTCTCTACAGACGGGCACCGCACTTTTACGCCGTTCATGGTCATTCACCGTCACCGTTGTTGTTAATTACCAATGACTTTAAAAATAGATGAAAATTAGTTTTGTTTATTTTATACCTGTATTTTACTTTTGACATATTATAAGTAGTAACGTTAAAATTCCGCCGTGGTCGATTCCCTCTCCAGCTATTCACGATTCACGCAAATGAGCTGTGCAAGGCCACAAGGGCAGATCCAGGGGGCATGCCCCCTAAAGATGCTGAAGTCGCCTTTTGGTCTATTGCATTATTATTTAATGATTGTGAAACTCCTCTAACAAACATTTATGCCAAAAATGCACCAAAATACGTTTGGCGGCCTGGCTCCGCCCGGACATGGTGGGGGAGCTTAAGGGCTCCCCCAGACCGCCCTAGCCACAATCGAGTGGGTCCTACTTCTAAGTGGAGAGACATTTCAATTGACTGGCGTCAGGACGGCACAACCTCACTGAAATACAAGGCCCAACGGGAACGCAGAGTTCCCAATGACACATTCTTTTATTGGAGAACAAACACAGGAAATTCTTCGTTATTTAGGCACACAAAAAGGTGCAAATTTATGCCTAAAATGCACCAAAATACGTTTGGCGGCCGGGCTCCGCCCGAACCCGCTGGGGGGGGGAGCTTGAGCGCTCCCCAGATCTACTAGCCACAATCAAGGGGTCCTACTTCTAATAGCACTGAAAAAATCGCCCTTTGCAGATCCCCCCTAAAATTTGAGGACAGATCCGCCCTTGCAAGTCCGTCGTCAGTTAACAAAAGCATACTGTTTGAGAATCAATGAATGAAAATTAACGAAATATGTAACAAACAATGAACAGACATTTAATCACAATAACTCAGATAGGTGTCAATTTATAGAATCATCTGTGTTGACAGTATAGGGCGGAAGCTCCCTAGAGGCTATACAGCTGTCATGGAAATGCCGTTGTGGCCGGAGCTCCTCGATATGCAGTCGCAGATAGGGAGGGAAAAGCAGTGACGAGGTGAGAAGGGGAGGGAAGACGGGAACGAAACTGGGAAAGTATTGCTAAAAAAGTAAAAGGAGAGCAGGAAATGGAAAAGGGAAAGAAGAACCCCCCACATACTGCTTATCCCTGTTCACCAAATAATTGTCAACAGTTTCTTACTAATTTTTTGGAACATTTTTATGCAAGAATGCCAAACGGTGGACACAAATGTATTCCTAAGCAGTAAGCACAACTGTAAAACTGATAATTTATTCTGTCTGTACACGTAACAGATAAGCATTAATGGAGCATTCCAAGACAGTCTCTTGTACTTCAGGACATATCCCACTGGTCACTGCTGACACTGGCATAATTTCACAATAAAAGCACTGTATTTATATTTCAATCCCAGTGTCGGATGTGTTCAGAAGCGTCTCCTAAGTCATTCTAGTTACACTTAATTCTGATACACATCTGTCATCAGTGACTCCCATAAACCTGTCTTTATCACACACGGATGAAGCTGTTCCATCACGAAGGAAACAAACACAAGCTGTCCGACAAAAAGAATGAATGCATTGATCAGTTAAAAGACTCTATCCTGTTACTGAAATCTATACAGATCAAAAGCATGTAAACCTTTAACTACAATTAGAGAGCAAAAATGTTAGTCAAATATACAAAGATTGCGTGGATCCCCGTAGCAGACGTAAGGGAGCTTTGTTTAGACGTCTGGGAGCCATTGTGTGATGTGTGGGAGCCCGGGCTGGTGGCTCCCACCAGCTCCCACGGAATTTAACGCCCGAGTTCACATAAAAAAGTCTAAATAATTGAGTTACGTTGTCCCAAATATAATGATTTTTATTCCTCTTTCAATATTGTAATATATTACAAACACAATAATACGTGAAAATAAAACGGAAGAAAACACCCTTGGCAAAATCCAAGTATACTTTTAGCAACATGGTATCATCATCACAAACAATGCAGCTGATGAAATATTCACAGAAGAAATTTGGCATAAATGTCATTCACGCAATTAAACATTGACATGTCTGTATCGGTTTTGGCCTATTATTCATAACACATGAATACCACACACTTTCTATTATTCATCGACATGTTTGCCACACAATGCAAAGCAGTGAAATCATTCTTCCTCAATGCAATGCAAGACAACAACCAACTAAGTATTGTGTTATTTGCACCAGATTGATTGAGTAAGGCTTAACGACGTTAACGTCCCACCAAACACTTTATAGGTCATATCGGGGACGGGTTTTTACGGGTCAAATGACCCAACCAACAGTGTCAAAGCACTGAAGGAACACACACAAAACTAACAAGTAGTTCAGCTATCGCAGAGAGACCGCGCTGCAGGGTGGGTTAGTAATGGCCAAAAGTGGAAGACTGGAACTGAGATACAATATTTACGGACAATATAGGTCTCTATTCAACCACTGCGACGTATTTGGCCAGCAAAGAAATCGAAATCGGCGAAAAAACGCAAAATAAGGGCTGTTACGCCGTTTAAGGTCATTCAAGGTCATCCAAGGTCGGTACCAATCGAAAGCCCGTATGCGACTTCCTATTAGTGATTAATAGTAACTATCATCCTATCTCATACCGTTTCGGAGATATCGCAGCTTATTGTTCAAATTTTAGACACTTTGCGTTTTTGAGCCACCCTTTGGGGGCTTAGGGACAACGTACGATGTTCATCTTGGGCTCATTGGAAAGCGCATAGTGGACTTCCTATTAGTGATAATTGAACTTTTTTCGCTAGGTGTTACGGCTGAGGCGCTACGATTTCGCTCCAACGCGGTCACGTTAACCCAAAATTTCAGGTAGAAGGGGACGTCCCCCACCAATAATTTTTGCATGCATAGTTAGGCCAATGAATGCCATACAACTTTGCTGCTAACAGTTTTCACACAAAGAAACTTTGTAGCAGACTTTCTTCAAGAGAATTGCGATTATAGAGGGAAAACGGCCGTTTTGCTTTTTTGAGCCCCCCTTTGGGGGACTTAGGGGCAACCTACGATGATCATCTTAGGCTCGTTGGAAAGCGCGTAGGGGACTTCCTATTAGTGTTAATTGAACTTTTTTCGCTAGGTCGTATGGCTGAGGCGCTAAGAGCGATTATCGGTTCAAAATCGGCGATTTCGCTCCAACGCGAGCCGGTTGACCCAAAATTTCAGGTAGAAGGGGTCGCCCCCACCAACCATTCTCCTTCCCAGAAAACTAGGATAAATGTTCTTTCATATGATATAAAAATCTAAACATAGCTTTCTTCTGTTTTGTCACAATCCACGCGTTTGACGGACAGACAGACGGACAGACAGACGGACAGACAGACAGACGGACAGACAGACAGAATTCCCATCGCTATACCGCGACTGCATTCCATGCAGCGCGGTAAAAACTAAACCAAATACAACAAAACACCGAAATACATCTAAACTAAGGAATATAGATAACACAAAACAAACTAAACCCAGGTTTGGTCGCTTCCTACGACCTCCGTTTATGACCTTCACAGAAATCTGTGGAAATGTGACGCTGTTCGTCTGTCTTCACTAATTCACATCAGCCTTTATCTCTCGCTCCATTGCAGAGGTCCACAAAACAGCTGAAATTGTGCAAAATGCACCAACACTGAAGGCAGTGTAAAAAGATGTCAATACGTTTTGGCACATCGGTGGAGCAGAAGTGTAGAATGTTGAAGCAGGTTCGTCAAGGAAGTGATCCCAAATATGTCCGTACATTCTTAAGTATTGCACAACGTAGTGATGGGACCAAAGCATCAACCTTCGATATCACAATAAATATTGAGACACCGAGATTCAAGACCAACAACATCAAGACATGAATTCGTGCATTATGAACACGATAATGGCAAATCTGTACTTGAAATATGAGTACCCTGGTAACTGAAATCACTTCCAGCATCCATACGACGACGGACAACATAGTCTTTCACAATATCACATCAGACAACTAGGCTTTAATGTGTTGAAGCATACATGCATTTCAGTCAAATATTTGACATTATAATAAAGAAACATGAGCATCTCCATTACACTGTTGCTAAGCTTGTTCAACCAATGTCGCATTATAAATTTACAATACTGCTTAATCAACAATGGCTTATGTTACGGTATACTGGAAAGTTAAGAACATAGCAACTGCAAACAGCAGTATTCATCACAAGAGATAAGCTGAGGTTGTACACCACAGTTACAGTCATCTTGGTTAACGCGTCAAATGTAATTTCACTTCAGGCATGAAACTGCATGTGCAAAGTTACTTCAACTGCGTTTTGTAAGTAACTGAGCTCACTGTGTGTTTTTTTTACAAACCAACCTCATGCTGAAAAACCTGTAGGCTGAATCCTTGCCATTACTGCAACGAAATGCCCAATGTCAGCTTGTCAGCCCGCAAGACCAATTGCCAAGACCAAGGCATCAGGTTTAAAACCAGCACCAAGACTAACACACTTAATTTAAGACCTATGTATCAACCTCACTGCATATACACTGTGTCTCAAAAACATCCCCATTTTTGGCTGTAACTGGAGAAAGTATTGTCGGACTTTCATAACGTTTGGCACATGTGTTACCGAGAAAGTAAGCAATCAGCAGATGCTATAGTTTCCCACCACACCTAACTAGTGCTTCTGCACTATCTGAGAAAATGCAGTAGTTCAGTTCAGAAATAGCATCATTTCACTGAAAATGCTGTATCACTGCTTTGCCAGTCTTAAGCAGTCAGCGCTTGATTTCTTCAAACTTGTTGACTCGCGACTCATACTCATGCTATTGTATGACTCTCTAAATCTTATAATCAGTGGGGTTCACCAATCACATCTGGGCTGTTGAGGTCATAGGTCAGAAAATGTGAAGTTGAGAGGTTTGGACTATGTTGCATACAAGATGTGCCAGTACGCTGTCTTGCTGAAAGACAAAATTATTATCTGCAATGTGTTTGGTAGCTATTAACATTTTCTCGACATGGTAGAACACTTCAATACCGTAATGCTATCCATTGACATGCTATTCATGCTTGATAGGAAACACTTGACATGGCGCCCAAGCGGCCTGACACCATGGCAGATTGGTTATCGCTAAATGTGTGCAAAAACAGGTAGCTGAATGCCTTGTTCCCTTTCTTGGTCTTGTTTGGTGCACACATCCTATCGTTTTATGAATGAAAGTAGTCTAACAGTGATTATGTGATAATTCCGATGTGACTTGTGTGTCTACTGGCAAATCAACATGAAACATTTACGTGAAAAGATACAATTTCCATTTTCAGTTTTGCAAGGTACTGCATAAGCATTAATTAGGTCAGGTGGAAAAATATAGCGTCGTTTGATTTCTGCCTTTCTCAGTAATATTTCTGCCAAATATTATAAATATCTGACAATGCTGTCTCGAGTTATAGCTAAAACATCGGGCATGTTTTTTGAGACACAGTGTATATGAAAATGCAATAAAATGCAATGAATCACTGCACTAGTTATTACACAAATTCTTAAATCATCTAGACCATGTAGAGCTACACGAGGGTGTAAAACATTTCAAAATGGTGCAATGTACAGAATAAACACCAAATAAACTTAAGACCATGCATGTCAACGACAGGAATAAGACCAACATGATCACAGAACACTTTCACCACTATTACCACGTATACATTGCACATCTCTTTCTGCAGGAAACTATTCCAACAAGTAGCTCAGCTATCTCAGAGAGACCGCGCTGCAGGGTAGGTTAGTTATGGCCAAAAGTGGCAGACTGGAACTAGGAGACAATATTTATGGATATTATAAGTCCATATTCAACCACTGTGACGTATTTGGCCAGCAAAGCAATCGAATTCGGCGAAAAACGCAAAAACGGCTATTACGCCATTTAAGGTCATTCAAGGTCATCGAGGTCGGTACCAATCGAAAGGCTAAATTTTTGCATGTAAAATAAAATTAACATTCCTAATTAGCACATCATTACATTTTTCTCACATCAGAGTGAGGACCGTATGCATAAGTATTGTCCGGCAGCTGATATCAGTGTGTGGCTCTTTTATCTCACATATAACATCAGTGATGATATTGTAATGATATTGTAATATATGTAATACTTTATTATGCACATATTAATACACTGTACAGTGTGAGTCATATGACATTTATCTAAATGTAATTGTTAGCATCTGCAATGTGAATTATTATACCACATATTCGAAATTTCCACTGTTGACTGACACACATGCCTGCAGTCGCTTGCTGTAGCTTTTTGTGGCACTGTCAATGACTTTCTCTGGTAAGGCAGACTAAATGAACTGAAGTGCATCTTTTAACTCAGAGGAAATGTTTTAGGCTTTGGTTGCAGCTTGTCATGAGACTCCCGCAATAATAATCCACTGAATTGACATTGGGTAAATTTGGGGCTACTCATCCTGGGCTATAAAGTCACTGCAATTTTACTCCGTGAAACTCAAAACTGGAAATGGTAACAATGATCTTTATTGGTAGAAAAAGTTAATGCCATTTTGATAAATACCAAGTTACATATACCAAAAGTGGCACATATACATGGATATAAATTGGCAACAATTTGGCAAAATTTCACAGAAATATACTTACACAAAGCAAAAATATTGCACAAAAGTCTCAGGGGATACTTTTTACACTCACACTGTATATGAGTATAGCATGCACATAATATAAATACAATATCTGGTTTTATCTAGCTTCAGTTTGACATGTAAACAACTGATGTATATGTGCTGGACATGAATATTAATTAGGTCTTCAGTTCAGTCTTCAGTGACTTTCTGTAAAACTGATGTTAAGAACTAAGACAAGACCAAACTCAAGACCTTTGGTCTGACCTCTTTCTTCACATCACACAGTATTCCCACATTCTTCAAATGACCACACTTATGGTGACAGGTCTCTAATTACCGACTGAACGCAGAGAGCAGTACTACGTGCACAGTACTGTGGGGCAAAGAAAGTGTGCCATATTATTTTTGCAATAACATGGTCAAAACTTTTTACAGTGCTGGTGAAACACAGCATCTGAGTGCGTGTTTGTTACCAACATTACATTTGCTCAAAACTTATCATTACTGTCTCAAACATTTAAACACATGAAAATATAGTGCAATAGAGAAATATCATGTAGCTCCTTAACTATCAGATTTTCCATTCTTTTTTTGCAGACAGAATACTATTATATCACGTGCTATTAAGTCTGACATCTTGCGACAGCACGGTGCACTGTGATGCCGACCTATTAAAATGCAGCTTTTTAAGCAAATAATACAAACTAATCAACTTTTATTAAACTACAGGTGTGCCAAAAGTTGTCAAACTTGAGTGAGGTTCAACAAAGTTATTAGAAAAATAATTTGGTCCATGGTACAGCATATACAATGCAGATAAATGTGTGCAATTGAGCATGCCAAACACTCGACATTGTGCAGCAGACCCCGTATGACTGCTGCTGCATCTGGCTCAAAACTATCACTGGCGACGTGACCGCCTCTGACACAGGGTTGCCAGAAGCAAGATATTCCGGTCACAATAAACATTGCTGAACACTGCTGGCCTCATATAGCACTACACACTCTTAACTAGTGCACACTGATGTTGTATTTGATTTAAATCACTCAGCAATGATGTCCAACTACAGTACTGAACAGAAACAATAATGGACTCTTAACAAGGAGAGTGTCTCATAATCCTAGCCTAGAGACCAAAAAAGACCTCTGAATCTATTCATACAATTATAGCATTATATAATTTGTCTTCTTCATCTTATTGTTATTCCCATTACTATAATTACTTGACTTGCACTATTTCAACATGTCAAGCAGAGTGAGTTCTCAGCTATAGCCAGTCGTTCACTGTAACACATTCACAATTATATATAGCATTCAGCCACTCCACCTTGTTACACCGCAGCAGACTTAACAGCACACATCAATCGATCTGACAATCAGTGCAACTTGTGTCATCACACACAGGCCACCAGCTATGTCAACTGGCAGCGAAAGACAACTGGATACAAAAATGACAACTAAATACTGTGACTAACGTTGTCACAGACAGGCCACTTACACACAGGCCACCAGCAACACAGGCGAGTGAGGCGACACACATGAGACACAGGCAATGTCAAGTGCCAGTTAACGACAACTACATATAACAAGAAGCTCAGCTATCGCAGAGAGACCGTGCTGCAGCCTGTTTAAACTTTGACAAAAATATAAGTGCGAATAACGTGCATCTAACATTGCTCTATGTTAGGGCATTAACGTCGACGAATCATCATTTTACTGTTCTACGGCACCATGTTTGTACTTAATGCAAAATTAGTCAGCATTTAGGCGTTAATTTTGGAGGTATTTTGAGGTTTCAACTTGGTTTCTATATCTGGGTTTTTTAGGTTTTTATGCTGAAGAAATCTGGGTTATTTTTAAAAGTACTGTGGCAACAGTGTCGGGCACGCCCGCACGCACCATGCCAGCTAATGCCACATGCGCCATTGTGCTCCATGCATTCTGTATTGCCATTTTTATCCGGCTTAATCGGCTGTTACGTAATACATCCAAACACCTCAGTTTAGTTCAGTTAATGAACATTGTTAGTAATTTGATATTCCATTGTAATCATTGCGATGCAAATACAGCATTCATCACAATTCACGAAAGCACGGCAGCCGCGGCAAGTAGGCCTAGCGGTTTACTTAATGCAAAATTTAGGTTTAAGGGGACGTCCCCCATCAATCATTTTCGCACGGATAGTTAGGCCAATAAATGCCCTGCAACTTTGTCGCTGACAGTTTTCACACAAAGAAACTTTCTAGCAGAATTTATTCAATCAAAGTGCGATTTTAAGCGGCATGCGGCCGTTTCTGCCTTTTGGAACCCCCTTTGAGGCGGTTAGGGACAACGTACGATGTTCATCTTGCGCTCATCGGAAAGCGCGTAGTGGACTTCCTATTAGTGTTAATTGAACTTTTCTCGCTAGGTGTTACGGTTGAAGCGCTACGAGCGAAAATAGATCGAACATCGGCGATTTCGCTCCAACGCGGTCACTTTCAATTAAAATTTCAGGTAGAAGGGGACGTCCCCCACCAATAATTTTTGCATGGATAGTTAGGCCAATGAATGCCCTACAACTTTGCCGCTGAAAGTTTTCACACAAAGAAACTTTGTAGCAGACTTTCTTCAAGCGAAGTGCGATTGTAGAGGAAAAACGGCCGATTTGCGTTTTTGAGCCCCCCTTTGGGGGAGTTAGGGGCAACGTAGGATGATCATCTTAGGCTCATTGGAAAGCGCGTAGGGGACTTCCTATTAGTGCTAATTGAACTTTTTTCGCTAGATCGTACGGCTGAGGCGCTACGAGCGATTATCGGTTCAAAATCGGCGATTTTTCTCCAACGCGGGCCGGTTGTCCCAAAATTTCAGGTAGAAGGGGTCGCCCCCTCCAACCATTCTCCTTCTCAGAAAACTAGACAAAATGTTCTTTCGTATGGTATAAAAATCTGGACAGATTTTTCTTCCGTTTTGTCACAATGCACGCGTTTGACAGACAGACGGACGGACAGAAATCTCATTGCTAGACCGCGTCTGCATTGCATGCAGCGCGGTAAAAATGGCAGGTAATAAATGACAAGGTGTGTATGCTGTTAACGTGTCGTCTACAGTATCATGGTATGTACCTGGATTAGTGTCAGGTGCATTACCTGAGCAAGTAATAGAGTGCGTGCGTTTTTTGTGTAACTACAGCCTGCTGTAAGCGACGAGCACCTGATTAATGAAGCACCTGAGTCATTCGTTGTCTGGTGCTCTGGTGCTCTATTGATGAGGCTGCCAGCCTCATCAATATTCATTACTATAAAAACCGTGTCAACTGGTGCATATCTACATGCCTAGTAATTCCTCTTCACGATAAATACATTCGTAAACAGAACGTTGCCTTAATTTTGTCTACGTTGGTTTTTAAAAATTTTCAGTGTTTTTTTACTGTGTGACTGCATGTAATGCAGCGCAAGTTATTGTGAAGGCCTTTCTGTCCGTCTGTCTGTCAAATGCATGCATTGTGACAAAACGAAAGAAACTTGTGCCCACATTCTTATACCACATGAAAGAACGTTCCTAGTTTTCGGACACAAAGAATGGTTGGTGGGGGACGACCGCTTATACCTGAAATTTTGGGCAAAACTGACCCTGTTCGAGCAGAAACAGCGATTTTCAATCGATATTCTCTCATAGCACCTCAGTTGTAACACCTAACGAAATAAGTTCAGTAAACAAACACTAATAGGAAAAAGGAAGTCTACCACATACTTTCCAATGAGCCTAAGATGAACATCATACGTTACCACACTAAGCCCCCAAAGGGGGCTTAAAAACAAAAACGGCCGTTTTCCGTGTAAAATTGCACTTTACTTGAAGAAAGTCTGCTACAAAGTTTCTTTATGTGAATGCTATCAGCGGCAAAGTTGTAAGGCATTCACTGGCCTATGTATCCGTGCAAAAATGGTTCGCGGGGGACGTCCCCTGCTGCGTGAAAATTTGGCTGAAATTGGCCAAGCCCTTCAAAAACGCCGATTACCAATCAATATTTGTTTGTAGCGCCTCAGCCGTAACACCTAGGGAAAAAAGTTCAATTAACACGAACAGTAATTCCACTACAAGCTTTTCAATGAACCTAAAATGACAGTGTATGTCGCCCCTAAGCCCTCCAAAGGGGGCCTCAAAAATGCAGTGTCCAGGATTTACACAGTAATCTGCAATAACTTCTAAACGCTACCAGATATTGTGTCAGTTGGTATTAATCACCAATAGAGTCTCATATACGGGCTTTCGATTGGTACCGACATCGGTGACCTTGAACGGCGTGATAACCATTATTTTGCGTCGTTTCACATAATTCGATAGGTTTTCAGTCCGATTACATCACAGTGATTGAAGATAGATCATATAATGTCCGCAAAATATCGTCTTCCATGCAGTTATATTTGGCCAGAACTGACCCACACAGTGACGCAGCAGTCGCACGGTCTCTTTGTGTCAGCTAAGCTTCCTGTTATGACTAATGTGCGATTGACACGTTGGAGATAAAAGGCATATTGATCGATTGATTTAGTCATTGCGAGAGTTCACCGGGTTCATCTGATGAATGTAGACTGCACCAAGCACCTGCCGATCATTAGACCAAGTCAGCTGATCAACTTGCGCCGCGCCTGTAGGCTGCTAGCCTCTCTACGAGCCTATTACCCTTATGACCATATTAGTATTACTTATCCCGAAAGCTGATACACAGAGAGTAGAAGGCTTAGTCGATGTAACCTGTACACACAATTGTATGATTTTCTCAGGTGGACAGTACAAATCGTTTGTTCTGGTGGACAGCACCAGAACAGTAATGACGACTTGTCATGGGCAGACCACAAGTGCTGTTTTCTAGTCACAAGCAGCCCGAGTTACTCCGATCATTGCTTCTGCTGCAGTTGTAAAGCATTCATTGGGCTGCGCTGTGCTGTAGCCTGTTAAGACCAACATGAGTCATTGCATGAGAGCAGGAAGCACACAGGGCCATACTGACGACGCCAGAAGACACACTGTTTAAA
>Ga0209562_1000452_pt1 | contig 13821 bp, 13 predicted proteins | sample WorMetvacBELIZE2_FD_187399 | JGI IMG/M metagenome (GOLD analysis project Ga0209562, IMG submission 187399) | Marine gutless worms symbiont microbial communities from Max Planck institute for Marine Microbiology, Germany - Olavius vacuus BELIZE.2... | ecosystem: Host-associated > Annelida >... | reverse complement strand
GGGGGGGGGGGGGGGGGGGGGGAGTCTTTGGGATAGAAACCCCGGCGCGTTAGTTTTTGTGCTAGTCAATAACGAGAACAGCGACTAAATAAGAGACTCGCTAATTAACGTAATCAATAAAACCATTGACAGGGAAGCGAAACAGCCACAATCACTGGAAGATTTAAACCGGGCTATTCATCGAGAATGTCGTGACCCGTCACTATGCGTCTATTCGATTAGAAAAGAGGACCCTTTAGAGGAAAGCATACAGTCCGTTGATGTAACAGTCTCTTACGGAGAGCAAACCCCAGAGGTTTTGATTCGGGCACTCCAAGGCTAACCCCAATGCACCGGGTGCTTTTCATCTTGCTGGTGCTCGTACCGTTGCTTACAGCTTGCACGGTTCAACACCGTATCCATAGTGAACAAACGAACACTCCACCATTTAAAAACTGGAAAGACTTACGGGACGAGGGTATCGAGAAGCAAGATACGGATGAATCCTGCGGATCCGCATCCGTAGCTACGCTCTTGCGCTCGTTCTATGGGGTTGACGTGTCCGAGCAAGACATTGCTCAGAGCGTCCAGCTAAGGGGCATCGAGGGCGGCACATTTCCCACGCTCTCTCGGACATCATTTTCCGACCTTGCGCAAGCGGTCAAATACCACGGATTCCGCGCCAGAGGAGCTACGCTCCGATTCAACGATCTGGCAACCTTGCGCGTGCCAGTGGTTGCGCATCTTCGGTACCGAGGGCAAGATCACTTTACCGTGGTGCGTGGGGTTCGCAAGGATGGGGTGATCTGGTTGGGAGACCCGGCGTGGGGGAATCGGAAACTGACAACGCATCAGTTTAAGGAAATGTGGGAACTCGACGAGGACGGCAAAGGCAAAATCTCGCTTACCGTGCCAGAGGAACGGCAACGGTGGGATCGGGTCAACTCCGAATTCTTCGGCGAACCAACGGTAAACTCATCCATGCTTGAGCTTATCTCGCGTGCTCCGCTTCCTCGATCTGAACCCCCACAGTGGGATATGGCTTTTTAGGTGCCCCAAGCGGCAAGCGCCCATGGTGGTAGAGCGAATCTAGGCACAGCCGGGTCGGGGCGCGCCTTCGTTGCGCCAGATCAATTTAGGCCATTGATCGCGGGCGGATCCTCTGAGAGGCTCGTAGATGGATTTACCCCACCAAGGAATAAAGGTAATAGGGTGAGTCGCGAGAACGCCTAAGAGAGGCTCTCCGTGGCTCTCACAGCATATTTGAAACTCAGTTGTCGGCGACGAGCCAGAGACAAACGAAAACAAGGCGCACAAAATAGGAACCCGCGCTTAGGGGCGAATCCAAGCGCGGGTTAGATAACCGCAACAGAATGTCGAAGAGCCACGGTCGATGAAAATCCTACCCGCGCAAATCCCCTGTTGCAAGACCTTCATCACGGGGATTTGGAAAGTGACTACTGCCCGCTCCCCGCTTGCCAAGCTGGGGATCGCACGTGGGCAGGCCCTACGCACCGCGCGCTAACCAAGGCGGTAACGGCTGCGGGCACGATCCGCAACGCCCCAGGCTCACGCTGACCAAGCCGCCCAAGACCGGCAAGGGCGGAATCCCCTTTGTGCTTTCGCATCTTATGGCTCTGCTCAAGAGCTACTACGACAATCCGCGCCAGATCATCCCCACCCTGGACCTAGCCAACGGCAGCGACCGGCAGCAACGCAGCGAACGCCGAGAAGCCTGCATACTCATGCTGACGGTCCTCCTGAAATATACCGACCTTGCCAGCTTGCGAGTCGGCATCCCCACCGAGGACGGATTTCTGAGCCTTACCGTGGACTATTTAATCGGGCAAACCGGCATGGCCCCACGGCGCGCAGAGCGTGCCCTAGCCGATCTGAAAACCGCTGGCCTAGTGACCATTGCCCAAGCACGCAAACGCCTTCCTGATGGCTCCTGGAAGGGGCTGGTCGCTATCAAAGCCATATCCCGCCACCTGTTCACTGCGTTCGGCTTGGGCGGTATGCTGAAACGCGAACGCAACAAAGCCAGCAAGCGGTTAGCGAAAAAATCCGGGAACCGGGAAAGCGCCGGTCAGGCTCGGTTAGCGTTGGCTCTGAAAGCATTGACCGGAAAACTGAACCGCAAGCCGAAACGCAACCCATCAAACGACCTGGAATACCACCGCCGCCTCAACGTCAAGCTGGCGGAACTCAAAGCTAAACACTGGGACTGGCCCCGAGCTAGGCTCATCGAGGAAGCCAAACGGCTGATCTTCTCCCTCGATCCACACCACGGCTGAAAACGCCGTCGGTCTGGAGCAAAAAAACGCCCCATCGCATCGATCCTCAACACAGGCAGCGGACCAAATCACACAAAATCGGGCAATCCGCCAGTCTGCCTGATTCCTCGGTCAAGATTAAGTGTCGGGCATTAATCAGATTAAATAGATTAAGAGAACGCAGGCAGGACCCAAGCGTCCAGCAAGGCTAGAGGGTTTGCGCCGACCGTGGACCAGGAGCCACACCAGCAACGCACGAGCCGTCGGATCGATCAGAGGCTTAGTATCCAGGAAAGGAACTCCTGAGGCTCCAAGCGACGGATGAGGGACAGCCAAGATTAACTGAACATGATCGCCCCGCGTCTTTAAATCCCTCCACAAATGCACCCTCAAGACTGCACCGGGTGATGGCGATGGGCCGCCATGCGGGGAATCGAGGACTACTAGCGCTAGAACAAGCGGGACTGGTAAAGGTCGAACGGCATCGAAGTCAGCTGCCGGTCGTTACGATGCTGGACTGGAAGACCCACTAAAATGCCCAGTTGAATCGTCTCGGACCCCACGATACCCTAATAGGTGTGGAGGGTAGGGAGATCCTACCTGAAAAAAATAGAAGATTTAGCTTATTATAAAACCGTTTTTAGCGCCCACAAGAAAAAGGCCGGTTTTGTCAACCGGCCTTTTTCAGAAAAGCAACGATTCAAATTAAAGCAAGGAATAAGTGAGCGCTTATTCCCACACCAAACCCGAGAATGAGTAATCCGTTAAATTTTAACGAAATTCTCGGCTTCGGAAAGGAAACTATATCTAGTTTCTTCTGCCGGCGCAAAACTGTCGTTGAGATTCATGGGTTCTCCGTCTCGATGGAGAGACTCCATGACTATCAAGATCCCGTCTGTCAGTCACCGCTCCCAGCTACGCGACACTGAAATCCCGCATCGCGGTTCCCGTTCACGGGCACCGATCCCCTCTCACATCTCCCCAAAAGGAGGTGTGCGATGAAGCTCTCTCTTGATCCCCACGAACTCGCCTCTTGCGACGCTGAGGACAATCTCTCACCGCTCAAAGTCGACGCCAAATTCCGCAAGGAAATTCAGTCCCATGGACTAATCCCGCCAGAGGCAATCGAACCCGGAAAATGGACCCGCGGCCCAGGCTACGGAAAAGGACCACGGAATGATGCAGCCTCGTACCTGCTGTTCGAGGATGGAAAGGGCGATGTAATTCAGGATTGGTCTACGGACCTTAAAGAAACTTGGTTCGTTGACCAGAAGCCTAGATCACAGAGCCAGATAAGGATCTACTAGAAGCAGGCAGAGCAAGCAAAGATCGAACGGGAAAAGTCCGACGCCGAGAAGCATGCACAGGCAGCGAAGGAAGCCCAGGATATATGGGATCGAGCACAGCCAACGTCGGACTGGCACCCCTACCTAAAACAAAAGCGCATCAAGCCTCATAACCTCCGCGTGACAGCGAAAGGAGAGCTATTGGTTCCCGTCTACGACCGCGATGGCAAGCTGTCATCGGTGCAGAAAATCTACGAGGGAGCCAGGAAATTCGAGAAGCGGTTCTACCTAGGAAGCGCGACGGGAGGCGACCGCCACTTCGTGATCGGCGGTCCCGATGAATACCTTTCAGGTGCAGCCGAAGGCATGGAGAAGATCTATATCATGAAGGGCGCGGCGACAGCGGCCACTATCCATGAGGCGACCGGATACCCCACCGTCGTTGCGTTCAGCGCTAACAAACTAGAGCCAGTAGCGAGACTGACCCGCGAGAGGTACCCAAGCGCAGAGATCATAATCTGTGCCGACAACGACGCCGGCACGGAAGGGAATCCCGGCGCGGAGAAAGCGACCAAAGCGGCTCAGGGCATAGGGGCCTATCTCGCAATCCCACCGGCACCCGAAGGGAAATCTGTGGACTTCAATGATTCGGCCGTGGCCGAGGGGGCAGATACCGTTAAGGAGGCAATTAAAAGAGCGGTAGAAAAACAACCAATGGAGCCTGTGGCGGTTCCTCCCATCAGCCAACGATGATGAAATACAAAAGGAAGATTATCCGCTAGAGGTATTCCCAGAAGTCATAAGAAATGCAATATCCGAGGTTCAGAGTTTCACGCAGACGCCGGTGGCTATGGCAGCATCAAGCGCACTGGCCGTTCTTTCTCTGGCAGCACAGGCCAGCTTCGATGTGGAGCGTACATCAGGATTGGACGGCCCAGTTAGTCTGTACTTAGTAACAATTGCTAATTCCGGTGAGAGGAAAACCACGAACGACAAAAAATTCCTAAAGCCCATTCATGAATTTATGGAACAAAACGAAGAACAAAGAAAAGAAAACGAGAAGATACATAGGGCAAATGAGGCAGCATGGAAATCTAAGAATGATGCGCTCCTAACCCAACTAACCCAACTCAACCACTATGCACTAAAGTGCATAGTTTGGGACTAGCGTGCTGGGACAATCAAAACTTGAAAAGCAAACTATTGGAGCAGACCGATGGCGAACGGCTGGACCCCGGAACGGCGTGCGCGCCAAGCCGAGCTGATTCGGCAATGGCGACCGTGGGAGCAATCAACGGGACCGAGGACCGAGGCCGGTAAGAGGGTGGTATCTCGAAACGCATACAAGGGCAGCACCTGGATGCTAATACGCGGGCTGTCGCGTGCTCTACGGGAACAGAACCGGCAACTGGCCGGGTATGACCAGGTATGATTCCTACTAAGACCAGTACTTACCGCTACCTGGCTTCCAACCATTGAAAGCATTTCGATGATTAAAAGCCACGACCAAACCCGAGGCCCCTTCCGTACGGCGCAGCTGCGCTCAGGCGATCCTTATGAGCTTGACGATGGCCACCCCATAGAATGCTTGCCGAGTGGTAGCGACATGCGAAATCGAATGCGAGCGGTGCGTTTATTTACTACGAACCGCGTTTCCATTGCCTTATCCTAACCGGTAGGCATTACCTTCTCCTTTCCCACTACGAATAGCATGACCATAGCCTTTCTTATTTCTATTGGAAATAGCGTTGAGGATTTTTTAATGAGACTGGATCCGTAGTGCGTGTAGCGGAATTCAAACTTGTTTGGCTTTTTTATTACTGTTTCCTTGTTTAATTTATTTGTCATTGGACTTCACCTTTATAGAGTTAGAGGGCTTATAGGAAGCTTTATATTACACCCAAAGACAAACCGTTCCTGCGACTCTTGATTTTTCGGTCCTGGACCGTGGATTGCAGATTGCTCAAGATCCGAGGTGCGGTGCTCTCAAGCAACGAGCGGTGCACCGGCTGCGCCAGTCCTCCGACCATCTCAACTCGCCAGGTTGGTCGGCGCGAAGCGCAATACAACGTAACCCAATATACCGGATGCAAGCGAACCGAACAGAATGCCTAATCTGTCATCCACGGCAAAATCAGGGCCGCCCAGCTCGAATGCGAGCGAGCCGATAAACAAACTCATCGTGAAACCGATTCCACAGAGTGAGGCGACACCATAGAGCTGCACCCAACCGACGGCTTCAGGCATCTTCGATATCCCCAGCTTTATCGCCAGCCAACTAAAGCCGAATACGCCGATTTGATTACCGATAAAGAGGCTGGCGGCGATACCTAAGGGAACCGGATGGAACACGGATTCCAGCGTAATACCTTCAAACGAGACACCGGCATTCGCAAAAGCAAATAGCGGCAAGATACCATAAGCAACCGATGGGTGAAGGTCGTGCTCCAATCTTTCCAGCTGGGTGTGGGTTTCTCCCGCCTCTCGCTTGAAGGGTATGAAGAAGGCGGTCAACACGCCCGCGAGTGTTGCATGTACGCCGGATTTGAGCACCGCCGCCCACAACACCACGCCGACGAGCATATAAGGCGCCAACCCCAATACGCCTATGCGATTCATGATGAACAAGCCGGAGATGGCGATTGCAGCAAGCAGCAGTGAATAGAATGATAGATCGGCGGTATAGAACACTGAGATAATGATGATGGCACCCAGGTCGTCGATTATGGCAAGGGTCATGAGAAACAACTTCAGCGATTGTGGTATCCGGCTTCCAAGCAGTGCAAGTACTCCTAATGCGAATGCGATATCCGTGGCCGACGGGATTGCCCACCCTTTCATGGCTACCGGATCACCCCAATTTATCGAGGCATAGATCGCGGCGGGGACAACCATACCGCCCACTGCCGCAATAACGGGTAATACAACACGAGAGGGATGGGATAACTCACCGGCCAGAAGTTCCCGCTTTACTTCGAGACCGATAAGGAAAAAGAAAATGGCCATCAGGCCATCGTTTACCCAGAGCAGCAGCGGTTTAGCAATTTCAAAATCACCGATTTTGATTTCGACCGGAGTGTCAAGTAATGCATCATAGAGGTATTTTGCCGCCGAATTTTCAACCACTATGGCCAACAAGGCAGCAATCAGGAGCAGAACTCCACTGGCGGACTCCATACGGAGAAATTCTTTTAATTTATCGATTACCATTCGTGAGGATTCGCGTGATTCGTCGTTTTTCCCTTACTTTGCCGACCAGTAACGCTTAACTTAATGGCATTGAGTTTGGCTCTTTATGGATTCCAGACTGATCGAAGGGGACGGCGGTCCGTAGCACTCTGACCGATGATAGAACAGGCAGTCTTTTATCAACAACAAGAGTAAGTTATACGACGCCCCTCTGGCTTGCCGAGAAGGTGAATTTGCGCAAAATATCCTACCAGTCTGAAATCCATAAAGAGCCAGCGCGATTTATGAGCATCACCATGAAAGTATTGAGCTTGGGATTTTTCAAGGTCCCCTTTAGAGAATCTGGACGAGTGATTCTACCCCTCAGTAAGAAATAGATCTGTATGAAGAAGACTGTAACAGCCCTATGTTCATTATTTGTTCTAGCTGCTTGTGGCGGAAGAACCGCCAACCCCGTTTTGGTGGACCAAAGCCAGGATGGGTTGGAAGGCGGCTTGGGATGGGCCGAAGGACACGCAGCCGGAACCTGCGCCGGTTGAGAAGATCGAGCGGGTGATCGTGCAGCAGACAAGCCCTTAGTTTCACTTATATTTACGATACACACTTTCTGTGAGAGATTCCCCGCTTGATATACGGCTGGTTCCCTCTCCTTTGTTGCTGAGAGCTTTACAGAGCATAAAAGAAACCCTCTCCGACCAAGACAGCCTCACGTCTCGGAACGAGCAAAACGGGGGGCAGCTAGACTTTCCTCAGCCGCCGCCCTCTACCAAAACGCCGGTTGATCCCAAGAAAGCCAAGGCGGAACGTGGGAGGGAGGATAGCTGGCAGGGTTCAGCGTGATATACATACCTTTATGCTCAATCCCCGAAATATCGTGTGTTATACATACGTTTTTGATGAAAAACGTATGTATGACGACACATGGCCCGGAAACGCCCGATCGATATTCTCTCCCCTTCGGAAATCCGTAAACTCATCGCCCAATGCTCAACGCGCGCACCCACCGGGATCCGGGACGTCGCCCTGATTGCGATGCTGTACCGCTGCGGCTTGCGGATCGGGGAAGCCTTGGCGCTGTGTGAGCGCGACATCAACGGCGAACGCGGCTCGATCCGGGTCCACAATGGCAAGGGCCACAAGCCACGCACGGTTGGCCTCGACGCCACGGCTTTCGGCTTGATCGACCGCTGGATCCGGAAGAAAGCCGATTTGGGGTTGGACCCGCGCGCGACCCCGCTATTCTGCACGCTGGCGGGAAATCCCATCGCATCGCCCAATGTCCGCGAGATGCTCAAGCGGCGCGCGGAGAAGGCAGGCATCGATAAACGAGTCCATCCGCACGGTCTACGGCACACGCATGCGATGCAACTGATCGCCGACGAGCGCATCCCGCTCAACGCCTTGCAACGGCAACTCGGACATTCGAGCCTGGCTACCACTTCAGTCTATGTCAATCACTTAGGTGCGGAGGATGTGATCGCGATCGGCCGGGAACGTGCGGAGTGGTGAGAACTTGCCTTGATGGCGCGGAGGAAGACGTGGTGCTGGTCATTAGCAGCCCGCCAAGGCGCAACAAGCAAGGACTGCCGAGCGGGCGCTATTCCGCAGCGACAAGTCGCAGCCTCATTGAAGCTTAGCGTGTTGTGTTCCATCGTGTCGCTACCTTTGGCGGTAGTGGCTAAATTTTAAGTGATGAAGTCTGCCGGCCCCTTCCCGGCACGGATCATCTTGGTGGTTTCAACGAAATGATTTGAAGAGTCTACGTCACTACCAACACATGCCGCGCGAGCCCTATCTATCATCCCTTGAGGAGGACGACAGACAGTAGCACCATGACCGATGACGGAACAGGTAGCCTTCGCGCGATCGATTTCCGAGCGCAGGAAAATCGCTATCGCACCGGAAACCTTGCGTTCCCGCGCGGCGCTGTCCACCTGGATTGGGAATTATGTGAACGGAGGATGAAAGATGAGCACCACGGCTTACCGAGATTTGGAGAACTTGCCGGAGCGGGCGATTGGTGAACTGTTCGATGGGCAGCTGCACGCGCAGTCGCGCCCGGCTTTACCGCATGTACATACGCACTCAACGGTTGGCGGTAAACTGTTCAACCCGTTTCACGATGGGATCGGCGGCCCTGGTGGATGGGTAATCTATAGCGAGCCGGAAATTCACTTCACGTTGGATCTCGATGTTGCCGTACCAGACCTAGCGGGATGGCGGCGTGAACGCAAGTTGAAGTTCCCAACCGGCCATAAAATCGAACTGGTGCCGGATTGGATCTGCGAGATCCTGTCGCCGTCTACCCGGAGCATCGATCGGGAAATCAAGATGCCGCTGTATGCGCGGTATGGCGTGTCATATCTTTGGTTAGTCGAGCCGATCGAGCACGTTGTGGACGCCTATCGGCTCCAGGACGGTGAATGGGTGGCGGTTGGCCGTTACACTGGTACTACTCGAGCCGCCATACCGCCCTTCGACGCGGTGCCGCTCGACTTGGGCAGTCTGTGGATGCCCACCGATTGAGCGAGCGCACCGAGTCCCCCCCCCCCACGCCTTTAGGCAGAGAAGACTGCCAGGATGGTCCAATGCAGAGCGGGGCTGAAAATCAGGCCAATCACCGTTAATACCCAGGTAATACCCAGGCGAGAACGGCAACCTCTAAAGGTGCGCCTAACCCGACCTACCTGACTGATGACCATTTGGACCGGCAACTCGGCATTGCAGGTTTTACCCGAGGCTCTCTATAGATTCCAGACTGATCGAAGGGGACGACGGTCCGTAGCACTCTTAACGATGACAGAACAGGCAGTATTTTATCAATTATAACAGCAAGTTATACGATTCCGCTCTGGCTTTCTGAGAAGGCGAATTTGCGCAAAATATCCTACCAGTCTGGAATCCATAAAGAGCCAAAAGAGGAGAAACGACGAATCCCCGCGAATGGATTCGTGCCGATTCGTCGTTTTCTCTTCCGCATCCTGACCGACCACGACAAGCGGTCAGCAGCTAACTTAACGGCATTGAGCCGACAGCTCGACCCCAGCCACAGATCCAAGGAGATCACGGCATGAAAAAGTTGCGAATACCGTGCATCGTAGTCCTGATGATGTTCACGACCGCCGTTACCGCGCAGGACGACAAGCAGGGACTCGACCCGGCATTCGCCGCCGTCGAGCCCAAGGTGATCGAATGGCGGCGCGATATCCACCAGCACCCAGAGCTCTCGAACCGCGAGTTTCGTACCGCGAAAAAGGTCGCCGACCACCTGCGCGGCCTCGGCCTCGATGAGGTTCGGACCGGCATCGCCCGCACCGGGGTCGTCGGTATCCTGAGAGGCGCCAAGCCCGGCCCGGTCATCGCCCTGCGTGCGGATATGGACGCCTTGCCGGTGCGCGAACAGACGGGACTGCCGTTCGCGTCCACGGCGCGCGGCGAATACAACGGGAAAGAAGTCCCGATCATGCACGCCTGCGGTCACGATACTCATGTCGCCATGCTGATGGGCGCGGCCGAGGTTCTGGCGACCAACCGCGAGTGGCTGGCAGGTACCGTCAAGTTCATCTTCCAGCCGGCCGAGGAAGGGGCCCCTGCCGGCGAGGAAGGCGGCGCGTCGCTGATGGTCGAGGAAGGCGTACTCGCGGGGCCGGATGCCCCGGAAGCCATCCTGGCCCTGCACGTCTGGCCGAATACCGGCGGCACACTTGCCTATCGCTCCGGCAGCTTTCTGGCAGCCGCCGATAATCTGCGGATCGAGGTGGTCGGCCGGCAGACCCACGGCTCCTCACCCTGGCGAGGCGTCGATCCTATCTATGTCGCCGCCCAGATCATGGTCGCCCTGCAGGGGATCCCGAGCCGCCACCTGGACATCACCCAAGGCCCCGCGGTGATTACGATCGGCAGTGTGCACGGCGGTGTGCGCGGCAACATCATCCCCGATGCGGTCGAGCTGACCGGGACGATCCGAACCTTCGATCCGAAGACCCGTGAGCTGCTGCATACAAAGCTGCGCGGCACGGTCCGGGCGATCGCGGAAGCCAACGGTGCGACCGCCACTGTCACCATCGAGTCCTATGCGCCGGTAGTCCGTAATCATCCCGAACTCTTGCGGAAGATGATGCCCACCCTGCGCTGGGCAGCAGGCGAGGACAAAGTCATGGAAGCGTCGTTGATTACGGGAGCCGAGGACTTTACCTTCTACCAGGAATCCATACCGGGCCTGTACCTGCTTCTCGGCGCGAACGATCCGGGCGTCGCCTCCGGCGAGGCACCGGCCAATCACTCGCCATTCTTCGACGTCAATGAGGCCACCCTGATCACCGGCGTGCGGACTCTGGTGGGATTCGCGCTCGACTATGCAGGGGTAGCGGCAACCGACAAATAGTCAGTTATCAGTTGGGCACCTTGAAAGATTCAAGGTGTCTTTGCAGAACAAGGAAGCCTCGTTATGTCCGTGTGCGTAACTCCATGAGAATCAAGGTATTCGAAAAGCGCGATTTATGAGCATCACTATGAAAAGTATTAAGCATGGGATTTTTCAAGGTCCCCATGACAGTACCCTTCGCGCTTGAAGTCAGGATCGGCAATACCAACCCACGTCGATACTACCAGTACCTAGAGTGTAGACCCAAACAGGCCCCCCAATGGTAAGGAAATTCGCGTATTCAAAGATCAGCTAGGGCGTCTGTCTGCTGCGATTATCCGTATGGAAGTGTCAGCAGATAACCAAGCCTTTCAGGTCGATTTAAAGATCGTCACAGCCTTCGACCTGTGGTTTTCCAGGAACGAGCAACAATGAAGGACTTATTAGATAAACTGTCATCATATGACATTTTCAACTACTTACTTCCTGGTGTTATCTTTGCTGTACTGGCTGAGAAGCTTACCTCATTCTCGTTTATCAAGAAAGACATAATCCTTGGTGTTTTTCTATATTATTTCATAGGTCTAGTGATCAGTAGGATAGGATCCTTGTTTATTGAGCAGTTTCTCAAAAAACTCAACCACTATGCACTGAAAGTGCATAGGTTGCTCTTGGACTGAAAGTCCGAAATCATTCGGGAGCTGACATTTCCTGTTGTCCCAACACCCGATCCGATCATCCGAACAGGTTTTCACCCGGATCGTTTTTTTAGCCCCGGACATTCGCTGTGAAGAGACGGTATGATGACCACTTCTTCCACCACTCATGAATGGCTTAAGAGAATACCTGTGTAGCAGCTAAAGCCTTGCACTAAAGGGCATAGTTTGGGACTAGCGTGCTGGGACAATAAAATTTATAGAATTTACTTCGTATCCAGAATTTGTTTCTGCATCAAAAAAGGATGCTAAGCTTGATACGCTATCTGAGGTCAATAAGGTATTGGCCGTCGATTTACGCGGACGGGGACTCAGTGATAAGCCGGCTCACGGATACAGCATGGAAGACCATGCCGCCGATATCATCGACATGCTGGATCGGCTCGGTATAGAAAGTACCGTCAGGTGTTCTATCAGACCTGACAATCAAATCCAAAACGAACGATTGTATAACATAAGAATCCCAATAAACAGTTGGCGAACCAACAAGCACGGTCATTTGCACTTGTGGAGGATAAAAAAGAAGCCGCCACGCCCTCGCCGCCCCTCGCGGCCACCCGCCTCTGGCCCTTCGGCGTCTGCTATGTCTAACAGTGACGACGCCCCTGTCTTATCGCCTGAACTTCACAGCGGAGAAGGTGGTGTTATTTCCTCTATAGACTGGGAAACCATCACAGCGGAAGACCTGTTAACCGGAAAATACAGTGAGGACCTTTTAACGGAAGCGGCCACGGGGCCTACGGGAACAGGGCGAAATGCAGAGCGATGGGGAATGGAGGAACTTACAGAAAAGCAAGTGGCTTTGGGGTTGTCCATCTTGTTGTTTATAACCGACCCACAAAATAATGAGGATATCGATATTCCTACTGATAGGTTGTTTGAACAGTTGCGTATGGCTCGTTACCTTAGAAGAAACCCGAGGAAAAATGACCGCATCGCAAGGATGGCCGAACTAGGGTTAAAGCAACTGGAATATATCATCGGTCAGCACAGCCAAGATTATCACCCGTCCGGGGATGCGCCCGAAAGCGAACCCGCCGCCGACACCGTTGCTTTAGCCGCTTCTGGCACGGACGCTTTAACTGCGGACTCTACACCCGCCCCGGCAACACCGCCTGACCGAAACACCTATCTACCAATACAAGCCCATTGGTGGATGCACGAATTCAGAGCTAGGTAAAAGACGATGCCCCCTGAGATATAAGCAAACAGGGCTTTCTCTGTTATCCGGCAATTAAAAGATGCCTTGTTATCTATTGAGGGGAGATCGCTTTTCCTTTCTGGAGATTGGGAACACCCCGAAAGAGTGTATAAGAAAATCACCCAGGAATGGCCCATCACGAACGTTAGTTTTCACCGTAATAGGGCACCGGGGATTTGGAAGATTATCGGTCTGCTGTTGGGGCACAATTTCGTGCTAAAGCTAGAAGACCCATCCTTTCTGGTCAATATCTTCCGTATATTCGAAATGGACCATTCAATTGCGGTTTGGAGCATAGGCACAGAGGAAGAGGCCGGACTTAAAGAGGAATTGCTAGATCAAAGTCTTGTGCCGGGAGGGTCTAATACGAAGTTATGGGGAAACCTCTTGCACTTTGCGTCGAGCCTTTTTTGGCTCCATCTTCTCGAAGATGTTGGCTACGACGAGCCTTTTCTGTTTTTACACTGTGGGGAGAAGGCTCCTCCTGCGCTTCAAAGAATAATAACCGACAACAACCTGGAACCTTATGTCGAATACGCAGTCACCCATTGACACGAACGAAACCGTTTACTCCTTTACCGAAATCCCGCGCGAGATAACTCAAACGCTTAAACGGTTATCGATCGTGGCCGAATCACTCGGTACAATTGATGGGTATTTTTTTAGTTGGCCGGTTAATCCACGCAATTATAGTAGCCCGGAGTGGATATCCCCTTTGAAGCTTATCGAGGTGCAGGACCATAAAATAGTCCTCTGCAAGATGATTGATCTAGATTTCTTTGTGAACCTGTACCTTAAGCGGTGGGGGGGG
>Ga0209562_1000450_pt1 | contig 13882 bp, 14 predicted proteins | sample WorMetvacBELIZE2_FD_187399 | JGI IMG/M metagenome (GOLD analysis project Ga0209562, IMG submission 187399) | Marine gutless worms symbiont microbial communities from Max Planck institute for Marine Microbiology, Germany - Olavius vacuus BELIZE.2... | ecosystem: Host-associated > Annelida >... | reverse complement strand
ACATTATACAGAGGGTCTGTATACTTATAAATAATTTTTATTGCTTATTGACCACCAGCAAAGCGATGTGGTAGCCTTATTCCTGCAATGTAAAACTTTGATTGGCAATAACTCCACTTTTAGAAAACATATAGAGCCATGAAGTTTGCATGCAGTATGAGGTTTTAGGCTATGGCAGATCGAATGGTGTGACCGCCATCTTTGTCGTGTGACCAGAAGTGACCACGCAAATGCACACATTCAGTGGTTGTAGTACGATAACTTTTGAAATGCTTGATGTAGGTGTAGGAAGTTCATTTTTACACGTGTGGTATATCTCCAGGGGATGCGGGTCAAGTTCGTATATGAAGGTCATTGATATGAAGGTCAATGGGTCAAGGTGAGGGTCACCAGAGCAAATATGTAGAAAATCCCTATTCCCACAATGTAAAATCTTTGATCGGCAGTTACTCCGGTTCTATGAATCATAGAGCAATGAAGTTGTGTGTAGCATGGGGTCTCATACTTAAAATTGTGGGCCAGATTGACCCACCCTTTCCAGTCGATGTTTGCTTGCCGAGCCTCAGCCATAACACCTAGTGAAAAAAGTTTAATTATTGCTAAGAGCTTTCCAGTGAGACTAAGATGAGTAGTGTTGCAAATGGAGGCTCAGAAACGCAAAGTGAACATTTTTTTATATATAAGTGGATTTTTGTCAAAGAAAGTCTGCTGCAAAGTTTCTTTGTGTGAAAACTTTCAGCAACATAGTTGTAAGGCATTCACTTGCCTATATAACTGTACACAACTGGTTGGTTGGGGGACGTCCCCTTATTCATAAATTTTGTGCATAAAGTGAACTACCAATTGGCACGTGCTGTGTGCACTTGAACCCTTCACTTCACTTTTTTTGTTTAGTGGGCACTGGGCATGCGTCCCCGAAATCAGTTTCTTATTTTAGAATTGACGACAACTGATGCATTCTGTTCACAATACCATCATGCCGGTAGTTGGATGTTATGTAAAACGATAAATGATTTTAGTTTTCTAGCACTGACAACATTTGGTGCCGAATATCCTCTTAGACTTAGCGTAATATTTTGGCAAAAACTGACCACTGTGCAGTGCAGTCTATCTGCGATAGCTGGGTTACTCGTATATAATTTATGATCTTGCGTAACTCTGCACTGCATTAAAAGTGGACATTTAATTAATAGTAATTGTGATGTTTAGTGGTGTGTGATGGCGTGTGTAACTGTCCCATATACAGTGACACTAGGTGACTGAGGTGAGTCCTCAGGAGTGTCAGGAAGAGCATCTGTCCAAAACTGCTTCAGTGCTGCTCAAATGCGGAAGTACACCATTACAAGTCTTGTGATTTTACTATGCTGTGCGTACTGGTAGGGTGGAACCGTGATCGGAAGTGCACGTTGCAAAGACTTTCGGGAGCGCGAAGGCCGCCTACGTGCTGCGTTGAATTTGCTGGAGAGGGGCATCACGAACCTTGTGTGCATTGGCGGTGACGGCAGTTTGACTGGAGCAAACTTGTTTCGTCAGGAGTGGAGCAGCCTGCTTGACGAGCTTGTGTCCACTGGTATGTCTTCAGTGCTTGAACCATTTATCAGTTGCTCTCTTATGCGTGCAGCGCTCGTCTCTGTACTCATGCATTTGAGCCATCGCTGAACTTACGACCAATGTTATTGACGGTTGCCCACTTTTCTACTGTTACTTTGCTGGATTTTATACTGCTACCACCAAACTGGGTTTGAACGATATGGTCGGTGCTGATGATACATGATACTAGAGGCCAGCCAATATTGAATCCCGATAGCAATACTAGCGGTGATATGGTGCACGTCGGTTAATGGGGGCTGGCTGGCCATACGTGGTTCTACATCCACTTAGCTGCTGCCGCAGTGTCATGATCTAATAGCCGTAAACGACAGCCATCCAGCTACACTGCTTCCACACACTCAAATGATGCAGTGTTTTCAAATTATGTTACCACCATCACCCACCAGTGGCAGAGTTAGTGGCAGCTGTACAGCCACACTACCTTACTGTCTGTGTTGACATTGGCTGGTATCAACCCCACACCCCACCTCTAGATGGTCGGCCATCGTTTTCCCACTGTGTAGATTGTGATCAGCGGTTAAAGTGCAAAATCAGAGGTGGTGGAACGCTACATTTAGGTTTGGGTCCCCGACAATGGTCGTGTGCCTTTCCCCAGCGTTATAACAATCTGAGGTGGGGGAACGCTTTGAGCCATAAATTGGAGGTGGGGGAACGGTGTTCCCTTGCCTCCCATTACACTTTAACCACTGATTGTGATCAAAGCAGCTGTTGCCACATCAGCGCATTTACAGCTGCAGTTCATGTGTTTAACTCAGTGTAGGTTTTTGACATCAGTCACGAAGCAGTTTAGCAGAGACCATGTGTAACTAGATGTCAAAAACTGGCTTTCGGACAGCGGGGTTGAATGCAATAGTATGACTGACCACAGAAGCTGACGCGCAGTCGTCGTTGACAGTGTAGGCCTAGTTTCTTACATGATAGTGTGACGATGAGTGGTGATCGGCAGCGTGAATGTTGTTTATTTTGTATTTGGAAAAGAGAAGTTTTTAGACGATGGATGGCTGGATAATACGTTTTTTATCGTCTTTAATGTGTGGTGCACTTTCCATGCAGGTAAGATAACAGCTGAAAAAGCGAAGGAATGTGGACACCTGAATATTGTCGGGTTGGTGGGTTCAATCGACAATGACTTCTGTGGAACGGACATGACGATTGGCGCCGATTCAGCACTGCATCGCATCATGGAAGCCATTGACAACATCGCTACAACTGCTTCTAGGTCCTTTGTCGCAATAATTTGTACCAGTAAACTGCCAGATGTGCTGCTAGCTATTCTCTAAAATATTTTATTTATTTTATTCTATTTGAACATTTTGTAGTATTTAGTGTACACTGAAGCAATTCAGAAATAGTTTACTCAGTCACCGGTGTATTGCAGTTGTGTTTAGATTAATAATGAATAAGTAATTAGATTAACCAGACTAATAGTGAATATGGATATACATATTGTTACTTTATGCCAAGTAATTTCATAACTTATTTTGCTGAAGGAAATGGTGTGATTTTAAAATAAACTCATTAATTTGATAATTTGCAGCAGAAACACTGTGCAGCTGTGTGTTGTTTGACAGTCATCAGAGGTGTTTCGTTATGGAAGTGATGGGCCGACACTGCGGGTAAGATGAATATAGTATACAGTCACCACCACCACTACTGCCTTTTGTGGTATTTGTTAACGAGCCTGTCCACAGTTATTGCACATTAGTTACTGCAACTCGGGTGTGAAACAGCCTTCCTGCTGAACTGCGCACACCAGACATATTGCTAGACACTTTCAGAAGCAAACTGAAGTCATTTTTGTTCAATGCGTAACTGTCGACGAAGCGCATTTGCTGCATCATGCGATCTTGACACTATAGAAATAGCCTAATAATAATAATTCAGTATTTCAATGCTGTGTGCCTTGCCAACTCGTTCACAGTTTCCGAGTCCCCATCGTAACCATTCCGGAAATACATTTTTACTTTTGCTAATTTTAAGACCCTGGGAATGAAGTACCGGGGCAAAAAATAATAATTAGACTGGGCACTTCAGATGGAGCTTTTTGAGATGGCTTTGGCATTTTTACAGTCCTGATGCCATTCCTCATTCCCAATCAGCATCATCCAACTGCAGCTGAGGATGCTGTTTCTAGTTTTTACAGTGATATTGAACAAATGCACCACATACTGGTACTGTGCCCCAGCAACAGTTTCTGTGATAGTGTCAGTTAAATCATATTCGTTCATTCATTCATTGTCTCTGTTGCTGTTTACGGAGGCTCTCTGTAGGTGATGTGTGCGGTTGCTGTAGTTATGAATATTTTGTGGTCTACTCGTACATTCACGTTGTCTTTGTCTCCTCTGATTTTACTTTGTACTTCGCTAGATGTTGGGCTGTTGGCTCTTGCATGTATCTGATAACAATGCATGTTTGAATTTTGTTACGTGAAGGATTGAAAAGTAGAGATCGGATTGAGTGACTGAGTTTGATTTGATGTCCCCTAACTCACAAAATGCATGTCATTTTGGAGACAAGTTTTTTAGTCAGTTGAAGGAGAAGATGATATGCAGTATCTAGTCTCTAGTCTCAAATGATGTTGATTTGGACTTTCTGACCATTGCATCAGCATTGTCACAAAGCAGAGAGTCTGTCCTCTACTGTGTAGCTTCGTGTGTCTACATGCTGATGTGTTTTCCAAGCATTTCTGTTGTTGACTGTTGACTGTATCGATGTTTTCCATTTTGTTAGGTATCTCGCATTGGTTGCTGCTTTGGCTTCGGAGGCAGACTGGGTTTTGGTTCCAGAATGGCCACCGGAGAGAGGATGGGAGGATGTTCTGTGCAACAAATTGGCACAGGTATGTTATGATAGATCCGTCCCATTGACTTGGCAGTGAATACTGCAGTGACTTAAAGAAAACATAGGTTAAGTACACTCCAAATGAATGCAAGTTTACTGAATAAATGTAGATTTACTGGCAGAAGTACCATGCCTTGGCACGCATGGCTGTGCACCAGACAGGGTGTTAAAATGGTTGTGCAGTTTTATGGTACATTCAAACTGACATTCAATGCTCAGGTCATATTTTCTGTGCTTTGTATTATTTGCGTTGTCATTAAATGTGTTGGTGGGACGTTAAGCCTTACTCAATCATCAATCATCAATTAAGCAAATGTTATGAATGCAGATAAGTTTTTGTTTTGTTCGTTAGCATATAATGTTACCTGCCAGATGTAATGTTGTTTTTGTGTTTGTAAGGTGTGAAGTATCATTGATTAACATTGTCACGGCATCAGTGTGATCGGTATTTGCTGTATGTCTGCCTGTTAGTTTGTCTGTCAGTTTACACTGTTTACAATGCTTCTAATTACATCGTTCAGTACTTGTCTTGTTCATTTATCAATAATGTGTGATAATTTACTGGTAAAGTTTCACTTTTCGTCTATTGCGTGTATATTGTGGAGTTTTGTGTTTGTCTACAGGAGCGCAAATTGGGCCAACGTTTGAACATTATCATTGTTGCCGAGGGTGCCATTGACCAAGATGGAAAGATCATTACTCCAGACTATGTCAAAGATGTAAGCCTTCATTACTGATGCTCTTGCTACTTGTTATAAATTATAATACTTTCTTGTTTTCAGATGCTGTTATTGAGATACATGTGTTGCATTCTAATGTCATGAACACTTTTCTGTCTACATTGTACAAGAATTTGTGGTTGTTGTGCATAGCTGATTTCCAGTCGTCTAAAATATGACACCCGAACAACGATTCTGGGACACGTCCAGCGTGGCGGCAACCCGTCGGCTTTTGATCGAACCCTGGTTTGTATTTGATATCTTAATTATCTGCCCCATAGCTATAGCATATAGCATGGGACAGATTATAGAATCGGTTTACGTCTGTCAGTGTGTCTGTGTATCTGTCCGTCTGCGAGCACTCTCACGGTCGCATTTCTTGATCGATTTTCACCAAGATTGGCACGGACATAAGAACCCCCAAAAGAAAGAACGAGTTCATTAGGGGTCAATATCGCACCACTCCTTCCCCTATTTTGCCTCTCAAAACCCCCATTTTAGGCCAAAAGGTCATTAAAACCCATGCAAATATTAAGTAATCCTATATCTGCCTTAAATGTACGCAAATTGCCGAAATTTCCGCGTCTTAAAGGAAATCGGGGTCGAGGAACACAATGGTAACGTCGGATGTGAGACATGAAATGGAAATTTTGCTGTTTTGTGCATGCGCAATGCATCCGGCCATAATTTTAGGAGCAGTTCGTTCATTGCGGACCAGTCTACGGGGCAGATACCACGTTCCACAGAATACATTTCTAGTTTGACACTGAATTTAGTCAGCATTGAGGTACTATGCACCTGTTTGTGTACATTAAGGTTTTCGTGTTATATACTACATACCGTAATTGATGGTGTTTGTTAAAACTTGTGCACTGAGGCAGATGCTTATGTACTCCTGCATTGGTACCCACTGTGCCACATTTGACTACCATATTTTTCGGAATGTATCTTGTGGTTTTTTCGGACAGTCGAAACTGCCATCAGTGCTGGTCACAGTCTTGCTTAGCCAGTCTCCAACTGTGTCTACTGCATCTGTACTCCCTTGATCGAACACCATCAGCGGCGTGGCCACTACACCAGCTGGTGTCTGTTGGCAAGTCCTTTTATAGCACATTCCCATGCGTTGAATGGCATTCTCGTATTTTATTCTGCTTTGTTTTGAAGTTACAAATAACAAAATTGAACTGTTGAGAAGAAGTAATGTTTAGCATTGTCAAACAAGCACTCCAGTGGACGTCATAGGAAGAGGGCGACCAAAGGACACCTGGATAAGTTCGGGAGAAAGAAATATGGATAGCAGGTCTTCAGTACAGATGGGATGTAGATTGAGGTGGCAGCACAAGACAGACCTAGATGAAGAAATGTGGTCTGTATCCTGTGTTTCACAGGGAGCAGCTGAATTGGCTGTCCAGGCACCTTCTCTGTGCACATTGGTAGTACACTAATCCCATGTGCCTTAAACAGTGCACTAACACACATGACTATGACGGTGTAGATTGTTTTTGCATGTTTTGACAAAATAACGGGGTGATCATATGTGTGTAAAATGTGATACATTTTTATTGCATTTATGTTTCATGTTTAACAGTGCATGCTGTTGGCAGGGTTGTCGTATGGGTGCTGAGGCGGTGCTGGCACTGATGGATGCGAAGCCGGACACACCGGCATGTGTGATCTCTCTTGATGGCAACCAGGCAGTGAGAGTTCCTCTGATGGAGTGTGTAGCTCGGGTGAGACTCATGTACTATTAACAGTATTGTTTATTTTTTGGGACCCGAGTTTAAACTTCAGGGCTACCATAATCTAAGGGTAATAGTAGAAACATACTGCAGGAATAACATGCTTAGGTAATTCTGGCATATTTCTTCTGTGATTGCGTCGTTAAATATATTGTCATTTTCCTTCCGAGTATGCTTGTCATATTTAACATAGAGCATAGAGCATAGAGTTGTGGGAAAGCGAATGAAAGCGACAGTGAAATGAATGAAAGCGACAGTGATGCACAGTGATTACCAAAAAGGTCGTCAGTAGGGATTGCAATCCCGGACTTGAATTTTCAATCCCGGGATTCGGGATTGTCGAATTCCCAATCCCGGGCACTTTGACACCTTTAAGATTATGCATTGTCAGTTTTGACACGTGAATGTTCTCCTGTTGCAGACAAAAGCAGTGCAGCAGGCGATGGATCAGAAAGACTTTCACCGTGCAGTCGAGTTCCGTGGCAGGTTCGTTGTGTTGCGTTGGGTTTCAGTGGTCGTATACGCTTTATGGCGATGACGAGTCGTGTATTTCATTTTCATTTTGCAGGTGCTGAATAGTCAGCAACTTGCTTTGGTCAGCAGGTGGTACCATTAGTTTCCCTGGTTAAGCAGGTACTTTGTGCTTGGAAGGATAACCGGGTTGTCACCGGGAATGCCGGACCCAACTCCCGGTGCTGTAATAACAGCGAAATCCCTGTTTGCATTCTGCGGTTAAAGCTGTTGTGATTTCTGGATGTTTTTATTGTGATCTGTTATGATTAATGATGATGATATTGATGCTGATGATGACTATTTATGATGATGTTAACAGCAGCAGTAACAACAGTATTATAATTTTTTTTTGAAAATGCCAGCCACAGTAAATTCGTCGCTTTAGATGTGATAATGATATATTAATTAGTGATTATTAAAAACAATATGAAACCGAGGTGCTATATACTTTATTATCATGAATGAGGACTGTGTCCGTTTGTCTTTTTGCATCGTGATAATTCCACAAGGTCTGGGTTGAATGCCATCTTAGTTAAGAAGCAGTTTTTGTTGTTATAATGTGAACTTGGATGTAACTTCTCACGACAACCTACATGAGCTTCTGATGCTGTTGGGAGGGAATCAAGTATGATGCACCTTTTATGATGAAAAATGAAATAATAAATGAGAACAGTGATATTAATACGTGTTGCAAGTTAATTGACACATTTGAAGCCAGCGTAGTGTGGTTTGTGTCGCGGTCACTTTCATGGTTGGCTAACGAGTGAGTGAATGAGTAGAGTTTTAAATCACACTCGACACACAGTAGATCCTATCGGAGATGAAATAATGGAATACAGGTCAATGTCTTCTGAGGCTTGCACTGTTTTGGTGTGAAGATGTGTGCAATGCTGAGTTGACTATAATGCTTGATAATGGCAAGAAATTGATTTAGATATTGGCGGTTAACTTGCCTCGGTTTATTGACAATGCAAGATGACTTACTCAGTATACAGTGCAGTGTCGTGACTGCATCGAATGCATTGACTTGCCACTGTGTTAATTCCAATGCTGATGTTATAACATACAAACTGTTGGTTATTACAGGAGCTTTCAGAACAATCTAAATGACTACCGGAGACTTAGCAAAATCCATCCTAAGGCGGTCGAGATTGTAAGTTGCCCGGCCGAACAGTAGCGGAATCTCGAGTGTTGTCTAAGCCTGTGCATGTACTAGCAAGGAATATCGGCAGCTTATGAATAGCAGCTTATAATGTGCTGGCTTTCTTTTCTTATGATTAGTTCTATTTTTATCACTATTTAACAAGTAGCCTAGATTAGTTTAGTGTAGAATGTTTTAGAGTGTGCTTTAGTTGTGTCTTTAACAAAATTGTAGCTTGGCAGTCATGTCGTGCAGATGTATGTGACAGCATGACGTAATAAACTGAGTAAATATGCTGTGATCAATAAAAAATTAACAACATGGCAGTTTACGGTATGACAAATGCTATCTGTAGATGCTGTCAATGCACTCTACTCCAGTCCACTTGATGCTGCTGTCGCCTCTTGTTTTTATTTCTGTTTATTTCTTTGCTGGATACAAGTTGCACAGAAAACAGTAAGCAAAGGACATTAACTGGATGGAAAGGTCCATAAGCTGTAATGCGTTGGTCAACTGTAAATAAATATTTTACGGTTCATTTTGTTTCGGATTTATAGCAGGTTTGGTGCACGTGCAGTTAGGATGTGGCAACACTTTTTGTTGTGTTGATGGGTTAATGTGAGTTCAAAAGTAATGTCACTTGCTGTATGATAAAGGTTATTACCGCAAGTAAACTGCCTCATTTTTATGGATCATGGTGTATTATATATGTAATATTGCTTTCTACACGGCATGATGTATGAGCCATACAAGCTGGGAGAAGATTCTTTTATTGCTTGTACATAATGCTGCCTGTGCTACTGGATGTTGCTTGCATACGTAGCGTTAGTGTTTGCGGTGCTGTAATGGCCGTGAGTGCCACATACTGGCCCGTTATTATGGTACATGCATTTATCACACAGATCTTACGAGAACAATTTGGACACGTATCTGAGGCTGTCCAAAGTGCAGCCGCATCAGCATAATGGCACGACACCGCATGTGAGTAGCACGCGGACGGAGCGAGCTTACGTCACCAAAGTTCTTCACCGTCCTATGATAATTGCTCACAGTTTTCGTCCTAACCGTGAAACCAGTTTCAGATACACGTTGAACGTGACGTCTATGAATATTGATTATTAATTAACATCCCCATTGCTGCCGGTACTAACATTTGGAACAGCAAAAGTTGCACCGTTTCTGTCGGAGTTCGTTCCACGCACATGAAAGCATTTGTTAATTACTGCTTATTTCTTCACTTGTTTTTCGAGGCTTACTTTGGTTAGACTGGGTTTTCACATAGGAGTGGGTTTTGCTGGTTGCACATCCAACAAGTCAAAGAGCTGCAAGCTTCAAAGCACTGAAAGATAATAAAAGTATTTATCCTAAGCATAGTGATTCATTAATTTAGTAACGAATTGGCATCATATACAGTTAGGCCTACAAACTTTTAAAATGGTCTGTTTTTTGGCCCACCATGTAGTATCAAAACAGTGTAGAAAGTCGGAAATACTGCGACGTCAAACTAAATAAGGTTAGCAGGTTGGTTGGTTGTGTAAGGTTTAACGTTCCACTCGACACATTTTTAGGTCATTTCGGAGACGGTAGGTTAACAGGTAATAGACACAGATCTGAAAAACAGTCCAAGTGTGACGACTGCAGCTATGAGATAACGTGAAGCCGGAGTTTAAATGAAGTGTTTAACTCATTGACTTTGTTACTTAGTGGAATGTTTTCCTAAGAGACCACATAATGAAATGATTATAGTGTGAAATTAGAATGGAATGAAGCCTTCGTAAGTGATCGTATTTGTAATGAATATGAATACATAGTGGTTTATCGTATGGCAAATCACACTGCACATGTTATTGATGTTTTTTGTGTTTCATGTACATTTTAATCCGGATCATTTTGGTGACTTTGCGTGGCATATTTCTGTTGCTTGAATTTATTTTATGCACGCAATTTAATGCAGCATGTTTGATAAGTAACATGGTTTACAGTGTGACCACTTACTTGGAAAACCTGGAAAAATCATGGAATTGAAAGCGGATCAGAAAGATGTCGGGAATTAAGGAAAGAATAGGAAAGGTGCAAATTACAGAAAACTGGTTTGGGAGTTTGCTCTTGGTCGAGTTGAAATATTGCTACAGTCAGATTAGTATGATGTAAAATTGATGATTAATATTGCTTATCACATAGTGGACTGGGAAAGTCGGGAGAAAAGTTTGGGAATTCTGCACAACCTGAAGAGTGGTTACCCTGAGTTTTAGCCATAATAACTTGCATGTTACTTCTGCACTTACCTTCACACAGCAGCACGTGCTGTAAACTGAACTTCCACTTTCTATTTAACATTGTCTTTAGTGTTGCCGATGCAGTTAAGGTCCTTTGTCACGTGATGCTGTTACAGTTCGCACAGTATGGTACAGTAATTTATTTGCTCATCTGTGAAACGTGTCATATACCCACATCATTCTGGTGGTAATTTTACCAGTGTTGTCAAGTAATGAAGTAGATCTATTTCGTTACTCTACTTAAGTAGATTTTTTTTGTATCTACATTCTAAGAAGTAGATTTTTACTAACTACTTTCTCGTTGTAACGAAGTAACTTATTCCTGCAAGTATCTACTTTCTACTTCGTTAGTTTTCTCGAAAACATGTCGTTAATATAGTAGAAATCAGCGCATTATAAATTCTTTGCAGATTTTTTGGACGCAGATTACACAGCGTGAGCGTCAGCTGTAGCTGCGTTTAGCATAGTAGTTTGTTGGACCGATCATTTGTTTATTGTGATAATGGCAAATGCATACAGAAATGCCGATTTGTTGTTAGCTATTTTTCAGCCCTTACAGACAGGGTGCTGATTTACCGCTAGAATCGGCAATTTATTTTTAGTCCTTCATAAGTGTAACATTTGAATTTATTTTCTACTTCTGCTTACTCAAGTAGATTTTTTGGAACTACTTTCTACTTTCTAGAAAGTAGAAAATTTTCACACTACTTCTAGAACTTTCTAAAAAGTAGAATTTTTGGCATGTACTTCTACTTTCTTGAAATGTGCAAAGTCATCTACTTTTGACAACACTGCATTTTACAGATGAATGCGAGTTGATCATTTGCCCCTGTGCTAATTCTTGTCCATTATGCCTGTATCACACAGAGCCTACGGTCTATACGGTCAGACCCGTACGGTCAATGCGTACGGTCACCCTAAAATCTACCCCAGATACGGTCTCATACGGTCAGCGCGTACGGTCTCCACGGTCAGCTCGCACGGTCTCTACGGTCACGCACGGTCGCCTGTACGGCCTGTACGGTTGCCCGTACGGTCTGTACGGTCGTCCGTACGGTCTCTATGGTCGGTCGTACGGTCTATACGGCCAGTTGCTACGGTCACCCAGAAAGGTATAAATAGAGCTGCCGAATAAAGAGCTGTAACCGTTTCTTCTTTGCTGGCATCGTACAGACGTTGTAGTCTGGTGCAGCGTTTTCCAATATTTAAAAAACGGTAATCCAATATCTGTCTTCATCCTTCGAATGCCGAAGACGACGTGAACCCTCCACGGTCAGGCCCGGCTTTTATAAGCCGTAGCAAGTGACCGTAGAGACCATAGATACCGTACGGTTGACCGTGGGGACCGTAGCAATCGGCCGTAGAGTCCGTAGATACTGTAACAACTGACCATAGAAACCGTAGCAACTGGTCGTAGAGACAGTACGAGCGGCCAGATATGGTCAGCTCGTATGGCTTCTACGGTTAGCTCCTACGGTCTCTACGGTCAGTTGCTACGGTCTCTACGGTGAGCCTGACCGTACGAAATTTTTGCTCAAGAGCAAAAAATCCGTACGGTCAATACAGTCAGCACGGTCTTGCTCCCGGTCGGCCTACGGTTTCTACGGTCACCTGACCGTAGAGACCGTATGGGCAGTGTGATACAGGCATTAATGAAAGAAGACAAGTGCACTGTCAAAACTGCAAAACCTATCGTCAATCTTTTTCACCACCTTATAGCCCCATCATTCTAATCTTTGACAACAAACAATGAGATGAAATTTTGCTGGGTTTCCTGTCAACGGGAGCATTACATATAGCTTGAGAATGCCGAGTTCATGTTTTTCCACGTTGTAATCCATGCTGTCAGGTCATTGATGTTGATGTTGATACTTCCATTCATTGTGGAATTACGATGCTTTTATTGTTCATGTGTTGTGCGAGTTCTGAGCTCGACCTTTTGACCTGGAGTGTTAGCCTTTTGTTAAACCCTGTGTCACCATTCCCTTTACTTCTTATTGGCTGCAGTTACTCATTTTTGAATTAGATAACACTAGTACAGGCGCCGTCACCATGACCTTTGTGATCCCTCGCTGTGCAGTGCACTGTTTCATGTGAACTTGTGTAGCATCACATTTTAACACATATTTTGAATCCTAACCAGCAGTGTGCCCATTGACTGTGACAAATACTCGTGTTATGTTCAAAAATAGTGATGATGTCCAGAATTCAAACTGCATTTGCTCTGTATGGTGACCCATATGCAAGGAGTTGGAAATAACGGCATATTTGCATCTCTCCTCTTTTTGGTTATGCTTACGTCAGGCAGTCCGCTGTGATACATGGCAATATGTGGTTCGTGTTGAGCATGTGTTTGCACTTGACTAATAATCTGCAACAATGGGGAGGAACTAATTATGCTTTAGTCATCCAGCAGTATCTTCATTTCCCAACAAAACTACAGCATTCTGTGGGGATGTAGTTCAATTTGTAAAATCCGTTGTCCTAGAACATTAAGCCCAGTTATCTGGTCCTAACACTGCTAAAGGTTAATAGTCATACCATGTTCAGTAATGCGATTGACAGCTGTCATTAATTACTATCATGCAGGCTTCAGACAGCAAACAGTGTATGTTAATGTAAGTCAATGAGTCCATGTATGTGTGTACAGACTCCGTACACACTGGGCATCATGTATGTCGGTGCTCCAGCATGTGGCATGAATGCCGCGGCCCGTGCTTTTGTCCGCATGGGACTGACGCAGGGTTGCAAGGTGCTCGGCATACGCTACGGCTTCGAGGGACTGATGCAGCATGACGTGAGTAATACTATACCACTGCTGTAAGTCAGCATCTGATAGAGTATTTATGTAGCTGTTGTCACAGTGGGGTCATCGCTAGATTTTACATTGTTGATATAATGTTTTTATGCTTCCGCCAACAGAAGATGGCGGAGGCATGATGTTTGCTGGTCATCTGTTCAGCCAGCCGTGTATTTTTTGTCAGTTCGTTTATTAGCGCCCATGTTGCTTGCACGATATCTCTTTACTTAGTGCAGGGATTT